>ERZ772945.1420-NODE-1420-length-16831-cov-4.314795_pt1 | contig 16831 bp, 15 predicted proteins | sample MGYA00511681_ERZ772945 | MGnify/ENA primary metagenome ERZ772945 (study PRJEB29015, sample SAMEA2737943) | human oral metagenome | biome: human oral; feature: human-associated habitat; material: dental | place: China | collected 2143 ...
GAATCGCCGGTATGGACGCCGACGGGGTCAAAGTTCTCCATGTTGCAGACGGTGATGCAGTTATCGTTTCCGTCGCGCATGACCTCGTACTCGATTTCTTTCCAGCCCGCAACGCTGCGCTCGATGAGCACCTGTCCAATCATCGAGTACGTGAGCCCTTTGATGACCGTCTCGATAAGCTCTTCCTCATTTTCGGCGATGCCGCCGCCCGTGCCGCCCATCGTGTACGCAGGCCGCACGATGACGGGATAGCCGATTTCCTTTGCGAATGCGACAGCCGCAGGCACATCCTCGACGATCATGCTCTCGGGAATCGGCTCGCCGAGCTTCTGCATCGTCTCCTTGAACCGCTCGCGATCCTCTGCCTGCTCGATCGCCCCCAGCGGCGTGCCAAGAAGCTCGACCTCGTACTTTTCGAGCACGCCTTTTTCGGCGAGCTGCACGGCGAGATTGAGTCCAGCCTGTCCGCCAAGCGTTGCGAGGAGACCGTCCGGCCGCTCCTTTGCGATGATGTTCTCGAGGAACTCGGCCGTCAGCGGCTCAATGTAGACGCGGTCGGCAATATGCGTATCCGTCATGATCGTCGCGGGATTGGAATTCACGAGCACGACTTCAAGCCCTTCCTCCTTGAGTGCGCGGCACGCCTGCGAGCCCGCATAGTCAAACTCCGCCGCCTGCCCGATGATGATTGGACCGGAGCCGATGACCATGACCTTGCTCAGATTCTCCTTCTTTGGCACAGCTTATTCCCCTTTCTCCAGCATGGCGCGGAATTCTTCAAACAAGTACATATTGTCGTCCGGTCCCGGCGCTGCTTCAGGATGGTACTGAACCGAAAAAATCGGCAGCTCTTTATGCCGCATGCCCTCCACTGTTCCATCGTTGACATTGACGTGCGTGACGGCAAGCGGCAGCCCTTCAAGCGACGCCGCATCGACGGCAAAGCCGTGATTCTGTGCGGAAATCTGCACCTTGCCCGTACGCAGATCCTTGACTGGCTGGTTCGTGCCGCGATGGCCGAACTTGAGCTTGTACGTCTTCGCGCCCATCGCAATCGCGATGAGCTGATGTCCGAGGCAAATGCCGAAAATCGGCTTTTTCCCGAAAAGCTTCTTGATTTCTGCCGCAATCTCCGGCACGTCGGCAGGATCACCGGGGCCGTTCGAAAGGAAGACGCCGTCGGGATTCATTGCGAGCACTTCTTCCGCCGTCGTATGCGCGGGCACGACCTTGAGACGAAATCCCTTGCGGTGCATCGAATCCAGGATATTCTGCTTGACGCCAAAGTCCATCGCGACGACGAACGGTGCGCCTCTCCTCTCACATTCCATGTCGTATGCCTTCGGCGTCGTGACCGCTTCGACGACTTCCCTGCGGATAGGCGTCGCCATGAGCGCGTCGGCCGCATCCTTTGCCGCCTTCTCCGAGACGATGATTCCCTTCATCGTGCCTGCCGCGCGAATGTGACGCGTGATGGCGCGCGTATCGACGTTGTACAGGCACGGCACTTTCTGCTCGGTCAGAAACGCTGCAAGACTCTTCTCATAGTGCCAGTTGCTCCCATCCGTGCAAAGATCGCCGATGACGAAGCCTGCGACGAATGACTTGCGCGACTGCATGAAAAGCTCCGCGATGCCGTAGTTGCCGACGAGCGGGTACGTGAGCGTCAAAATCTGCGCGCAGTACGACGGATCCGTAAGGCTCTCCTGATAGCCGACCATGCCCGTATTGAAAACGACTTCACCCGTCGCCTTGAAATCATTCAGCAAATCGCCGTAGAAGACCGTCCCGTCTTCCAAGATCAATTTCCCCTTCACCCAAAACACCTCACTGCATTCAGAAGACCCTGCCGTCCTGCATCACGATATTCCCGTCGACGACCGTCAGCACGGCCTTGCCTTTCAGCTTTCTGCCGGCGAAAGGGGAATGGCTGCCGCGCGTGTGGAATTCCTCGGCGACAACCGTCCACTCGAGATTCGGATCGAGAACCGTCACATCGGCGTTCGCGCCGACGGAGAGCGTGCCTGCCGCAAGGCCAAATGCCTTCGCAGGCTCCCACGTCATTTTGGAAATGAGGAGCGGCAAATCGATCTTGCCCGTATGGACGAGATCTGTAAGGAGCACGCCGACTGCCGTTTCAAGTCCCGGAAAACCGCTCGGTGCAAGACCGTATTCTCGATCCTTCTCTTCTGGCGCATGCGGCGAGTGGTCGGTCACGATCGCATCGATCGTGCCGTCCCTCAGCCCTTCCAGTACGGCGTCGACATCCTTCTGCGCGCGCAGCGGCGGATTGACCTTCGTCGAGCTGTCGCAAAGCTTGACGAGATCCTCCGTCATCGTCAGATTGTGCGGCGTCGCCTCCGCCGTCACGCGAACGCCGCGCTTTTTCGCCTGCCGCACGATGTCGACCGCGCCTGCCGAGCTGATGTGCGCGATATGAACACGCGCGCCTGCATACTCAGCGAGCATGATGTCGCGCACCGTCGCGATGTCCTCCGCGATGGTCGGACGCCCTTTCATGCCGAGCATCGCGCTCCGATGCCCCTCATTCATGACGCCGTCCTCAACGAGCGACGTCTCCTCTTCATGATTGATGATGACCTTGTCAAACGGGCGCAGGTAGTCGTACGCACTGAGCAGGACCTTTGCGACGGGGTCGAAATGTCCGTCGTCCGAAAATGCGACGGCGCCAGCTTCGATCATGTCGCCGAGTTCCGCAAGCTCCTTGCCCTCTTGATTCTTCGTGACCGCGCCGATGATCTCGACGTGTACCTTAGCGACATCTGCCGCGCGCTTTTTCATGCCTTCGACGAGCGCTGCCGTATCGATGACGGGTCGCGTGTTCGGCATCGTCGCAACGCGCGTATAGCCGCCCGCTGCCGCTGCCTCCGTGCCGGAAGCGAAATCCTCCTTCGCTTCCTGTCCCGGTTCGCGCAGATGGACGTGCATATCGATGAGTCCCGGCGCGACGACCTTGCCCCGCGCATCATACGCCTCTGCACCGTCTGCGGGAAGGTTCTTTCCGACTGCTGCTATCTTTCCATCCTCGATCCTCACGTCTGCGACTTCATCAAATTGTCCTGCGGGATCGATGACGCGTCCGCCTTTGAGTAAAAGTTTCATTCCTGCTTCCCTCCCGTCAAGACCAGCGTGAAGAGTGCCATGCGCACCGCTACGCCGTTCTGCACTTCTTCCTGTATCGCCGACTGCGTGCCGTAGGCGACGGCAGGCGAGATTTCCCAGCCTTTGTTCATCGGGCCTGGATGCAGGATGAGCGCGTCTTCTTTCGCAAGCGCAAGCCGCTTTGCGTTGAGCCCGTAGATGCGCGCGTACTCACGCGTCGTCGGGAAGAGTCCGCCCTTCATGCGTTCGAGCTGGATGCGCAGCACCTCGATGACGTCCGCGCCCGCTATCGCTTCCTCAATGCGATCATGGATGAAGATGCCCGGCTCTTCGCAAAGGAAGCGCGGCAGGAGCGTCCGCGGTCCCGCGATATGGACTTCCATGCCCATCTTGCGCATGCCGTGTATATCGGAGCGCGCAACGCGGCTGTGGAGCACGTCGCCTAAGATGGCGACCTTGAGCCCTTCGAGACGGCCTTTATGCTGCTCGACTGTAAAGAGATTCAAGAGTCCCTGTGAAGGATGCGCGTGCGCGCCGTCTCCTGCATTCAGGATGACAGGCGTCACGACATGCGACGCATACTCCGCCGCCCCCTCTGCCTTGTGGCGCATGACGATCGCATCGACCCCCATCGCTTCGATCGTGTAGAGCGTGTCGCGCAGGCTTTCCCCCTTGACGATGCTCGATGCGCCTGCCGTGATATTGACGACGTCCGCGCCAAGGTACTTTCCCGCAAGCTCAAACGACGTGCGCGTGCGCGTGCTCGGCTCGTAGAAGAGCGTCACGATCGATTTGCCCCGCAGCGCCGGCACCTTTTTGATGTCGCGATGGATGATATTCTTCATTTCCTTCGCGGTTTCGAGCACGAGGCGAATCTCCTCCGGCGTGAAGTCCTCCAGCCCGAGAATATGCTTCCCTCGTAGGGATACGGTGTTCTTTCCCAAACGAATCACTCCTCATTCTGTAGCGGTCGAATCCTGCCAAGCCTGCCTTTCGGAGCCGGTTTTACACAAGAAAAAGGAACTCTCCCATGCGACTGGATAGGAAAGCTCCTTACTCACGTAACCGTATAAAGCGCATCCACGCTTCATTTGTACACAAAAAGAACTGCTGCTTGCATCGCAGTAAATCCGATCACGGAAACGCTCTTCGTGTTCCTTGCTCCCCTTGTGCGCATCGCCGTACGCATCTTAAAAAGGTTTTCTGTCTTCCTCATTATAGCGTAGCTCTCTTAAAAACGCAAGGCATTCGCCCTTCAGAGCCACGAAACAAGCGCCTCCGTTCCCTTTCGCTCCGCATGACGCGTAGACGGTACGGCGTCGTCCGTTGGATAGCCGATCGGCAGCACGCAAGAAAGTTCAAAGCCTGCCATTTCAGGGAACAGCTTCTTCATCTTCGGCGCATCGAAGTGACCGACCCACGTCGTGCCAAGCCCCAGATCCTCGGCTTCAAGCATCATGTGCGTCGCGGCAATGCTCGCATCGACCTCAGCGAAATTTTTCTCGTCAAACGATCGGACCCATGCCTCTTCTGCCTTGCTCCCAACGACAATCGCAACGGGCGCGCCAAAGACAAAATGCGTCGTTTCGGCTAGTTTTTCATCGCCTCAGACGACTTCAGCACCCAAAAATGGATCGGCTGTTTGTTGACTGCCGTCGGCGCGAGATTGCCCGCTTCCAAAATCCGATGAAGTTTTTCTTCCTCCACCGGCCTGTCCTGCAAGCTCCGACAGGAATAACGTTTTTTTGCAAGCTCCAAAAAAGTCATCGTGTTCCTCCTTGTCAAAAGACGGTAAACCCTTATTTGTACTCCGCCGCCAGCTTTTCAAAGAGCGGCAGCGAGCGCTCGATTGTCTCCGTCTTGATGCAGTACGCGAGGCGGAAGTAGCCGGGGCAGCCGAAGTCCGCGCCGGGCACGAGCAAGAGATCGTACTTCTTCGCACGCTCGCAGAACGCGTAATCGTCCGTCTCAAGCGCCTTCGGGAACAAGTAGAATGCGCCCTGCGGCTGAACGCAGGAAAAGCCTGCCTTGATGAGTCCGTCATAGAGCAGTTTTGCATTCTTGACGTACGTGCCAATATCCGACGGACGCTCGGCACACCGTGCAATGACGTGCTGCCAAAGCGACGGCGCATTGACGTGCGTGAGCACGCGCGCCGCCCCCGCAATTGCACCGAAGACCTTCTCGTAGCTCGCGATCTTGTTCGGCACGGCGATATAGCCGATACGTTCGCCCGGAAGCGAAAACGCCTTGCTGTACGAGTAGCAGACAATCGTATTGTCGTAGTAATTCGGGATATAGGGGACCGTGAACCCTTCGTAGACGATTTCTCGGTACGGCTCATCCGAAATGAGGAAAATCGGATGGCCGTACTCTTTTTCTTTTGCACGGAGCACATCGGCTAGTTTTCGGATGGTCTCTTCCGAGTAGACCGCGCCGCTCGGATTGTTCGGTGAGTCGACGATGACGGCCTTCGTATGGTTCGTGATACACGCCTCGAATGCCGTAAATTCGATCTGCCAGTCGGAAGGACGTGCCGGCACGACGACGAGCTTGCCGCCGACCGATTCGACAAAGCAGCGATATTCGGGGAAAAACGGCGCAAAGACGATAAATTCATCGCCCTCTTGGCAGAGCGCCTTAAACGAAATCGTAATCGCCGCCGCCGCGCCTGCCGTCATAAAAATATTCTTTCCTTCGTAATCCGTTCCGAATCGCTTGTTGATGCTCCTAGCAACGGCTTCACGCGTCTTCGGAGCACCGGGGGCAACGGTGTAGCCATGCACGGCACGCGGCTCTTCGTGCTCCAGGATGTCGATCGCCACCTGTTTGATGAACGCCGGCGTCGGCACGTTCGGATTGCCGAGGCTGAAGTCGAATACATTCTCCTCGCCGACCTCTGCGGCACGCCTCCGCCCGAACTCAAAGATCGTGCGAATCGTGGACTTCTTCGTTCCAAGCTCATACATCGTCTGTGAAATCATGCGCATACCACCTTATGGGTTCGATATGAAACCTTTCCCTTTCATTCTATCACATCTTCGACTGAAAAAAAATTCTTTTCACGGTCTTATGCAGCTTCGGGCAAATTGAAAATTGAATTGTCGCATCGCTCTGCCAAACTTTGGTAGCTTATGCAACTTCTCTTGAATCGCCATCACACGATAAGCTGCTTCAATTTTCGTCTGAGATAATCAATCGTCCGCAACCGCTCGATCAAGGCATCCGTTCCATTGCCGATCCGCTCGGATGAAAAAGAGCCTGCGGGGATTTGCCCGACTCCAATTTCTCCTCGCACTTGTGTCATAACGGCTTGCACGGACGCATAGCGAATCAACGCGATCAATTTCTCTGCCCGAGCAATATCGGCGGAATAACATGCATTTCCCTTATGACATCCTTTTTCCTTCAAAATAGCAACGTCCTTGCAAATCGCTTCATATCCGTGGGCGACAATCGCGTCTACCAATCGGCAGGCGGTTGATACCGATGCCGTTCGTTTGCCTGCGATGATCTTGACCTCTTTTCGCAACTCCCGTGCATATTTAGGGGATTGAAGCACGGACGGCCCAACAAAGCGGTCTACGCCGATAATATAGCGTGCTTTCCGCAGCCTTTGACGGACTTGCGCTTCTTCCATTTCCTCATAGGCAACCGGCACAAAGCAAAGTCCATCGATTCCAAGATCCCTGCATTCCTGCGCCAATCGTTTTGTATAGGGCAACAGATTGTTGAACACATATACCGTCTCACCACGGGGAATCCCCGCAATCGCAAGAAAAAAAATGGTCGTCGGGTACAGATCCAAAATAAATCGACGGCCTTCGGGGATATATCTAGAAATCGCTGCTTCTTGTGTCTTCGCGCAAAGGTAAAACGTGTCTGGCTCGCACGTCTTGATCTCGCGTGTCGTTTGCGTCTGGATGTCCCAATCCGTACCGAGAAAAGATTGGCATATCGAACGAATTTCTTCTGCAATAAAGGGGCTGCTCCCCACTGCCATCAAATGAATTTCATTCATTGCGCTTCCTCCTTTCGCACGGTTTCGAGGAATGCTTGTGCCGCATAAGACGGATGCCGGCTCGTGTGCCACGCATAGGCAGGAGATACAAATAGGGGGGGATCCAGTGCGACACATGCAAGATCATCTGTTCTATCGACAAGGCATTCCGGCAAAAATGTTACCCCAATCCCGGCGGCCGTCATCCGTTGAAGCAACGTCACTTGACTGCATGAAAAGACCTCCTTTGCCGAAATGCCGGCATTCGTAAAGGCTTGATTTAAAACAGAGCGAATGAAGCTCCCCTCTTCTGGAAGCAAAAGATGTTCCTCTCGAAGTTGTTCCAGCGCGATAGAATTCTTGCGGCGTAAAAGATGATGGCGCTCACAGCAAAAGACAATCTCCTGTTTCTGCAAGGACAGGTATGAAAGCGCCGGCGCTTCGGCGCCATGGAAAAGGAACGCTCCGTCAAGACGGTCTTCGAGAAGGGCTCGCTGCAAATGTTCTGTATCCGCTTCATGGAATACCATTCGGATATTCGGATAACTTTCCCGAAAAATTTTCAGCAATGAAATAATCGGGCGAACTCCCCCCATCGCCGTAATGCCCAATCGAAGTGTCCCATCACTCAGATTGCGCAGGGCATCTATTTCTGTCAATGTGGTCGTGATACCATGCAAAATGCGTTCCACATGGCGATAAAAAATCTGTCCTTCTGCAGTCAAGACGACTTGCTTTTGACTGCGGTCAAAAAGCTGTATGCCGAGCTCTTCTTCCAAACTGCGTATCGCATTTGTCACCGCAGGCTGCGATACATATAACCGCTCTGCTGCACGAGTAAAACTATTGACTTCGCTGACCATACGAAAGTATTCCAATTGACGGATTTCCAAGCTCTTCACCTCCTTTCCCATTGTATCAGCGCAATAAAATCGCAGCAATAAGAAAAGCAAATTCCATGATAAGTTTATCTTATTCATAGTATCATCCGCTATGAACCTTCTCCTGAGTATAATCAAAACCTATAGAACCATAGCTTTTTCACTTCATTTTTCCCTTTCTGCCTTCATTGCAATATAGGACGTTATCTTCAAATAAGTTTTTTCTATTTCACACGACAACAAGTGCTTGTTAAGATGGCATTGTACGTAATCCGAAGGTGCGATGAAAATCTTTGCACCAGTTTCCTGCGCGTGATGAAAGGGGTTTTTACGATGCCATCCACAGCAATCGACAGTCAGATCCACGGTTTTCTCTTTGGAACGGATGAAATGCGAAATATTTTCAGCGACAAGTCATGGGTACAAAAGTGGTTGGATACAGAAGCCGCCCTCGCAAAAGCCCAAGGAGAACTCGGCATCATCCCAAAAGAGAAGGCGGATATCATCAATGCGTATGCACAGGCAGACCGCATCGATATCCCGTCCATTGGCGAATACTACAAAAGCTCCATTACGATTGTCCCTCTCTTGAAGGCATTCAAGGCCATCCTGCCGGAAGGAGCCGGGGAATACGTGCATTGGGGGGCAACAAGCCAGGATATCGTCGATACCGGCATCGTCCTATTGCAGCGCGATGCCTATCATGTCATCGTGCGCGATATGAAGGAATGCCAAAAGGCAGCACTGGCGCTTGCAAAGAAATATCGTGACATGCCGATGGCAGGCCGCACCCATGTCGTCCATGCAATCCCGATCACCTTTGGCTATAAATGTGCGGTTTGGGCAGATGAGCTGGGACGCGATATAACACGCCTAAAGGAAATCAAAGAACGCTGCTTCGTCGGTGAGCTTGCCGGAGCAGTGGGAACACTCGCATCGATGCCGGAAAAGGGACTCGCTGTACAAAAGCGAATGATGGAGATCCTAGGTCTATCGGTTCCCACAATCGCATGGCATGTCGCACGCGATAATCAAGCAGAATTCTGTACCGTGCTTGCGCTCTGCGCCGGGACGCTCGGACGCATCAACCACGAAATCTTCAGTCTTCAGCATACTGAAATATTAGAGCTGGAAGAGCCTTTCTTCATGGGGAAAATCGGTTCCTCCACGATGCCGCACAAACGCAATCCCGCGGTTCTCGAAAACAATCTTGCCCTGCTGCGCAATGTCCGCAGCATCGCGCCTGCCATCCTCGAAAGCATGGTTTCCGAAAACGAACGCGATTGGGGCTGTTTCCTATCCGAATGGGAGGCGATTCCCAGAGCGTGCCATCTTATGGGAGCAGCGCTTGCCAAGACGAAATACATTCTCGAAAATCTCATTGTGTACCCAAAACACATGGAGCGCAATCTGTTCATTCAAAAAGGCCTCATGATGAGTGAATGTGTTATGATGCATCTTGCACCTCGTCTCGGGCGCATGACCGCACATAAAATCGTATACAAAAGCTGCATGGAGGCATACGAAAAGGAAATCCCTCTAAAAGAGGTTTTGATGAAAACGCCTGTTGTCACGGAAGCGTTCACCGAAAAGGAAATCGACCATATGCTCGATCCGCATCATTACGTCGGATTAGCGCCGGCATTTGTCGATCGGGTAATGAAAAAATATGCTGCGGAATAAGGAGTGAACCCTATGGATCATGCCCAAAAGAAAAAATTGCTCATGACCGTTCTGTTGGGCGTCTTGATTTGGCTATGCCCGCACCCGTCAGAAATCAGCGATGTCGCCTGGCATCTGTTTGCGATTTTTGCTGCTACGATTGCAGGCTTCATCCTGCAGCCTATCCCAATTGGCGCAGTTGCCTTTGTCGGCGTCACGATAGCCTCTCTGACCGGCGTCATCAGCGTGAGCACCGCGATTTCCGGCTATGGGAATAGCACGATATGGCTCATCATCTGCGCATTCCTGCTCTCCCGTGCCTTTATCAAAAGCGGGCTCGGCAATCGCATCGCGTATCTGATCATCAAGGCAATCGGAAAATCCTCCTTGATGCTCGGTTACGCGATCACGCTCACCGATTTCGTGATTTCTCCTGCTACGCCGTCCAGTACGGCGCGGGCAGGCGGAATCATTTACCCCATCATCAAGAGCCTTTCCTCCGCGCTCGGCTCAGAGCCCGGCGACACCGCCCGTAAATTCGGTGCGTATATCATGCAGATCGAATACCAGGCAAATGCCATTACCTGCGCCATGTTCATGACGGCAATGGCGGGAAATCCCATGGCAGTGGAACTCGCCGCGAAAACGATCGGCATCGAAATCACATGGGGCGATTGGGCACTTGCCTGCATCGTGCCTGGGCTTCTATCCCTTCTCATCATGCCGGTCTTGCTCTACAAGCTTTTCCCGCCGGAAATCAAGGACATGCCACATGCGAGGCAGATGGCCGTAGAAAAGCTCCAAGAAATGGGTTCTCTGACGTATCTCGAAAAGATCGTCGCATTCGTCTTTATCGGCGCACTCGCACTATGGGCCACATCTTCTCTTACCCACATGAATGCTACTGGCGTCGGCATGTTGGCGGTCATCATTCTCCTCCTGACCAACGTTTTGGATTGGAAGGATGTCTTGGAGGAAAAAGGCGCATGGAACACCATGTTCTGGATGGGCTCGCTGATCGCATTAGCGGGCGCATTGGCAAAATCGGGTTTCATAAAGATTGTCGCCAATATGGCAGGATCCGCAATTCAAGGCACTGGATTCAGTTGGCTTGCCGCGTTTATCCTTCTCGTGTTGATTTATGTGTATTCGCATTACGCTTTTGCAAGCGTATCCGCGCACATCGGCGCTATGTACGCAGCATTCCTGTCGGTCTCCGTCGTCGTCGGAACCCCTCCGCTCCTTGCCGCAATCGCATTTGCCGCACTGAGCAATATTATGATTCCGCTGACGCATTACGGCGGAGGTGCAGCTCCCATACTTTACGGCGCAGGTTACGTCTCGCAGGGGAAATGGTGGCAGCTTGGCTTTATTCTCGTTACCGTCAATCTCATCATTTGGCTCGGAATCGGAAGTGCATGGTGGCATCTGATCGGACTTTGGTAAATCGCTGAAAATGGCGGAAACGAATCCTTCCCAGACTCGTTTCCGCCATTTTCTTATTCCATGAAATAACGCATGGACGTCTTTTTCCATTCTTTTTTGGTGTAGAGCATGACCGGCTTCGATGCGCCTGTCTTCTCGGCGAGATCGACTGCGATGGCCTCACACTCTTTCCGGCTCTGTCCGTGAATCATCGTGTAGAGATTGTACGGCCAGCCGGGCGCCGTCGTGCGGTCGTAGCAATGCGAGACGCGCGGACATTTTGCCATCTCGCGTGCGATCGCGTCGAGACGCTCTGCCGGCACTTCCCAAGCCGCGAGCACATTTGCTTTGAATCCGACTTCGCGGTGGCGCAGGACAGCGCCCATCTTGCGGATCTTTTTCTCCTCGCGCATCGCCTGCACGCGGGCGACGAAGTCGTCAACGCTCACGCCAGCCTCTTCTGCCATCTGCTTGTACGGCTCTGCAACGAGCGGAAAATCCCGCTGAAGGATGCGGATAATCCTCTTGTCGAGCTCGGATATTGCAGTTTGTTCTGCCATATTGCGCTTCCTTTCCCATCTATGCTTCTTCCTGAACAGGCACAATTACGAAAGTTGGAACTGCACATTGATCTTGTACTTTTTCGTCGTCTTTAGATTCAGAAGACGTTCGACGCCCGGCAAGGCTTCGACCTCGCTGAGAATTTCCTTCTCCGTTTCGAGATTTGGGGTCAGGAGCGTAAACCAAAGATTGAACTTGCCCTCGCGTTCGTAATTGTGCGTAACGCCCGGATAGCGGTTGACCGCCTCCGCGACAGACGCGACTTTTCCCTCCGCTACGCGCAGGGCGACAAGCGTTCCGCCATAGCCAAGGCGGCTGGAGTCGAAGAACGTGCCGATACGGCGCAGGCAGCCCTCGTCTTTCAGCAGTCGCAGACGCGATATGACGCGCTCCTCGTCTGTCCCAAGTTCCTCTGCCATCTTGGCAAACGGACGCTTGCCGATCGGCAAGCTTCCCTGCAAGAGGTTCAGCAGCGCCTTGTCAAAAGCGGTCAATTCCATCATGCACGGTCACTCCTCTGATGCGATGCTAAAGGAAGCACGGCTGAATTTATCCGTGATTCCGAAACACAACGATTATGAATTGCGTTCACATTTCACTTTTAGCATTGTATCAAAGTATCTCCTATGACGTCAAGCAAATCGGAACGGCCTTCATTTTTCAGAGATGAATACGGCAGTATGGATAGCTCCGCTATGCCGAACACTTTGCGCATGATAGAAATTTGCCTGTTTTGCGCATTTTTGCCAATCTTGTCCGCCTTCGTTGCAACGACGAGGACAGGAATGCCGCGCTCGACGAGCCAACGGAACATCCCAATATCGGATGCCATCGGCTCATGACGAATGTCGATGAGCTGGCAGACAAACTGAAGACGAGGTGATGTCGTGAGATACTCCTCGATGAATTTCGCCCATATCTTGCGGTTCCCTTTTCCCGTCTTGGCGTAGCCGTAGCCCGGCAGGTCAACGAGGTAGAACGATTTACGGTCTTTGACGTCCGCAATCCTGACGCCGAGCTCATAGAAGTTGATCGTCTGCGTCTTGCCCGGCTGCGAGGAGACGCGTGCAAGACCCTTGACGCGCGTCAGGCTGTTGATGAGCGAGGACTTGCCGACGTTTGAGCGGCCGATGCAGACGATTTCCGGCAGTTCCTTTTCCGGGTACTGCTCCTTTTTGACCGCAGAGGCGATGTACTGCCCTTGCGTGATAATCACGCGCTCCTTCTCTGCCATACTTTCATCTCCCTCGTCTTTTATCGCAGCAATGCGATTCGCAGTACTTCATCCATGTGCTCCACGGGAACGAATTCGAGCTTTTCGCGGACAGTCTCAGGTATGTCCTCGATGTCGGGCTTGTTCTCCTTCGGCAGGATAATGGTCTTCATGCCTTCGCGATAGGCGGCAAGAACCTTTTCCTTGAGCCCACCGATCGGCAAGACGTTGCCGCGCAGCGTGATCTCCCCCGTCATCGCAACGTCACGGCGCACCTTGCACCCTGTGAGTGCAGAGATCATTGCCGTCGCCATGGTGATCCCTGCCGACGGTCCGTCCTTTGGCACGGCACCTTCCGGCAGATGAATGTGGATATCTTCCTTCTCGTAAAAGTCAGCGGCAAGGCCGAGCTTTTCGGTGCGGCTGCGGATATAGGAGAGCGCCGCCTGTGCCGACTCCTGCATGACATCACCGAGGCGTCCCGTCAGGATGAGCTTCCCCTTTCCCTTTAAGACCGTCGCTTCAGTTGGCAGGATATCGCCGCCGACTTCCGTCCAAGCCATCCCCGTCACGACGCCCACTTGCGGCTTTTTCTCCGCTTTCTTCTCTAAGAATTTCGCGCGGTCAAGGAACGTGCTGAGATTCTTCTTCGTCACGCGAATCGGCGCATCCTCATTTTCGACAATGCGGCGCGCCGCCTTGCGGCAGACGCGTCCGATGAGACGTTCGAGTTCGCGCACGCCAGACTCACGCGTATATTCCTGGATGATTTTCTGAATGACCCCTGCACCGAGCTGGATGTCCTTTGCCGTGAGACCGTTCTGTTCTCGTTGGCGCGCAACGAGATAGCGTTTTGCGATCTCCAGCTTCTCATATTCCGTATAGCTCGAAAGCGTGATGATTTCCATGCGGTCGCGCAGGGGGCGTGGGATGCCGCCGAGGCTGTTCGCCGTCACGATCCAAAGCACGCGGCTGAGGTCGAAAGGCAGCTCGATGTAATGGTCACTGAACGTCGCATTCTGCGCAGGATCGAGCACTTCGAGGAGCGCTGCCGACGGATCGCCGCGGTAATCCGCCGCAAGTTTGTCGACCTCGTCGAGCAAAAAGACGGGATTGCGCGAGCCGGCATTCTTGATGCCTTCGAGCACGCGCCCCGGCATGGCGCCGACATAGGTGCGGCGATGCCCGCGGATCTCCGCCTCGTCACGCACGCCACCGAGCGAGGCGCGGACGAACTTGCGCCCCATCGCGCGCGCGACCGATGCCGCGAGCGACGTCTTGCCGACGCCGGGCGGGCCGACGAGGCAGAGAATCGGAGCGGCGCGGTCGCTGATGAGCTGATGTACGGCGAGGTAGTCCAGGATGCGGTCCTTGACCTTCTCTAGGCCGTAGTGATCCTTGTCGAGTATTTTCTTCGCCGCCGTGATGTCTTCCGTGTCCTCCGTCTCCACAAGCCATGGAAGATCGAGCAGCCAATCGAGGTAGCTGCGTATGACACCGACTTCGGCGCTCATGCTGTTCATCGCCTCAAGGCGTTTCAGTTCCTTTTCGACTGTCTTTTCAACGTCTTTTGGGTAACGCCCCGCTTCCAGCCGCTCCCGATACGCCGTGCTGTCCGTCGATTCAGCATCGCCGAGCTCCTTTCGGATTGCCTTGATCTGCTCGCGCAGGTAGTAGTCCTTTTGGATCTTTTCCATCTGCTTGCGCACGCGCACGCCGATCTTCTGCTCGACTTTTTGGATCTCCAGCTCGCGCGCAACGACTTCGTAGAGCCTCTCAAGGCGCTTTCTCACATCAATACACGCGAGGAGCTCCTGCCGCGTTTCGAGCTTGAGGCTCAGATGGCTTGCGATTAGGTCAGCAAGCCTGCCCGCGTCGTCGATAATCGCGACGGAAATGAGCGTTTCAGCTGGAATCTTTTTCGAGAGGCGCACCCATTCCTCAAACTCGTGGACGACAGCGCGCGTAAGCGCTTCCATGCCCATCGAGCCGTCGATCGGATCGATACAGATTTCTGCCTCAACCTCATCGTAGCGCTCCAGTGCCGTAAATGCCTGCTTGCGCGCACGCTTCTTGCCCTCGACAAGCACGCGCACCGATCCGTCGGGCAGCTTGATGAGCTGCCGGATCTCAGCGAGCGTGCCGACGGGATAGAGATCCTTCTCCTCCGGCTCTTCGGTCTCTGGATCGAGCTGTGCCGTCAAAAAGATTTCCCGGTCCTGCACCATCGCCGCTTCGAGTGCTTCCATGGAACGCGGACGCCCTACATCGAGGTGGATGAGCATGTATGGGAATACGACCACGCCTCGAAGCGGCAGCACGGGCAGTTTCTTTGTCTCTGCCATAGTATCTCCTTTTTATCACCTTATAGGAAAAGCGCTGCGATTGCAGCGCCCCCAACGCCCTCCCTATGCCAGTCAGGCCGTTTCTTCCTTTTTGCTCTTCGCTTTCTTGTCGATCGTGAGGAGCGGTTCTTTCTTCGTCGTCACGACGTCCCTCGTCACGTGGCACTCGGTCACGCCCTCAATCGAAGGCACATCGTACATGACGTTGCGCATGATGCCCTCAATGATGGAGCGAAGGCCGCGCGCCCCCGTCTTGCGCTTCATCGCTTCTTTCGCAATCTGACGCAGCGCCTCATCGTCGAAGCGCAGCTTGACGCCGTCCATCTCAAGCAGCTTTTGGTACTGCTTGACCAGTGCGTTCTTCGGCTCTACGAGCACGGAAACGAGCGCTTCCTCGTCGAGCGCGTCGAGCGTCACGACGACAGGCAGGCGGCCGATGAACTCGGGTATCAAGCCGTTCTTGAGCAGATCCTCGGGAAGAACCTTGCGCAGGATCTCGCCGATGTTGCGCTGGCGCTTCGATTTGACCGTTGCCCCAAAGCCGAGCTGACGCTGTCCGATGCGCGACTCGATGACCTTTTCGAGCCCGTCGAACGCACCGCCGCATATAAAGAGGATATTCGTCGTATCGATCTGCAGAAGCTCCTGATGCGGATGCTTGCGCCCGCCCTGCGGCGGAACGGAAGCCGTCGTGCCCTCAAGGATCTTGAGGAGTGCCTGCTGAACGCCTTCGCCCGACACGTCGCGCGTGATCGACGGATTCTCCGACTTGCGGGAAATTTTATCGATCTCATCGATGTAGATAATGCCGCGCTCCGCCTTCTCGATATCGTAATCCGCCGCCTGAATGAGCTTCAAAAGGATATTTTCGACGTCTTCGCCGACGTAGCCCGCCTCCGTGAGCGAGGTCGCGTCTGCGACGGCAAACGGCACATTCAGTATCTTTGCGAGGGACTGCGCGAGAAGCGTCTTGCCGCTGCCCGTAGGTCCAATCATGAGGATATTCGACTTTTGCAGTTCGACGTCATCGTTCTTGCCGCCTTGCCCCATGTTGATCCGCTTGTAGTGATTATAGACGGCGACGGAAAGCGTCTTCTTCGCCTCGTCCTGCCCGATCACGTATTCATCGAGAATCGCGCGAATCTCCTTCGGCTTCGGTACGTCCTTGAGATCGATTTCGACATCATCGCTGAGCTCCTCCTCGATGATCTCATTGCAAAGCGAGATACACTCGTCGCAAATATAGACGCCGGGGCCTGCCACGAGTTTGCGGACCTGTTCCTGTGTCTTTCCGCAAAACGAGCATTTGAGCTGCCCTTTCTCATCCCCAAACTTCAACATGGCCGCATCACCCCTTTAGCCCTTTGCGTCTTTCTTGCCCTTCTTCGGACGCACGATGACTTCGTCGACAAGCCCGTAAGCCTTTGCTTCCTCCGCCGTCATGAAGTTGTCGCGCTCGGTGTCTGCATTGATCGTCTTCTCGTCCTTTCCCGTCGTCTTGACGAGAATGTCGTTGATGACTTCGCGGAGGCGCTGGATCTCGCGCGCCTGGATCTGAATGTCTGTCGACTGGCCCTGCGCGCCGCCGAGAGGCTGATGGATCATGATGCGCGCATGGGGG
>ERZ772945.1422-NODE-1422-length-16821-cov-4.826554_pt1 | contig 16821 bp, 19 predicted proteins | sample MGYA00511681_ERZ772945 | MGnify/ENA primary metagenome ERZ772945 (study PRJEB29015, sample SAMEA2737943) | human oral metagenome | biome: human oral; feature: human-associated habitat; material: dental | place: China | collected 2143 ...
CCTCAGCTCGCCCACGTCACGTACCGCCCGTGCCATCCGGCCACCGTCCCCCCACTCGCCGCCGTTTCTTGCCACTCACTATAGCACAGGACTGGAACGCATGTTCTTGTCAATACAAGAGTATGGATACTTCGTGAATCCTTGTAGGTTTTTTTCATGGGTTGGTCAGTAATGCTTTTTCGGGCTGGCGCATCGGATTTTGCTTGCGGTCCTGTCGAAGGTGGCGGATGACTTCTCGAATACGTCCCCACATGCTCCGCATGTCGCCTGTCGGCGCGATACCTTCTAGACATGGTTGAGGTTGTTGTTGCTCCCGAAGGCCGTGGCGGCACACCGCCCTCGCTTGGGCACGCGGGCCTTGCGTTCGCAGACCGAGCTGTCCGGCCCGGAGCTCATGTCGTGCAAAAACGGCAGATGGCTACCGCAGTCGTCGCGCATACGCACGGAGTGTTTTGGTCCAATAGGAACCGCGCAGCTGGACTGCGGTGGGAGTCTTGGACCAACGCGCTTCGTGGGATGCCGGCGCCGGGTCCCGAGTGCCACGGCCCTGCTAGGACATGCTCCCGTTGTCGCCTCTCATTAACGGGAGCACGTCACACATAGCATGTAAATACTTTATGGATACAATGCTAGTGGTGGAAGAGCCGCGTTCCCGTGAAGCACATCGCGATGCCGTACCTGTCGGCTGCCGCGATCACGTCGTCGTCGCGGATGGAGCCGCCGGGCTCCACGATGTAGGAGACGCCGGACCTGTGGGCGCGCTCGACGTTGTCTCCAAAGGGGAAGAACGCGTCGGAGCCGAGCGTGACGCCGTCCTGCGCGGCAATCCACTCGGTCCGCTCCTCGCGAGTGAGGGGCTCGGGTCTCTCGGCAAACCACCGTTTCCACGCGCCCTCGGCCAGCACCTCGTCCTGCTCGTCGGAGATGTAGACATCGATGACGTTGTCGCGCTCGGCACGCCGGATGCCCTCGGCGAACTTGAGCCCAAGCACCTTGGGGTGCCGACGCAAGAACCATGCGTCGGCCTTGCTGCCAGCTAGGCGCGTACAGTGGACGCGGGACTGCTGACCCGCGCCAATGCCTATGGCCTGGCCGTCCCTCACGTAGCATACGGAGTTCGACTGTGTGTACTTGAGCGTGACGAGGGAGATGAGCATGTCCGTCAGTGCCGTGTCGGGCAGGTCCCTGTTGGCGGTCACGACGTCTTTCAGTAGCGAGCGGTCGATCGCGAGGTCATTGTGGCCCTGCTCGAAGGTGACGCCAAAGACGTCGCGCTGCTCGATGGGCGCGCAGCGGTAGTCGGGGTCGATCAGCACGACGTTGTACCTGCCGCCCTTCTTGGAGCGTAGGATCTCAAGTGCCCCATCGCTGTAGCCGGGTGCGATGATGCCGTCCGAGACCTCGTGTTTGAGGTATCTGGCCGTGCGCTCGTCGCAGCAGTCAGAGAGCGCCGCCCAGTCGCCATAGGAGCTCACGCGGTCGGCGCCGCGCGCGCGGATGTAGGCGCAGGCGATGGGGGAGAGCTCTCCCTCGTCGTCCACAAAGTACATCTGCCTGTCCACATCGGAGAGGGGCCTGCCCACGGCTGCACCGGCGGGCGAGACGTGCTTGAACGACGCTGCGGCGCTCTGTCCTGTGGCCTCCCTGAGCTCGCGCACGAGCTGCCAGGAGTTGAGGGCGTCTAGGAGGTTGACGTACCCGGGCCTGCCCGAGAGCACTGTTATGGGCAGGTCGGAGCCGTCCCTCATGAAGACGCGTGAGGGCCTTTGGTTGGGGTTCGTGCCGTACTTGAGCTCGAGTTCGTTCACAGGTTCTCTCCCTAATCCTCGCCCTCAGTCACCGAGGTTCTTGTTGTACAGCTTCACCGTGCCCCCGACGTTGGCGTAGAGCGACACCTTGTTGTCGGCGTTGAGGGCGACCCACAACTCGTTGGCTGTGGGCAGGCTCACCTCCACCGGCTCGCCGACGAAGCTCGGCAGCGGATCACCGTCGCCTTGGTAGGTGCTGATGAGGTAGCCCGTGCCCTCGTCGGCGCCCTCGTAGCAGAAGAACTCGCGCTGGCAGCGACCAGAGGCGCCGACCTGGCGCTTGAGGATGGAGAGCTCAAAGGAGCCGCCTGCGTGCAGGATAGCCGAGATGCGTGGCGTGAAGTTGGGGCCGTCTGGCTCGAACTCACGGGCCATACACGCCGCAAAGAAGTCACCTGTGTCCACGATGGTGTCGGTCTGGTCACCGTTTGTGATCACAAGGTCGTCTCCCATGCGGCGCACGGGGTGGTAGATGATGAGGCTTGCGTCTGTAAGGAGCGCGGGGTCGTGCGCCTCTGTGCGGATGCCGTCTGCGGTCAGCGAGAAGACGCGGTTCCTGCTGTTGGGGCTGCGGCCCATGATCCAGTAGTACGCGCAGTGCCTTCCTCCCCAGTCTTTGCCCACCACGATGCCGCGACCGGGGTAGGGGTTGTTCCTCAGGAGCTCGCATAGGTCTTGCATCAAAGGTCCCCTCTCGTTTGTCCCCTGCGCAGCAGCTGTCGCCCTGACGCTCGCAGCTGTGATAGAAGGCCCACGTCGCGCCGGGAGAGGTCCCCCGATGCCCTGTGCGCCGCGTCCCGTGCGCCGTCCAACTGGTGCCGAACGACGTCGCCCGCTGCCCGCAGGTATTCTATCATGCTTCTCTCGATTGCTCGCTAGGCCCGCCGTCCTCGTGCGCTACGGGACCTTTGGCGCCCTTTGCACGCCAGCCTCTCGCGGATGTGCCCCTGTCATGCCACCATCATGGGGTGGAAAGGCCGATGTCGCCACCATATAGTTCGAAGACTCCCTGTTAGGAGATGATGCGAAATGCCTTTCCCCAAGAATGAAGTCCGCAAGGTGTGCATGCACGATACCCGAGCGCTTCTGTGGGAGCGATCACACAGCAGATGCTTCGGGTATCCGTCCGAGATCCTCTCCAGCGAAGCATACTCGCGCTCTTCGGTCTGTCTCTCGGCGATGGTGTAGGCAACCTGCACATACGCGTAGTTCATGTCGTCATCGCGTAGGATGAAGTCGCACTCGAGTGCCCCGATGCGTCCCACGCTCGCAGACCACCCATGGGAGCGCGCATAGGTATAGACAATATTTTCGAGTACTGGTCCGTAGTTGATGCGGTTGTCGGTATTGAGCGCATAGTAGAAGCCAAGGTCAGCAAGGTAGTACTTCTCCTCGCGTTCGAGGGATCGCTTTGACCTCATATCAAAGCGAGGGCAGCTGTAGAGGATCTTTGCCCCTTGGAGCAGTCTGATGTAACGGTAGATCGTCTCCTCCTTGATGGGAATCCTCTCTACCGTGCGGAAGTGTTTTGCCATGTTCCTGATGCTCATGGTCGCACCAAAGTTGTTTATGACGTATGCCTGAACACGGTCGAAGACAGAGCGCTTGTTGATCCTCGTTCTTTGCCTCACGTCCTTTTCGAAGATCTCCTGGATGACACTTTGGATGTAGGTGCGCTTCTTTGCCATGCCGTCAAAGAGGACTGTCCTGGGGAACCCGCCTTCGAGGATGTAGCTGTCAAGCTCTTCCTGCCTGTCCGTGCTTATCGACTTCCCAAAGAACTCCTTCATGCCTTCGTACTCATCGAAGGTGAGTGTGAAGATCTCAAACTCAAGATAGCGACCGGTGAGCTTGGTTGCAAGCTCACCCGAAAGTAGGTAGGAATTTGAGCCCGTGATGAAGATCGAGACATCTCCCTCCTCACGCCAGGCGTTGATGACCTCCTCGAAGCCCTTAACGTTTTGGATCTCATCGATGAAGAGGTACTTCTTTCCCACTACACCCTCAACGAGATTCTCGATCACCCCGTCGAGCGCGTCTGGAGTCTTGATTTTGCGGTAGTCCCTTGTGTCGAGGTTGAGGAAGAGGAGATTCTCCGTTGGGACGCCCTGCTCTTTAAGCTCGTTAGCTACAAGTTGCATGATCGAGGACTTCCCGCAACGTCTCACGCCGACCAGTACCTTGATGATGTCATCATCGTGATAAAAGGGGCGCATCTTCCTCAGGTAGAGTTCCCGCTTGTACAACTTGGTCATCATCTACTCCAAAAAGCTGATTCCGGGGGATACCCTTTAGATAAGTACCAGAAGTACCCCCCTTACGTCTTATGTAGTGAGCATAGCATTGTTCTATCCGACATGAAGGGTGATCGGGAGCCTTACTCTATGAGGCAGCGGTGGGGGAAGGGGGTGAGCGTCGCGTGGGGGCCTGCCGCCGGGTGGTATCATGCTGCCCTGGGTTCGGCGGGACCGGGACCCTGCGCCCTCGACTTTGCGTCCCCTGGAATCTGTGGGTGATGCCGTATGAGCGGCGTTTGGCTCGCCTGCGCGCGTGGCGCACGGCGCGTTAGGCCTTTGGGAGGTCAAAGATGGTACGAAAGAAGGTTGCGATCTTCGTCGCGTTCGCGTTTGCGCTCGATTGGGTTCCTTGGCTGGTGGCGGGTCTTGTGACGGACGGCTTCTCGAGGGGGATCTCGGGCATGCCCTGGGGCGTCCTGCTCCCCGCAGGCATGTTTGGCCCGATGGCCGCGGCCCTCATAACGAACCGGATCTCCCCTGTACTTCTGCGTGGGCGGCGTGTCCGTCTTGGGACCGGCGCCGGTCGGCCTCACCCCGTGCGTTTCCGTGCTGATCGTCGCCATCCCGCTCTTGCGGGCGTGCCGGCACGCGTCGCCTACGCGGCCGGATGACGTCGCGCACGGTGGACACGCCTCGTGACGCTATGTTTCCAATTCAATGAAACATCGCCTTTTGCGCCGTTGGGCTACCTCCCTGTGCTAGGCTTTGTCCATCGTGCATGCAGCAATATGCATATATGGGGGACACAATCCAATGGCGCCTGCGGCCCACGGGCTGCGGGACCAAGGTGTCGGAAGCGAGGCAGGATATGAGCTATGCAAGGAGAGGGGCTGCTCATGAGCGGATTTGAGCCGCTGCGCGTACCTGAGCGGGACGGTGCGGCCGAGGGCTTCGGCTTCGTGCCCTGCGAGGGCGGCGTCTGCGCCGCCAAGGGCATCCGGGCCACGGGCGTCTCTGCGGGCTTTCGCCACAATCCTGACCGTCGTGACCTCGCGCTCGTCGTCGCGGACAGGACCTGCGTCTGTGCGGGCACCTTCACCAAGAACCGCTTCTGCGCGGCGCCTGTGCAGGTCTCGCGGCCACGTGCGGCCTCGGGCCACGCGCGTGCCGTCGTCCTGAACTCGGGCAACGCCAACGCCGCCACGGGCGAGCAGGGCCTTGAGGTTGCACGCGCGTCCGCGCGCATCGTCGCGGATGCTCTGGGCTGCGCTGCCGAGGAGGTACTCGTGGCCTCGACCGGCGTCATCGGCGTGCCCTTGGGCCTGGAGTGCTTTGAGGTGGGAGTGCCCGCCTGCGTTAGGCAGCTCGAGCGCTCGGTTGCGGCCGCCCACCACGCCGCCCGCGCCGTTATGACAACGGACACCCACTCCAAGCAGGCCGCCTACGTCGGCAGCCTTCCCGCCCCAGGTGGCGGGACCGTCGAGGTCCACGTGGGGGGCTTTGCCAAGGGCTCGGGCATGATCCAGCCCGACATGGCCACGATGCTCTCGGTGCTCTCCACAGACGCACCGCTCACGCCCAAGGCCGCGCGGGTGGCCCTAGGGCGGGCCGTGAGCCAGAGCTTCAACAAGGTGACCGTTGACTCGGACACCTCCACCAACGACTGCTGCATACTCTTTGCCACGGGAGAGGCCGAGCTCGAGGCCATTGACGAGGACTCTGCGGCCTTCCCTGCCATCTGCGCCGCCCTGCGCGCGACCTGCGAGGCGCTGGCCCGCCAGATCGCGGCCGACGGGGAGGGCTCGACCAGGCTCGTGACCGTCGACGTCATGGGGGCGGCCACCGAGGCAGACGCCGACGCCGTGGCCCGCGCCGTCGCGAACTCGCCGCTCGTCAAGACCGCCGTCTTCGGGCACGACGCGAACTGGGGCAGGGTCGCCTCCGCCGCCGGAAAGTGCGGGGTGGCCTTCGACCAGCGCAAGGTGGACATCGACCTGCTCGGCGTGCCCGTCTGCCGCGGTGGCCTTGCCGTGGCCATGGACGAGGACGACATGCTCAAGCGCTTCAAGGAAAGCGAGGTCCCCATAGCCATCGACTTGGGCATGGGATCGTGCTCCACGCGCGTCTGGACCTGCGACCTCACGCACGACTACGTGACCATCAATGGGGACTACCGCACCTAGGCGCGAGCCGCAGGTGCAAGGTCCCTGACAGGAAAGGTTGGCTGACATGGTGATGAGAAGGCGCAGGCCCAGCGATGCCTCGCAGGGCAAGGCCGAGGTGCTCGTGGAGGCCCTGCCGTGGATCAACGAGTGGGCGGGGAGCACCTTCGTGGTGAAGTATGGTGGCTCGGCGATGGAGGACGCCACGCTCCGGGCGAAGGTCATCGAGGACGTGCTGCTGCTCAAGCTCATGGGCGTGCACGTGGTGCTCGTGCACGGCGGCGGCAAGGACATCTCGTCTCTGAGCGACCGTCTCAACCTGAGCGTGCGCTTCAAGGACGGCCTGCGCGTCACGGACGAGGACACCATGGAGGTCGTGCAGATGGTGCTCGTGGGCAAGGTGAACGCCGAGCTGGTGCAGGCCATCAACGGCTACGGCAACCACGCGGTGGGCATCTCGGGCGCCGACGGCCGCACGCTCAGGGCCTGCCAGCTCGATCCCGAGCTAGGCCGCGTGGGTCGTGTCACCGAGGTCAACCCAGACCTCGTCCTCAAGGTCCTGGATGACGGCTACATCCCCGTCATCGCGGGCGTGGGCTTTGGCGAGGACGGCGGCCCCTACAACGTCAACGCCGACTTCGCGGCGAGCCACATCGCCCAGGCGCTCGGCGCGGACAAGCTCTTCTTCCTCACGGACGTCGACGGCCTCTACGCCGACTTCGACGACAAGGACAGCCTCATCGCCGGCATGGGTGTAGGGGAGGCGCGACACCTCATCGACGCGGGCACGCTCAGCAAGGGGATGATCCCTAAGGTGAGAAGCGCCATCGAGGCCATCGAGGCGGGCGTGGGCCAGGTCACCATCCTGAACGGCACCGTCGAGCACGCGCTGCTCGTCGAGACGTTCACCGACGAGGGCATAGGGACCGAGATATCCAACGATTCCCGCAACCCCAAGGAGGCATAGCATGTACGAGCTTGACACAGACGCGGACTTCATCGTAGAGGACGAACGCTACCTCATGCACAGCTACGCCCGGCTGCCCGTGAAGTTCGTGCGAGGCTCGGGCTGCGTGCTCACGGACTCTGAGGGCAGAGACTATCTGGACTTTTTGGGCGGCATAGGTGTGGTGTGCCTGGGGCACTGCCACCCCAGGCTCGTGGACGCCCTCAGGGGGCAGGCCGAGAGGCTCTGGCAGGTGGGAAACTACTTTCACGTCGAGAACCGCAGCGAGCTTGCGGCTGCGCTCTCGCGCCTGCTCGGCGCGACCACCGACGAGGAGGGTCACGTGACGGGCTCGACGGGCCAGACGTGGAGGACCTTCTTCGCGAACTCGGGCGCCGAGGCGAACGAGGGCGCCATCAAGCTCGCGCGCCGCTGGGGCGAGCGCAGGCTCGGCGGGGCCACGGGCATCGTCACGGCCAAGCGGAGCTTCCACGGCCGTACGCTCGCGACCTTGGCGGCGACCGGCCAGGACGTGTTTCATAAGATCTTTGCGCCGATGCCCGCAGGCTTCATGTCGGCGGAGCTCAACGACCTTGCCGCCCTTGAGGAGGCCATCGCGAGGCCCGAGGCAGGCTGCGGTCCTGTCTGTGCCATCATGCTGGAGTGCGTCCAGGGCGAGGGCGGCGTCTGGCCGGCTGATCCCGAGTACCTGCAGGGAGCCGCTCGCCTCTGCGAGGAGCGGGGTCTCGTGCTCATCGTGGACGAGGTGCAGACTGGCGTCTTTCGCTGCGGCGCACCCTTTTCGTACCAGCTCGCGGGCATCGTGCCGGATATCGTGAGCATGGCCAAGGGCATCGCGGGGGGCTTTCCCATGGGCGCCTTCTCAGCGCACGGAAAGGTGGCGGATCTGCTCGGGCCGGGAGACCACGGCTCCACCTTCGGCGGCAACCCGCTTGCCTGCGCCGTGGGCCGCGCCACGATGGAGACGCTCATTGCGGAGGGCATAGGCGAGCACGTCATCGAGGTGGGAGCACAGCTTGCCGAGAGGCTCGCGACGCTGCCGCACGTCACTGAGGTGCGTGGGCGCGGCCTCATGCGCGGTGCCCAGCTCGACGCGCCCATGGCGCGAAGTCTCGTCGAGCAGGGCCTGCACGCGGGCCTCGTGCTCAACTGTGTGGGCGACTCGACCCTGCGCTTTTTGCCGCCGCTCGTCGTGACGACAGGGCAGGTCGATGCCATGGCCGAGCGCCTGGCCAAGCTTATGGGGCAGGTGGCGTAGGGGCGCTGGCCGGGCGGGTCATCAAAGGTCATTGAGGGCAGCGAATGGATCATCGGAAGACGCGGCAAAGCGCCGGAGACAGGGGCGTCGCATCTCGTTCCAGTGTCCTCATCCATCAAGTGACGCTATGCTATCTGATATCAAGTATGGTGGAGGAAGGTGCTGTCAGTGGCAGATAGGATAATCCAAACGGCAGATTTGACTACGATCGAGAACAACCTGACTTCAATGCGTCGTGCAATTGAGCAGGTTGACGATTCCGTCGCCAACGTTAACCGTCAAATGAATGGCGTCGAGGTTCGGCTTGACGCGCTAGCAAGCGACTTCCGAGACTATGTCAATAATGAAATGCGACGTTGGGAACTTGAACACGCAACTACAAAGCTTAATAATATCAGACAGCAGCTTGCTGTAAAGTTTGGGCATTACTCGGAGGTGAGACGAACCACTACAGGAATACTCCAGGCAACCGATCTCGGTATTGTCAGGAATGCAACGATTACCAAAGCCTCCGAGGACCTTATGCTGAAGTGTCCCGAGTATTGGCTTGCTCCTTGTCTTGTGGCGCTCGCAGCGTGGATCAATGATGAGAAGGACATTGCCAAAAAGGCGCTCAAGGAGGCCATCCATCGCAATGATGAGAAGGCATCTCTGCTATTTGGGCTCATTTGCCGTCGTGCCAATAGGCAAGGGCCCGCACTCGAGTGGGTGAGGCGGTATCTTGCCAACCAAGATCCCGAAGGACTTGGTAGGGAAGCCATCATCATACTTGATGCGTATGCTACGGGTCTCTTCTCGGCCGATTCTGAGGGAGCGATCGCAGGCCAACTCAATGATTGGTGTGATCTGCTCGCCTCCCGTCCGGGGTTTCTTGAGGAGCAGACCAGCCGTTGGAAGACTGCCCTTAAAGACAAGCGCAAGCCTGTCGATCCAACCAAGTACCCTTACCTTCGCAAGTACTCGCACACATGGCCTATCCTCGAGGATATTCTTGAGGGAGCAATGGCTCATCAGTATATTCTAGCATATTTTAAGGATATCTTTGTACAGCAGCCCTCACAGGATGTCGTGAGGAAGCAACTTGACGATATTCTAACTACTCTTGTCTCTGAGTTCGATGACGAAGAGCTTCCGCTCAAGCGCGAAGAGCGTCTTTGTGAGTTGATTATCGAACACGAGGGCGATACCCAAGAGGCGCAGATATTGGCGGATCACGAGAAGACCTCCATGGAGGAGCAACGTGATTTTACCCAACTACTGACCGATGCAGCGATGTATCCCGATATCTCGCGCTCAAGCGTCTCGTCTCAGCAGTTTGCAGTGGCGTATTCACGCGAATGGATTTGCAATGGCTACAATGATATGGTTGCCGAGAATCGCATGAAGATTCCAAACGACATCGAAATTAACATCGACAGCTTCAATGCTGTCACTTCCGCTGGCACAGATGAGGAAAACCTCGTCAAGGCCTTTGATGAGCTGGTCGAGTCAGAGCGCAGTGCTGAGTTAGATAAGACCGTGCTTACGCCCTTTGAGCAAAACTGCCACTATGCTGGTATCGCATGCATCGCTTTCGGTCTTATTGCTCTTGCTGCTAAGCTAACATTCTTTGGAGTTCTCTTAGGTATTGCTGGAATTGCTCTTGTATATAAACATTACTCACAGGAAAAGAATATAAACTCTCACCGTGATGTGATTAATTCGAACTATGACACAAAAAAGAAAAATGGTACCAAGCTGCTCAAGGCAACGATTGCCGAAATCGTTGACTTTCGTATCGAGTTTAGTCAATATGATGCCGGAAGCCAAGAAGTTCTTGATATGCTTAACGAGCTTTCACCTGATGAGTACGTGAGGACCCTTACCGGCGTCACACGTCACATCGTCTCGGCTACTCATTGAGAAGGGGGGTGAATTTACGTGTTTTGCCCTATGTGTGGGAAGAAGAATCGTGACTCCTCTAACTTTTGTGCCAGATGTGGCGCATCGTTGAAAAGACTTGGTGTTCCTGCTTCGCGCGCGGACGCGGCCCCAGAGAGGGGCGGGAGCGTGGAGGCGCCGGCCGAGCAGGCGTTTGCGAACGTAGTTCCAGAGGTGGACAGCGTCCCGTCCAAGGAGGTCGGTGAGGTAGCCGAGCGTCAGCAGGAAATCTTGGTGGACGCGGCCCCAGGGGGGAATGACACCCCGTTCGAAGAAGTCGCTGAGGTAGCCGAGAGCCAGCAGGAGGTGATCGCTGACGCGGCCCCAGAGGGGGGCGGGAGCGTGGAGGCGCCGGCCGGGCAGGCGTTTGCGAACGTGGCCCCAGAGGGGGATGACATTCCCGCAAAGCCCGAGCAGGCCACACCAGAGCCCAATCACATGGCAATGGCCGAAGAGACGGGTCCGTCCTCTCCATTCGAAGCGATCTCCGAGCATACCGAGGATGCCTTTGCCGCAGTGGCCGATGAGGCCAACGATACGGATACGCTCGCACCTAAAGGCACTGCAGGTGACCCAAGTCCGGCCGACAACGGTGTTGGCAGGACGTTCGCGAGTGTCGACGTCGGCACGTTCGTCAGCCCACGCCCGGTCAATAACGACGTCGGCAAGGGTAACGAGAGCGTTATGGAAGCTTATCCGACATTCGCGCAGGGTTTACCTGATTGGGATCTGACTCCCCCCAGTAGTATGGTTATTCGACATGTTAGGATGGCTCAAAAATGAGAAGCCCCCATACATATGCAGAGTGGGTTGAGGTTATCGACATATTCGGCAATAGGCTTGACGACGATGGCGCCATCTCGGCCATGCGCTCGGGAACTCTCGATTGGCAGGCGGGTGTATCGGATAGGTTTCTTCAAAAGCTTATCGGTGCCGTCAACAAGAGGATGAACGCCGCAGTAGACGCCTTTCAAAAGAGGCAGAGGCGGTCGGTGGCTGACGAGAGATCAATAACCGAAGCCTTGCTTGCGTTTCGTCGAGAGTTCATCACCTTGATGAATGCGGTGGATATTCCAGCCATGCCTGAAAAGTATCGTGAGGAGTGCCGATCTCTCATCCAAGGCCAAGCTGATGCCAATCAATCAAGCCTCGAGGACTCTGCACCCAGAGTGGACAGAAGCGGCAAACTTCTTTCCATCATCCATAAGACTCCAGTTAACAAATTCTGAGGTAGCCCGAATGAGCAGCAAGCATGAGACGAGGGACTTGTTGGTGCGCTATGCGAAGGCCCGCATCCCTCTCATAACCATCAGGACGGATGAGAGAAGGCGGGCCATCGAGATCTTGACCGAGGTCGCCGAAGAGCTTGGGGTCAAGGTATATTGCCACACCAAGTCAAAGGGGATCTATGACGTCACATCCATGCAGACCGTCTGCGATGGGGAAAGTGTCTACGAGGCCTTTGATTTCATGCGTGAGCAGATGAAGAAACGTAGCCAACTTACCTTCGCGTTGTCAGAGACGGGGGACATCTCCACCGAGACGGGAGATGCCCAGGATCTCTACGACCTCGTGCAGTCAGCAGTTGATGCCTCAACCACCATCATTGTGATCACCAACAAGGACGTGTGGGGGCAACTCCAGCAGACGGGGCTCGTAGTCGTTCTGGACCGTCCCAACGAGGAGGAATCCTATGCTGTCATCAGGGGTCTGATCGATCAATATCGGGGTAGCATCCCCATTGAGTGGACGGATGAGGAGGTTCGTGAGGCCGCCAGCGCATTGGCCGGGGTCTCCCAGATCGAGATCGAGAATACAATCGCCTCCCTCATCGCGAACGGGCACATTGGTGAGGATGATCTCGTCGAGATCCGCGGCTCAAAAGACAAGCTCTTCTCGAACATCAGTGGACTTGAGAAGATACAGACCAGTAAATCCGATGCAGAGGTCGGTGGCCTTGCAGCCTTGCAGGAATGGTGCAAGGAAAAGAAGGAACTGCTTACCCCCGAGAAGCGCGACGCCCTTCTCAAGATGGGGTTAAAGCCTCCCCGCGGGATTTTGCTTGTTGGCGTCCCGGGTTGTGGCAAGTCCCTCTCAGCGAAGTCAATTGCGTCAAGTTGGAAGTTGCCCCTCTATCGCCTTGACTTCGCAACCGTTCAGGGTTCCTATGTTGGCCAAACCGAGAGGCAGCTCAAGGAAGCCTTTACTATGGCGGAAGCCGTCTCACCCTGCGTTCTCTGGATCGATGAGATCGAGAAGGGGTTGTCTGGTGCCACCGCGTCAGCCGGCGATGGCGGCGTGTCCACCAGGATGGTCGGCCAGTTCCTGTTTTGGCTCCAGGAGTGCATGAAGATGGTGTTCGTCATTGCCACCGCGAACAACGTCTCACAGCTACCGCCCGAGTTACTCAGGCGCGGGAGATTCGATGAGATATTCTTCGTCGATCTACCCACCACCGAAGAACGTCAGTCCATCATGTCACTCTATATGAAAAAGTACCTGAGTCTTAATTTCGCAGGACCCCTTGCCGATGAGCTGGTGGAGCTTACGGAGGGATTCAGCGGGGCGGATCTTGAGTCAACAATTCGAGATCTGGCATATCGGAAGGTCGCGAATCCCCAGCTTTCCATTACTGCGGATATTATTAGAAAAGCATTCAACAATGTTGTTCCCCTGTCGCAAACCAGTCCCGAGCAAATCGAGTCGATTCAAAATTGGGGGCGTGAACGTGCCGTCCCTGCCTCGGGCAAGCCAATCGGATCACATCCTCTCCAAAGGTCTGAGGGGCCGCGCGTTCGAGAAGTCCTCATATGAGGGAGTCAGCTCGGTCGATCGTAGGGCTTCCCTAAGCCGCATAGATGCACTCCCAGGACTCGTTGAGCTTGATTTCGCTCCGCGAAAGTCCCGGCCAGCTCGCTACGTACGCGTCAGGATAGCCGCACATTTTGAATCAAGGAGAAAGGAAGTATCCAGATGCCACGCCAGCTACTTAACGTTCATGCAAACAGTAGACGACAGCAGCAACTCGATGTGCAATCTAGCTCAAAGAAGGCTCAACAGAAAGTAAATCCCGTCACATTTGAGCGTGCACTTCGCAAGCATCGATCGAAGCGCTACATCGAGCTCATGAAAAAGCTCGACGCTGGGGGACACGTTACCAACCAACAGCAGGTCAATTACTTGATCGCAGCGCTTCGTAACGAGCTCGGAGAGCTTGATGAGAGCCTCTCAGACTCTTTGCGGGGCATTGTCTCAAAATGCTATCTGGGTGATCCATACGAGGTTCATACGCTTGATGTGGCCCAATGCATAATTGACCATTACGCGCGAGGCGAGCGCCTTCCTGGCACGCTCGAGAAAGTTCGAGGAATCGCCATGCTGGGCGGATATGACTTCATCGAGGTCTACGATGGCTATTTCTGCGCGGTAAGCGATTCTGGCTCTGTGTCTGTGATCAGGGGATAGGCTCCATCATCACTGGTCCTCTTCGATCGTGAGCCGGTGCGCATCACGCGCATCGGTACGCTGCCTTGGGCGGCAGACGGGAGATACACGCAAGAGCGTCACCCGCCCATAATCAGGCATGGAGCGGGATTCCGGCAGGCCAAGGCCAGTGGTTGGTTTCAGGTTTCGGGTATGGGCTCACAAGTGTGTTGCTAGCTTGGCGAGCCATGGGAGCTCACATCCATGAGCGGCAGGACAAAGTCTGCCAGCGAGCCAAAGGTTGAACCGGCGGCCATGAGGCCGTGGTCGGGAATGGTGATTTTGAATTCTCTCTCGATCGCCAATAACAACACGACAAGTTGCATGGAGTCGACGCCCAGATCCCCACGGAAGTTCGTCTCGCCTGTGATGCCAGACACTTTCAGCACCGATTCCACGAACGTGCGCAGCCGCTCCCTAGCGTTGTCTTTACCTGCGTCACTAGCTTCTCTCACCATCATTGCCCCCTCAATCTTCTGGATCTCCTTCGCTGCCCGACGAGTGGTCCCGCCTCACCTGTGGCGCGACGTGATATGCCTCGCTTGCTTTGCGGATCTAGGCAGAGGGTGTCGTCGATGTCGGCAAATACGGATTTCAGACTATTTTTGAAGATCATGTGATTTTTAGGCGCCGCCGCAAGGAGGCGCACCGAGGAGAGCACGAGGATGTCCGGCATGATACCGCGAGAGATGTTGTTCTGTGGCGCAAATTTCTTAAGAATCTTCAACTAGAGGGTCTGCGAGACCGGTGTCTCGGCACGGGTGCTGATGACGCAGTGGCCTGCGTGAAGACGACGGGATGGTGGCCGGACAGGAGAGGTTGATGGGCGATCGCGCACTACGACGGCTATGAGGGCAGTGTCTTTGCCCTCATGGGAGCGTGTGCTCGCCCTGCCTTGGGGACGCCGCCTCGCACTCATGTCGCCCAGCTGCGATCTTGTCAAATTCTGCTGCGAGTATGTCTTCTGGTGCATCAAGAAGACGTTAACAAAGAAAGTTACAGAGGATGCCACGAAAAGGACTGTAATATAACTGAATATTAGCTAGCGTCTTGCTTTGCGGAACCGCCGTCGGGCGTTTGTGAGGATGGTGTTGGTATGATTGCAGATACAACACATATATCTGAAAGCAAAGTATCGGGGGGGGGGGGTCATGGACCTTCATATTGCCGTGTTTGATGCGGACGCGAACCAGTCACAAAACTTGGCAGGCCTGATAGGGAAGCTCGGCCTCACGTGGTACGGCCCCCCAGGCCATCTGGTGCCGACGGTCGTCGAGCGCAGCGCGTATCCCGATCAAGGCATTGACGACCTGGACGTCTTCGTGCTGAGTGGCGTGGACTCGCTTGTGAGCCATGTTCCGGACGTACTGTTCATCGCCACCGAGCTTGGTGGAACGGACGATGCCATCCGTGTGGTGAGCGGCCTCTTCTCCGATAGGCATACGACCCAAATCATATTCATAGTACCCTCGGACGTGTCTGTGGCGCACGGCCACACGGTGCAGCATGTGGGGTTTTTTGGTGCGTCCCATCTCCCTCGACAAGCTCGAGCTTGCCCTGAACAGGGCCGTTCTCACCCTGTTTCTCGCGCGATGTCAGCAGCGCTTCGATCGACCCCTCTGCCTGCGCAGCACTGGGGCGACGTTCTATGTCCCCGTGAGTGACATTCGCTACGTCGAGAGTCGTGCGCGAACGCTGCACATCCACCTGAGATCTCACCCGAAGGCCATGAGGAGGGACGACGTCTCCGACGGGATGGCCTCCGCCTCCGGCATCTCCGATGAGATGGTTCCTGTCACCATGTCGCTCACCAAGTTCCAGACCTTCGTGCCAGACACGTTCATCCGCTGCCACAACAGCTTCCTCGTTAATCTGAGCTTCGTCTTCAGGCTTTCGCGTGACACCATCACGCTCAGGGATGGGACCTGCATTCCCGTGAGCGAGCGCAAGAGGCAACACGTGCAGCAGCAGCTCTGTCGTTACGGGAGGGTCGTTGCCTAGTGGTTAGTTAAGCACTAATTTACTTGTTCAAGGTTATGGGATATCCTGTAATCGCAACCGCGAGGAGGGACATCCCATGACCAAGTACAGAGTTGAGCTGACGCAGGGCGAGCGCGAGAAGCTGCTCGCGCGGGTGAACCGGGGAAGCGGCAGGGCCGCGGAGATCAAGCGGGCGAACCTGCTGCTGGCGGTCGACCAGGGCGGGTTCGCCGACCTGCGGATGACCGACAAGGAGGCCGCCATGGCCTATCGATCGACGGTCAGGACGGTCCACGACCCCAAGGGGAGGCTGGTCGAGGAGGGGTTCGACGGCGTGCTCGCGCGCAAGGCGCGCAGGGGGCCGGGAAACGTCAAGACAGACGGCGAGGCCGAGGCGAGGATCGTCGCCCTGACCTGCACGGATCCGCCAGAGGGTCACGCCAGGCGGACGCTTCGGCCCGTCGCCGAGAGGAGCGTGGAGCTCGGCTACGTCGAGTCCATATCGCACGTCGCCGTCGGCAACATGCCAAGAAAAACGAGCTTCGCCCATGGCCACGCGAGGAATGGTGCGTCCCGGAGCACTCCGGGGAGCTCGTAGCGGCGACGGGGGACGTGCTGCGGGCCTGCGAGCGCCCTCGCGACCCGCGCCACCCGCCCGCCTGCCCAGGCGAGTCGAGCCGCCAGCTCGTCGCCCACGCGCGCGAGGCGCTGCCCGCCAGACCGGGGTCGGCCGAGAGATGGGACCACGGGTACGTGCGCAACGGGGTCGCCGACGTGCTCGTGGCGCTCGCGCCGCTGGAGTGCGAGCGGCATGCGCGCCTGACCAGGACGAGGACCCGCGTGGGCCTGGCCGAGACGCTGCGGTGGGTGTCGGACGACCTGTTCCCCGGGGCGGAGGGGATCGTCTTGGTCTGAGACGACCCGGACACGCACTCCATGGGGTCGCCCTGCGAGGCGTTCCCGCCGGGGGAGGCCGAGCGCCTGGCCTCCCGCCCCGAGGCCCGTC
>ERZ772945.1423-NODE-1423-length-16820-cov-3.428512_pt1 | contig 16820 bp, 15 predicted proteins | sample MGYA00511681_ERZ772945 | MGnify/ENA primary metagenome ERZ772945 (study PRJEB29015, sample SAMEA2737943) | human oral metagenome | biome: human oral; feature: human-associated habitat; material: dental | place: China | collected 2143 ...
ACGGCCGTCAACAACGCTGCTGACGGCCGTCGAACAATGAGATAATCAAAACAAACGAAAGAGGAAAAGGGCCTGTTTACAAAAGAAAAAGCATTTATCCGTAGGATAAAAAACACTTATTCGTAAGACGAAATAAGGTTTTTTACTTCATCAATGCTGCTTGCAATGCTGATTATTTCGCACCATTGTCCTCGAATCATGCCTTGTGCCTGAAGCGAATCGAGCAACAAGGCCAGCGAATCCCAGCAGCCATTGAGGTTAAAAACAATCATCGGCTTACGATGATAACCTATGGTACGGGCGGCCGCTACCGTAAAAATTTCGTCCAAAGTACCTATGCCTCCTGGCAAAGCAAGGCAAATATCGCTCTGCGATAACATCAGTTCCTTACGGTCGGAAAGGTTTTCACAAGGTATGTTAACATCAATATCGTCAGCAACTCGTCCCGAAGAGGCCAGTATACGAGGCACAACACCTATCGTCATACCGCCATGATGGTGAACGGCCTGCCCTATGCAGCCCATCAGTCCGTCGTTACATCCGCCATATATTAAGGTGTGCCCCTTCTGCGCTAACCACGTACCCAGCTCCCGGGAAGCCTCAAAACACGTTCTGTCAATATTGTTATTGGCTGAACAAAATACGGCTATCTTCATTTTCTTGCGATTTTATCGGTTTTTTATTACTTTGATTAGTTGTTAATTTGTCATTAAAAATGGCTGATTATATACCCTTTTTTGTATCCTGCAAAGATAGTAAAATGCTATAAAATCGGCAAATAATCAACCTGCTTACATATATAAACGAACTTACGCTATCCTTACTATTTTAACGTTTTTCTTTGTCATTTCCAATGCAAATTCCTATTTTTGCAATAATATATTACAATAGCATGTTCGCCGTATAAAGGCAATTGAGAAATTATAACCCTTATATATCATTACAACATGGGACTTAAAGACTTATTCAGACGTCAGCTTCGCACTGTTATTGAATGGAAAGAACAAGATGCCAACTTGCTTTTTCATTTGGCAAACACCTCTACTGATGAGATTAAAAACGCCAGCAAACTCATCGTTGCCCCCGGCCAGGGCTGTATTATAGTGTATGACGGCGTTGTAAAAGGCACGTTAACCGAACCGGGTATTTACAACATGGAAACGGATAACCACCCGTTTATTACCACGTTACTGAACTTAGCGCAGCAGGGTGATAGCGAACACAAAATGCGTTTTTACTTTTTTCGTACAGCCGAAATGGTTAACGTGTTGTGGGGTACGCCTTCTCCCGTAAAGTATATTGAGCCTGATTATAAGATTCCTGTGGCGTTAGGGGTTCGCGGCAACTTCTCAATCAGGATAGCTGATGCAGCTCAAATGTTCACAACCCTGTTGGGAACGGTAGGCGATTACACCACCAATGATGCACAAAGCCTTGTGGCATCGCGTATCGTAGCACCGCTAACATCGTTCCTTGCAGCCCAAGCCTATCCCTATCGTGAGGTAGACAGCCACCTGATGGAGATGTCGACCGACCTGAAACTGCGTACAAGCGCAGAGCTTTTACGCTTGGGTTTAGAGCTGACCGACTTCAGGATTGATGGCGTTACCTTCGATGACGAAACCATAGAACGTATAGGACGCGTGGCCGATATGACTGCAGAGAAACGTGCTGCCGAAGAAGTTGACCTCGATTATGCAGGTATGCAGAAGCTCGCTGCGCTGCGCGATGCCGCCCGCAACGAAGGCGGACTGGCTGGTGCAGGGCTGCAATTGGGTGCCGGTGTGCAGTTGGCCAAGGACATTTTCAAGAACGAAAAGGACGAAGACCCCGCTACACGTTTGCGCGCACTGAAAGTATTGTTTGACGAAAAGCTTATCAGCGAAGAAGAATACGAAAAGAAAAAGAACGAAATACTGTCGAAAATATGAAAAAAATATTAGTTGTAGCGGGTGCCACACTGACGGTTAACCTGCTCGCTGGCTTGCTGCTGTCGTTCTATCCATGGACTAACGTGTGTTTCACAAGCGTGGCCATATTAGTGAATACACTGTTTATGGCGTTGCTGTTTGGCTGTAATGCCGAAAGCACACACCGCTTAAGTCTTGGCATAGTTTACCTTATTGTAGGAGTATTTGAATATTTCAGTGGTTTGTTTGCCCCGTCGCTTCTGCAGAATAACTGGTGGATAATAACGTTTATAGTGCTTACAGCCATACAGGTTGTGCTTACGTTTCTCGCCATTCACTATGCAAAGAAACCATAACCCCACAAGCAATGTCTACACAAATAAAAGCAATAAAATGCCCGAGCTGCGGCAGTGAGAAGCACATTGACCTTGGCGATAGTCACTTTCGCTGCAAAAACTGTGGTACGGAATTTTATATTGACGATGACGATATAACGATAAACGTCAACCATCATATCGATTTTGGCGGAAATTCGTTTGACCAAAGTAAGAAAGTTATAAGTATTTTTGGGCTGGCTATAATCGTTGGAACAATATTATTATTCTTTCTTTTCACCACTATCTCAATCTTCAGCCATCATGATGACGACATAAACAGTTCGTATTTATCGGGCGGTGATTCAATCAATGTGGAAGAGGACTACAAGTTTATCATCCCCATGCACCATGGAAAAGACATTTGTTTCTTTTACCTTACAAGGCGACGGTATAATATTTATGGTGATACCTTGCCCAAATTTAAAAATGGTTACTATTACGGATTTATTGATTCGAAGAGCGGTAAGGTGCTAAAAGATGCGCTTTTCTATAAAACAACCGACAACGGAAGCTCCGAATCGTTCAGGCCTTCAGATGCCGACATCAGCTATTTCTATCAGGCAAAGAAGTGGTATATGGTTATTCCCGACCATTATATCTACGAAATTAACCCCAATGCACTTACTGTACGCGACGCCGCAAAAGCATTTTTTGCCAACAAACCTGCCATGGACACCGGGCTTTCTATGGCTTCGCTCATTAACCATAACCTTGGAGAGGGATTCATTGTAACCAATAACCTGGGCATTCCATATTATTATTTCCCTGCCACAAACCGCTTATACACGAAAGATGCCTTTGAATATGCTAAGCATCTGCCGCCTTCAGAACTTGGAAACGAGCTGCGCGACAGTGTATCTTTCCATATACAGGAACAAAATATTAACCCAAATTTATCGCGGGGTGGGCGGTACAGGCTGTGGCGTGTGCACATAAAGTTTCATCTTGGAGACCCACAAGACGCCAACTATTTCCCGTCGGACATGAAGGGTTGTTGGAACGACGACCACCGTTTAGTAAGTTATGAGCCAGCTACGGAATGGTTTACGGCATTCGATTGTAAAATAATTTATCGAGATTCGAAGTATATTTTATTAATGTATTACCCTACAATATCGAGAGAAGCCAAAACGGTTGTACAGCTCCGAAGCACTAATGGTGAGATATTATGGACGAAAGCATTGGACGATCGTATTTATTTGGGGGTTGTTGCACGCGACAAAGCAAACTTTTGGATGAAACTATATCCCCAAAATCCCGTAAGTCTGAAAACCGATTACTGTTATAGTATGAGTTTGAAAGACGGCAAATTCCAACGGCATTACTATTTCCCCATTGAATATTCTGTGTCTAAAAAATGAAACATTTCATCATTCTTATCATGCTTCTGCTACCCCTTTCGGGATGGTCACAGATAAAAAAGTTTGAGGATCATTACGAAGATGGAACACTACTTGTATCGGGTTTCAAGGATAAGAAAACAGGAAAGCGCGAAGGTCATTGGATAGTCTATGCACAAGATGGCGGCCGAATAGAGGAGTGTGACTATAAAAACGGATTGGAAGAGGGGCTTCTTATAGAATATAATGCCTATAATAGGGTAAGTGCTATTACCGAATACCATCACGGTAAGAAAGAAGGGAAAAGCATTTTATATCATGTTCCCATGTACGATACAGAAAAAGAATGGATAGAAAGCACCGAAACGTATCGAAATGATAAGCTCGAAGGCATGAAATATACGTATGATGAGAAAGGCAATATCATACAGCGAAGCAGGATGAGTAAAGGCCAAATGATAACCGATACCATCATCCGAAAAAACGAAATAGCCTATGCACACATAGAGTATTCAGAAGCAAGGCCCGAGGGTCTTTACGTAATTGATAAGGTTATATCATTAAAAAAGGATGACCCTTACGACAAAAATACAGCTTCGGCAGGCAATAAACATAGCACAACTGCAACAGAAAGGAAACGAAATTCTTCCACACGAAACAACCGTTCAGCGGGTTCGGGGAGGAAGACGGCATCAGTAAAGCCAAAGGTTTCCAAGCCTGAGCCGAGACCAAAAGCTCCTAAACATAAGCCCCGTATGCACGTAGATGCCAACGGTACTATTGTATACGATTAAGAAATATAACTTTTTTATGTTATGATGGCAGTGGCTTCACACGATAAACCACTGCTTTTTTTATCTTCGGTAAATCATAACAGCAACGTCAAATCGCTATAAAAAGCCGTTTTTTACACCTTTATTGCGCCATTATCAATACTTTATCGTACCTTTGCAACGAAAAGGGGACCCGACGAAAACGGCAGGGCGTTTTAAAGAAGTCCCTACGGTTTACTTATTTTAATTACATTTATTTTTGAAAACATTTGAAGAATTAGGCGTTAACGAGGCCATTCGTGACGCCATTGTAGAACTGGGATTCGAACACCCTATGCCAGTTCAGGAAGAGGTTATACCTTATTTATTGGGTGAAAACAACGATGTTATTGCTCTGGCACAGACGGGAACGGGAAAGACCGCCGCTTATGGCATTCCGGTTTTACAGAAGACTGATGCCACGATTAAAACAACACAAGCACTTATTTTAAGCCCTACACGTGAGCTTTGCCTGCAAATTGCCGACGACTTAAAGAGCTTTGGCAAGAACATCAACGGGCTTCACATTGTGGCAGTATACGGTGGAGCATCCATCTCTACACAAATTAACGAACTGCGTCACGGTGCACAAATCATCGTTGCAACGCCCGGACGCCTCATCGATTTGATGGAACGGAAGGTCGTTAAGCTCGAAAACGTGAAAAATATAGTGCTTGATGAGGCCGACGAAATGCTGAACATGGGATTCTCTGATTCCATAAACACGATATTTGAAGCCGCTCCGGCCGACAGGAATACATTGCTGTTTTCGGCAACAATGAGCAAGGAGATTGAGAAAATAGCCAAAAGTTATCTTACCAATTATAAAGAAATTGTCGTTGGTTCGCGCAATGAGGGAGCCGAAAATGTCAATCATATTTACTACCTTGTGAATGCAAAGGACAAGTATCTTGCCCTTAAGCGCATCGCTGACTTCTATCCTCGTATCTTCGCTATTATATTTTGTCGCACGAAAATAGAAACGCAAGAGATAGCTGACAAGCTGATTAAGGACGGCTATAACGCGGAAGCACTGCACGGTGACCTCAGTCAGCAGCAACGAGACTTGACTATGCAGAAGTTCAGACAGCACACAATACAACTGCTTGTGGCAACTGACGTAGCGGCAAGAGGCTTGGATGTGGACGACCTTACGCATGTCATTAACTACGGTTTGCCCGATGACGTTGAGAATTATACCCACCGTTCGGGCCGGACAGGGCGCGCAGGCAAGAAGGGTACTTCAATATCGATTATTCATTCACGTGAGAAATCGAAGGTCCGTAACATTGAAAAGATCATCGGTAAAGACTTTGTCGACGGCACATTACCTACTCCGGAGGAGATTTGTAAAAAGCAACTGTACAAGGTAATGGACGATATTATGAAGACAGATGTGGACGAAGAGCAGATCGAACCGTACATGAAGGACATCGATCGCCAGTTTGAGTATATCGACAAAGAGGATATTATTAAGAAGATGGTGACGATAACGTTCGGCCGTTTCCTTGATTATTACAAGAATGCACCGCAAATTCTGAAGCCCTCTGCAAAGCGGGGCGAACGGGGAGAGCGTGGTGAGCGCGGAACATCGGGCAATAGAAGGTCGAGGAAAACAGAAGCAGGGTATCGCCGTTTGTTCATAAATTTAGGCAAACAAGACGGTTTTTATCCCGGCGAGATCATGCAATTTATGAACCGTCACATCCATGGTCGTCAGGCAATAGGTCATATTGACCTGCTCCAAAGGTTCAGTTATATCGAGGTTCCTGAAAACGACGCCGATAAAGTAATGCGTTCTTTGAACGGAACAAGCTACAAAGGACGCGAAATTCGTTGCAATGACGCCGACGAAGGAGGACGCCGACGCGACACGAAAAGCTCGCGAGGCTCATCGCGTAACAACGAAAACGGAGGCCGGCGCAACCGTTCTTCACGCTCGCCGAAAGCGAAAAAGGATTTCATTAACGATGATGTTCGCCATGGAAAAGACGATTGGAAGGCCCTGATGCAAGGCAAACCGTTCAAACTTAAAGGCGATGAGCCCGACTTTTCAGAGGAGGGTTGGGCACGCCGCAGGCCGAAAAAGAAATAACCATACGTGCAAAGTTCACGACAATTATGTTGGCGAACTTTGCTCTTTCTTATAATATTACATAAAAACAACCTAAATTTTTCAACATGAAAAGAATGTTATTCAGCTTAGTTACTGTTGTAGCCACGCTGTCTTCTGTCGCTACAAACGCAGCAAATACAAAGGAAAACTGTAACATTAAGGGCAATTTAAAGAACGCTCCTGATACGCTTCTCGTGTTCACTAACCCGCGAAGCATGAAACGTGACACCGTTCTCACTCATAATGGCAACTTTAATTTCAATGTGAATGAGGCTGAACCCACCATTATTTACGCTTATTCTCCCGGTTCATTGCGTCGTCAAGAGAACCTCGGTTTTCAATTAATTGCTGTGCCTGGCGAAAGTTGCGTCCTTAGTGGAGACATAAAAGGCGACTTCATTACTGACGGAAGCAAGTTCTATAAGGAGTATAACATGGCTTCTAAGGCTTTGGATGAGAGCTCGAAACCATTTATCGAACTATCTGAAAACCTCGAAAAGCGAATGCAAGCAGGCGAGAGTCAAGAGGTTATCAGAAAGGAATATCACGAGAAAATGCCTGCTATGCGTGAGGAAAGAATCAATAAATTGCTGGCCTTTATCAAAGCAAATCCGCACTCAGAGGGCAGTGTGGCAATTATTCCACAGCTTGGCGACCTTGCCAAAATGAAAGAAGCCGTTGCCCTACTTTCCAAAGAGGTGCGCGAAGGACGTATGAAAAGCATATACCAAACCGCTATCAACCAGTTAGAAGAACAGGCAAAAGCCGAATCAATGGTGGCAGTAAAACAGGCAGCTGGCGTCATAGCACCTGACTTTACACTGAACGATCCTTCAGGCAAACCTCTGTCATTGTCGGGCCTTCGCGGCAAATACGTGGTGCTTGACTTCTGGGGAACATGGTGCAGTTGGTGCATTCGCGGTATCCCTAAGATGAAAGAGTACTACAATAAATACAAGAATCACATCGAGTTTTTGAGCATCGACTGCAACGAAAGCAAGGAAAAGTGGCTCGCAGGACTTCAGAAACACCAGATGCCATGGCTGCATGTGTATAACCCCGACAACAGCAACGTGCTCACCGACTATGCTATTCAGGGCTTCCCTACGAAGATAATTGTTGGTCCCGACGGCAAAATTGTGAAGACGGTAGTAGGCGAAGACCCGTCATTCTACACCTTTATGGACGAGAAATTTGGCGATAAGAAATAAACAATACAGCATTTAAAGAGGCTGAAAAGAACATAAAGTCTCAGCCTCAAGCCTTATAACCCAAAGGCAAACAAAAATATTAAAGGGTAGAAAAGCAAATACTGCATCAACCATTGCAGCATCGCTTTCCTACCCTTTTATCGTATTGTATTGATTATACCTATATTATATTCTACTTTTTCAGCTTGTCAACCACCAACGCTATGGCACCGTCGCCCGTCACGTTGCACGCCGTCCCGAACGAATCCATGGCTATATAAAGTGCAATGATGAGGGCTTGCTCGTAGCTTCCAAACCCAAGAATGCTGCCTAACGGAGCCAACGCCGCCATAACGGCACCGCCAGGCACACCAGGTCCCGCCACCATCATGATGCTTAACATCAGTATAAAGTTGACGAAAAGCAAAGGGTCGTGTGGCATTCCTTCAAGCAGGAAAACAGTTAAAGCACATGCTGTAATCTTCATACAAGAGCCCGACATGTGAATTGTGGCGCATAAGGGAATAACAAAACCCGCTATACCTCCGCTCACCCTGTTTTTAAGGGCGCATCTAAGCGTCACGGGGATGGTGGCTGCTGAGGATGAAGTGCCCAGAGCCGTCATGTAAGCAGGCAACATGGTAAACAGCATGCGCAGCGGATTACGATGTACAACAATACCGGCTACGCAAAATTCGTATAACAATACCAATATATGAAGCACAAAGATAACAACGATAATCTGTGCAAAAACAACCAGAACGCGATAGGCCTGCCCCGAATAAGTCATGTTTAAAAAGATGCCAAAGATATACAATGGCAGCAGCGGGATGATTACTTTACCTATGGTAAGGCTCACCGATTCTTTGAAATCGTCGAACACTTTCTTCAGCGACGGCAACCCTGCATAGGATATGGTAAGCCCCAATACGAAAGAAAGCACCAGTGCTGACATCACATCGATGAAAGCTGGTACGCTGACAGCGAAGTAAGGCATAAGCTCTGTGGCTTTCTTAACAGGGCCTAAATGAGGCGTGGCGGCAACCATATCAGGAAATAACCACGACCCGGTGCCATAAGCCAGCAAGCCCGAAAATACCGTGTCGCCATAAGCCAGCACCACCGTTATCAGCAGCAGCCTGCCTGCTCCACGACCAATATCGCCGATGGCCGGGGTTACAAGACCTATAATAATAAGAGGTATCATGAAACCTAAAAACTGACTAAACAGCCCGTTAAAGGTTACAAACACCCTGACCCACCCTTCATTGAACACGTTTCCAAGGGCTACACCCAGAATAATAGCTATAATAACGCGTGGCAACAAGCCTGTTTGCTTAAGACGATGCTTACTCATACTTGTAATAAACAGAGGCTCACGTCCCCATGGTTTTCTTTAATTTGTAACTGATTAACTTTATAACCGGTTGGCCTTCCCGAAGTCGACCGATATATAATTGTAAATACTGCCGCAACAATTAGCCGAAAAAACCTGTGCGCAGCCTATCATATTATCCCACTGTTCTTCCGTCAACCCCCGTTCAATATGTTCGCGTTTTATGCCGTATTTCAGCATACCGTAGATAAAACCCGCATTGAAATTATCGCCTGCACCGATGGTACTTACCGTCGACGTCTGGCTTGTGGGATAGCTTTTAGCCAGTCCGCCGTCGGCCCTAAGCTCAACAGGCATGGCAGCTTGTGTATAAATAAACTTTTTACAATAAAACGATATTTCGGCCTTATAAACCTTATCGGGATTGTCTAACTTGTAAAGCACCTTAAAATCCTCATGGCTTCCACGCACAATATCGGCATATTCGAGGTTCTCCAACAGATTGGGAGTGATGCGCATTACCTCGTTTTGATGCGACGGCCTGAAGTTAACGTCATAGTAAATAATGGCTCCACGGCTGCGTGCATAGTCTAAAAAACCCGTCAGTTGCGGCCGGATAACCGGGTTTACTGCGAAGAACGAGCCCATGATAACAATGTCGTCGGGTTGAATATCAGGAAAAACCATGTCGAGCTGGTCGTGTGGATGATCCTTGTAAAATATGTAATCGGCATCATTGTTCGCGTCAAGGAAAGCCAGTGTAACGGGCGATTTCGACCCGGGAAAGGCGTTAACGTTGCTCGTGTCCACCCCGTTCTCCTTCAGAAAACGCATGATATTCTGTCCTACCCTGTCGTTACCCGTATCGCCTATAAACGCACACGCAGCACCTGCACGCGCCAGAGATATAATGGCATTGAAAGTAGATCCTCCCGGATAAGCACCAACAGGCTGTTCGTTTCTAAAGATAATATCGAGAACGGTTTCGCCTATTCCTATTACTTTTCGCATAAAAGCTATGTGTTTTAATGCTTGCAAAGATAAGATATTTTAGTTTAAAGGCAGAAGTAAAGGTTGAAAATTTGCCCCGTTCTGTGCTTTTGATTACTTTTGCACCCTCTGGAAAACCTGTCCATATCATGCAATATTTCACCCATTCGCTTCCTAACGGACTGCGTATATTACATATTCCCTCTTCATCACAGGTTGTTTATTGTGGCTATCAGATAGCCGCCGGCTCACGAAATGAGGCTGCCGGTGAGGAGGGGCTCGCCCATTTCTGCGAACATGTTACCTTTAAGGGAACACAACGACGCCGTTCATGGAATATCATTAACTGCCTGGAAAGCGTAGGCGGCGACCTGAACGCCTTTACAAACAAGGAAGATACCGTTTACCATGCAGCGGTATTGAAAGACCACATGCCCCGTGCCATCGACCTTTTAACCGATATTGTGTTTCACTCTACGTACCCGCAGCGCGAAATTGACAAGGAAATTGAGGTAATTTGTGACGAGATTGAGAGCTACAACGATACGCCGTCGGAGCTGATTTACGACGAGTTTGAAAACATAATATTTCGCAAACACCCGCTCGGACACAATATTTTGGGTACAACTGACAACGTGCGCTCATTTACAACAGCCCACGCTATGCACTTCACACAGCAGTTTTACCAGCCTCAAAACACCGTTTTTTTTGTTCATGGCAACGTAAAACCCGAACGCGTTATTCGCTTGTTGGAGAAAGCCACCAGCGATTTAACACCCTCATTAACACCTCCCTGCATACCGTCCTCACCATTAAACTACCACCCTGAGCACCGTTTGGTTACCCGAAACACCCATCAGGCCCATGTCATGACGGGCTGCAAGGCATACGCCTTCAACGATAAGCACCGTATGCCATTGTATGTTTTGAACAACATTCTGGGCGGAACAGGAATGAATGCCCGCCTTAACGTAAGTCTGCGCGAGCGTCGCGGACTGGTTTATACGGTTGAAAGTTCAATGGTTGGCTATGCCGACGCAGGCCTGTGGTGTACCTATTTGGGCTGCGCTGCCGGCGATGTTAACCGCTGCCTGCGCCTGGTTCGTACCGAGCTTAACCGCTGTATGGAGCACCCGCTCACCGACAGGCAGCTGGAAGCAGCAAAAAGGCAGCTTAAAGGACAAATAGGAATAGCACGCGACAACAATGAAAGTTTGGCCCTTGATATGGGTAAAAGTTTTCTGCACGAGGGCAAACCGCACGACATCGGAAGCCTTTTGCGCCGCATCGACAGTGTTACAGCCCATGACATGATGGACGTAGCGCGCGAGGTTTTTGAGCCTGATAGCATGTCAACCTTAATTTACGAATAGGCCTCAGCCACATATCGTCTCCCCCGCTATGCTATTGTACAGGAGCGTTATCAGCAATATATCATACCCATTACAGCCTATTGTATAGCTTTTTATGCAATAGCGGTAAACGCTTTATTACGTTTTCCTCACCGTTCGACGGCCGTCAGCAGCGCGTACGACGGCCGTCATACCCATTGTCCGACGGCCGTCAGCAACGCTGCTGACGGCCGTCGGACAACAGGCAATAGCCGCAAACATCGGTACCATTATACCCAAACGGGTGTGGCAAACCGCTTGTTTGCCACACCCGTTACAGTGTTATGACAATAGCCCTGTCAATAAAGAGCTGCTACTTTTCCTGCTTAGCGTTTAGCCCAAAGCGCGTCAACGCTCATGGCTCCGCGCAGTTCATTAATGCCTTCGTTGTTAAGCGATACGTCCATAGCTTTGCCACTCGGCAACACTACGCGTACGGTACCATCCGAATTAAAGCGGAAAAGCTCCTGCGTTTTGCCGCCCCGGCTCTCCATCCAGCTGTTTGAAGCCTTGTCATAAGTAAACAATTGCTTCTCGCCTTCGGGCGAAGTTATCTCGTATCCGTTCTTTAATGTCTTCACTGCATAGTAGCGACCATCCTCGCCCATCACCTTTTTGGTTTTGCCAATACTGCTTGTAAGCGGGTTGTCGCCGGTCCAGAACTCAATACTGTTAAGCACCAGCACATCGGCCAAACTGCATATTCCGTACACGGGACTGATTACAAGGAAGATAATTTCGTTCAGAAACTTGTTCTTCGTAGCCGTTTTATTCCACGCCGCTACCTTATTGAACAAAGAGAAACTACCTACACACGAGGTAGATAACAAGCAGCCGGCCATCAGCAAAACTGCAACTTTTACATGCTTAATTTTCATAATGATAAGTTTAAAATAATGTTATTACAGGCCGTAAAGTTAATAATTAAATTAAATAAGGCCCTGAAAGTAATCATATTTAAGACAGATATGTATTATTTTTACGTTTGTTAACCACAAACGTTAAAGATATAAAACAGCTTCAGGACCTTCATTAAACAACAGATCGAGGATGGAAAGGTTGGGCTGAAAGCCGTATTTTTGTTCGTAAACCTGATAATACCGGCGGGGTTGGAAAGCAGTATCGGGCAGAGGATGCTTCGGCCGGATAACGTCACGATAGTCGGCAACTCCCTCTTGCACGTCCATAACATAGGCATCGGTAAATGTTATGCAGGGATGAATATCGAGCAGTTCACACATTTTTTGTGTGATTTCCATATTAAAATCGACCAGAAAATCCCAGCGGTGCTCAAAGAACGGGTGCAGGTCGTCGGCATAAAACTCGAAGAAAGGGCTTTCGCCGTAGGCCGATTGCAAGGCATTCCAGTGGAGGTGTCGCCAGGAACCGTGGTTGCTTATGCGTATGTTCAGCATCTCACAATGGGCACCTTCATAACGCTCAATGGGCACGGTGAGGGCCTGTAAACCGTTTGTGGCAGCTATGATACAACGGTTACGGTAGGTTTGCTTGATGAAATGGTCGTGGCATTCAATCAGACAATGCCCTGATTGATTCAATTTCTGATACCATTGTACAGGCCCAAAATAAGCAGACGAAAGCAAACTTACCATGGAAGATAAAAGAGTTTGGTGGCGCGTCCCATCATTTCGTGGGTATGAACAACTGTGTTTTTGTTCCCTATATCAACAATATAAAAGTGGCAATCGGCACAGGGACAACGCCAGCAGCACACAGAGGGCACCACATAAGCCGCTCCACGCAGCACGATGGTGTCGCCGGGTAAATGGATGATGCGCCCCACGTGGACGCCCTGCCGCTGGAAAACAACAAGGTCACCACGCGAAAAGCCGTCACATGCCATGCGGTTCACCAGCACTCTGTCGCCTTTTCTCAGCACCGAACTGAGGTCGGCAGGTACAGTGTATAGGGTGAACACACGGGCACGCACTGCAAAAAGTATAACTATTGCAACGCAAAGCACCACCAAAAATTTCAGTGCCTGCTTCACTAACCGAACGTTTACTTGATATTATCGACCCATTTGAACAAACGGTTCCATCGTACTCCGGAGAAGCCATGGCGGTCAGGGTCGGAGCTCCACCATATAAATACAGGCTTCCCTACGATGTGATCCTCGGGCACAAAGCCCCAATAGCGTGAATCAGCAGAGTTGTGACGGTTGTCGCCCATCATCCAATAGTAATCCATTTTAAACGTATAGCTGTGGGCTTCACGGCCGTTGATATAAATCTTGCCATTGCGAACGTCGAGCTGATTATGCTCATAAACCCGGATGGGACGCTCGTAAAGGGCTATGTTTTTCAACGTAAGCTGAACGGTTTTACCCTTTTGGGGTATCCACACGGGGCCGTAATTATCGCGTGTCCAGCCTGTAACGGCATTGAGAGGATAGAGGTCGCCTGTGACGGCATCGGTGTTAAGATGTATACTTGCCACCAAATCTTTACGTGCGCTAAGGGCTTTTACTGCAGCCTTAGTGAGAGGCATATACCCGTTTTGGTTCAGGCTCATGAGGGCTTCCTGCGATATTCCAAGCTGCTTGAGCAGGTCGTCAGGCAGGTCGGACCGCAGTTTTACATAATAAGTATATTGTACATCGTCAGGTTCCTTGTTGGGCTTGCCGTCGAGATATACAATACGGTTCTTGATTTGCAGCGTTTGTCCGGGCAAGCCTACACAACGCTTTACGTAGTTTTCGCGCCTGTCGGTAGGACGATGGTCAATGCTTCCATACTCGTTGGGGTTGTTAACAATATAGTTTCGCCCTATGTCGTAGAGCATTTTAAAGTAGTTCCACTGTTGTTGTGGGTTTAAATGGGCTGGATTTACCGGCGCAGGCGTCTGGCTTTGATATATTTGCTGGCCAAAGCTGTACACCATAGCGTAATAATCGTTAGCCTGATATTTCTCCTCGGTAAGGATGGTATCGCCGGCAGGATAGTTAAATACAACAATATCATTGAGCTTAACTTTCCCCAGGCCCTTGACACGACGGTAATCCCATTTCGGCCACTCGATATAGCTTTTTGTCTTGATAATGGGCAGGGTATGCTGCGTAAGGGGCATGGTAAGCGGCGTTTCGGGAATGCGGGGACCATAACTTATCTTCGACACAAAGAGGTAATCGCCCGTAAGCAACGACTTTTCGAGTGAACTTGAAGGGATGACATAGTTCTGGAAAAAGAAGAGATTGATAAAGTAAACCGCCACCAAGGCAAATACCAAAGCGTCTACCCAGCTCATGATAAAGCGCACGGGGCCTTCGGCTTCTTTCCACCACGTCCATCGTATCTTACGACTAATGTATGCGTCGTAGATAAAAGGAATAACCAATAAGCCTAACCAGCTTTTAACCCAAAGCAGGAAAAGAAGGTAAGGTACGAGCACGGCTATGAACTTTAGCCACTGTTTCTTCATGTTAAGATTTGCTTTTTCTTTATCAATCATTGTTGTTTGTTCTTGTTGCGCCGTGCGCAAATGGTTATGAAAAGCCTGCTGTGGGCAGACCATTATAAGGTTATCTCTTAGAATTTAAAAAGGTCACGGGTTGTAAGTAAACCGCTATGGTTGAGGGTGTATTCGGCAGCGAGCACGGCTCCAAGGGCAAATCCCTCACGGCTATGGGCGTCGTGGGTGATACTTATGCAGTCGGCCGCAGAGTCATACCTGACTGTATGGATGCCCGGTACTTCATCGTGGCGAATACTTTTCACCAGCAACTCACCGGCTTTATGCTCATCCGAACCTTCAACGCGGCCGTCATCCCAACGCACGGAGCCTTTTTTCCAGCCGGATTTACGATTGAGCCGGCCAACAATTTCTTCAGCAAGTGTAATGGCTGTGCCCGACGGAGCGTCGAGTTTATGCACATGGTGGGTTTCGGTTAGCTCAACATCATACTGGCTAAAGCCATTCATAATATGAGCCAAATAGCGGTTAACGGCTTGGAAAACAGCCATACCGACTGAATAATTACTGGCCCAGAACAGTGTGTTCCGGCCGTTCCGACAGAGAGATTCAACATCGGTTTTATGATCTTTCATCCATCCTGTTGACCCGCTTACAACCTTTACATGATGAGCAAAGGCCTTAAGATAATTGCCGTAAGCGGCTGTGGGATTCGTAAATTCAATGGCTACATCGGCCGAAGAAAACGCAGGAGAGTCAAAATCCTGCTGATTGTCCTGATCAATTTTGCAGACGATCTCGTGGCCACGCGCAAGAGCAATCTGCTCAATCATATGTCCCATCTTGCCGTAGCCGATTAAAGCAATCTTCATGTCTGAAAGAATTTAAATACGATGCAAAAGTAACCATTTTAGAAGAAAGACGTTGATTATCAGCCTTAAATATTTAAAAAATAGGGCTTAACTCCATTGTTAAATCTATATATCATCGGAATCAGGTTAAAAAAAGAATATTATTGTTGAAAATATTTGTCTGCAAGATAAAATGATGTAAATTTGCACAATGAATCGTTATATGCATTTTACTATTAATCGGTTCCCTGTTTTAGCGGCAGCCACAATGTGCTTTTCATTATCAGGCTGCATACAGGATGAACCTTTAAACTCGGAATGCGATATCGAAATGGTTTCCATCCATCTCGACAATCCTCTTGGTACGTTCTTTAATGCCAGTGATACATTGCAAACGCTGTTGTCGACCGACTCGGTCGTCACTTTTAACGTGCGTCGGAATCACGCAGCAGACCTTACCACGGTTAAGCCAAGTTTCAAACTTACTTCCGGTGCGACAATTAAAGAATTAAGTAATTCGGTCAACAGTACGACGGGAGGTACACTGCGTTATATCGTAACTTCGGAAGACGGATTATGGCATCGTAACTACACGGTTAACATAACACCTGTTGTTCGTACCGTGGTTGATACCATTAAATACGACTTTGAGAACTTCGAATTGGAATCATCAGCCCACAAATATTACATTTGGCATAACGAACAAGGCAATGGAGGCTTTGGCAATGGGTGGGCAAATGGTAACCCCGGTTTCAGATTGAGCCGGGGAACAGCCCAGCCTGACGAATACCCAACAACACCACTCGCTGACGGTTACGACGGTTACGGTATTAAATTAACTACTTGTGACACCGGCCCATTTGGACAAATGGTTAACAAGCGCATCGCTGCGGGCAACCTTTTCCTGGGTGCTTTCAACCTGGCAAGCGCATTATCCGACGCTCTTCGCGCTACGCATTTTGGCATTCCATTCGACAGGAAGCCTGTCATGCTGAAAGGATATTACAAGTATAAGCCCGGACAGACGTACCAGGACCGCAATGGAAATCCTGTAAGCGGGACAGTAGACAAAGCC
>ERZ772945.1424-NODE-1424-length-16817-cov-10.602434_pt1 | contig 16817 bp, 27 predicted proteins | sample MGYA00511681_ERZ772945 | MGnify/ENA primary metagenome ERZ772945 (study PRJEB29015, sample SAMEA2737943) | human oral metagenome | biome: human oral; feature: human-associated habitat; material: dental | place: China | collected 2143 ...
TGCGATACCTTTAAATTTCTCTCAAAAATAAAGCTATCGTTAGCATACCTTTATTCGTTAAAGATGTTGTTTTGCCTTGCGTGAACTAGTGATTTCCATGCCACCCGGCAATAAACCTCGACGGCCTCGGCGAGGCGGTCCAAGGGTGTTACTCGGTTCACTTGATGACAGCGTCTGTTCTTATAATGTCGCGGTTAGGGCTATAGGGCTTTTTAAAGAAGTGCGGACTCTGTGTAATTTAAACTTGCTGTAAGAACGTAATGAAAGTGATGGGCTGCAAAAAAGGTATTCTTTTTCTTTTCTTGTAATGTTTGCTGAATACTGAAGACTGTAAGTATAACTCGGTAACTCTTGGTAGATGTTACGTATTTCAGGGCAAATATCATAAGTAGCTATCCAGCTGTAATCGTCCATCGTGCGAATGGCATGGTATAATTCCACATGCTTTTTGTGAGTAAACGCATTCTTATATAATGTTTGACCTTGCCTATAGTATGGAGGGTCGAAAAAGGTGAAAAGTTGACGGGGATTCTGCTTTAGTAGTAATTCATGAATCAATGCCGCAGCGTCTTTCATGTAGAGCTGCACTCGATGTTTTTGGGATGAAATTTGAGTGATTTTCTTTACTAAAGCGGCTCGGTTGAAGCGGCAACCAAGGGAATATTTTGAACGTTGTTCATAACCGCCGATGGGTCCCCCGGTTATAATGCCGGCACGATTAGTCCGATTTAAAAATAGGGTAGATAAAGCCAAATCAAAATTGTATTCTCGAATTTCATTTAAGGCCGTGTAAATTTTTTTCTGACGGTGCCACTCATCAATAGTAATGGGAATACTTAAAATCGAATCACTAAGGCGTTGAGGTTCATGTAAGACGGCATACCATAAAGAGTAGATTGCCGGATCATAATCATTCAGAATGATAGTGTCGACTACATTAGACAATAATAAAGCAATACTGACTCCGGAACCTCCGGAAAAAGGTTCACAATAAATTGGATTAGATAAATGTTGTTTTTGTATTACATGTTCGACGAACTCTGTCATCTGTGTCTTGCCGCCGGGATAGCGTAAGATAGATTTAGTAACCGGCATGAGACTCACCTCCTTTATATAGTATAGGGGAAAATATAGAACTTGGCCATAGTTAAGTTATCATAGGAATACCCTTCTTTTTAGCTAGGAAATTATAAGTTTTTATGAATTCATTTTTGAATTTCTCGACATCCTCTTCATTTTGAGAAGTCCAGTATTTAAATGCTGAAAGATTGGATTTTCCCCACCAATGATTATCGCATTGCTCTTTGAACCATTTTTTGTAAAATTTTCTTTGTTCTCCTTCGTTAGTGGATGATGGCTCACGGTAATTCCTAAAACATACTTGATGGCTATAAGCGCCGGTTGTTTCTACGTCAGGCCAAAAACAATCATCAATAGGAAGATTTTTGAGAAATTCATGTAATAGTTTATCGGGACCATATTTCCCTGGCAATTTAATAATATTTCGTGCCTTTATAGATTGATCACCATCTAAAACAATAAGATTGTTCGTAAATTCCCTTATGCGCCGATTCTTTAAATCAATTAATTGGTTTGCGCCAATATTTACTTTTACAATATCAAGTCGTCTTATATATTCGGGGAGTAAGGCTCTAAGGAAAAGACGGGCTTCGTCATCTTCTGTATAGACTCTAATTTTTTCTGGAGATGAAGAGGGCGTAATAGGGGTTAATGATAAATGAGCATATATTTGCTCCGGTGTTACATTTTCGTCTACAGTTATTTTAGATAATCCTGCTGACTTTAAATAGTTAAAAGCACAATCATTTTTGTATTCATCTTTCATTGCGATATTAATAATTGAGGGGGAGTGTGTGGTACAGAAAATTTGTAATTGAAAATCTTTGGCGTATTTAAATAACTTTTTTACCAAATTTTCTTGCGATGCAGGATAAAGTGTAGATTCTATTTCATCAATAAAAAGCAATCCGCCTTTATATTCAGAGGAGAATTCTTCTTTTAACCGCTTGAATGATAAAACCGCAGTCAAGATGCTCCCAATATTATCCTGCCCTGCAGATACCGTTAATGCACTATATGCGCTTGGATGGGAAACGAGAGTTGACTTATTGGAAGATTTTAATTCGTTGGTTTCGTATTCTTCCGGAGGAAGCGAAAGAATTTCATCGTAGTTCGATTTAAGAAAATTTTGTTCTTCATCCGTTAAATCCACTGTATTATTTGATATTTTCTGTTCTTCACCGATAGGAGATACGCGCTTTAAGCTAAGGTATATAACAGGATAATGCATATATCCATCACCAGCTTTGCGAGCGCCCTTTTTCCACAATCTTAGTTTTTGGGATTTTTTATCACGTGTCATACTTTCTAACGTAAAAATACCATTATCACCGATGGTTTTATCAACCATATACAAAGAGTATTCGTGATCCTTTGCCTGTTCTTTAGTACTATCGAATTTAAACTTACTGGCAAACTTAGATTGAAATGTATGACCTTGGATAGTCTTAGCTTCACTGAAATCTTTTTCCTGCGCATCTTCAGATGTTGACGCTACATTTTCATCATCTGGATTCTTTTTAGACATAGAAAACGGATGGGCAAGGAGCCCCAGAAGAGTGGTTTTTTGTGTTCCGTTTTGTCCTGCGATTACAGTTAGCTTTTTTCCACACTTTATTTCCAAATCAATGAACTTTCTGAATTTTAAAATGTGGATTTTTTCTATGATCCCTTGGAATTCACTCAACGCAACGTCTCCTTTTTTATCTCTTAACAAGAATTAAAATTTACCTCTTAATTCGACGCCATTTCCTACTATAACAGTCACCGCCTAAAACGATCGCCGCAGTTCAATGACCTTGCCGATAATGGTTACGGGCAGTCGTTCGATGTCTTCGTTCGAGTAGAAGGTCGGCAGGAAAGAGGATACGTTATCGCCGATGAGGGTAATCCCTGCATCGGATTTTTTTATGCGTTTTACGGTACCTTCATCTCCATTTACGAGGACGACAGCAATTTCGTTTGATTCCACATCCGGCTGTTGGCGAACAACGATGATATCGCCTTCTGAAAAAGTGGGTTCCATACTATCCCCTTTGATACGTAAGCAAAAGAAGTCACCCGTGCGAGCCAATTCAGTAGATATTTCTTCATAGCCCAGAATGTCCTCAACCGCCTCAATGGGAACCCCGGCTATCACATATCCAAGAATAGGGATTCTAACGCCTTTGTGCTTAGATGTGGTTACGATAACGGGTTGATTTCCATCTAGTTCTTTTAAAAGATCATCTAATGATAAACCTATGCCAGTCGCAATTAAATTTAATTTGTCAAGAGAAGGACTAATTGGTTGATTGGTTTTAGGATTATAAATTTTTTCTAACATACCTATGTATGCCTTACTAAGACCCGTCAAATCAGCAAAATCCTGCATTGATAAACCGTGATTAGAACGGTATTCCTTAATAAATTGGCCGATAAACATATGCAACCTCCTTTACGCAATCATTGTATAATATATTCGACAAACAAGCAAATAAAATGTCTAAAATATTTGACAATGTATTTTTGTCTGATATAATAGACGACAAGGAGGAGATAGAAATGTATAAAGTAAAAGAGCGTCGCGAAGAAAAAGGATGGTCTCAAGAAAAGCTTGCAGTTGAGTCCGGCGTATCTAGGGCTATTGTCTCCGCACTGGAAAATGACAATACCATACCGACAACGACAAACACACTATTTAAGTTAGCGCGAGCCTTGGATTGTAAGGTAGCAGATATTTTTATGGAATAATCGTCTGTTATATTAGACAAAAGCTTAAACTACCAACAAGGAGGTAAGTATACACATGAAAAAAAACAGAGTAATTGATTATTGTGTGAAAGGAATAAAAATAATGAGTTTTATCGGTATCGCTGTAATAGTAGAGCGGTTGTCAAATAAAAAAGTGCCCCATATATCAATTGATACACAAAGCACTTTGGATTTAGAGGAGTTAGAACGGCTTTTGATAAGTGCCGATAGAAACAGCAACTATTGATGAAGTGTCCAGAATTAATGCGCCTAGGGAGTGCGTTGCGGTAGACGTAATTAACTGGACATCTTTAAGCAGGATGGAGTTGTCATCAAATAGCATATGACGCTCTTCTCTGGGAACATAATCTTTATTGTGGGCTTTTTCTGCAGATTTAAGAAATTTGTAGAGTAATTTTGCCTGAACTGCTTTCTCATCGCTATATACCGGCAGACCAGACAATAACCCACTAGGAGTAAGAAGTATCAAACGGTTGTCCTTTATTTCTTTGATATCCAAAGATAACGCAAATGATATGACTTTTTGATGCATGTCCATATAAAAATCCTCCTCATATTTATATTGCTTGGTTTAATTGTAAATTATTATTTACAGAAAATGCCCAATAAGTATGGGGAGTGACTGATTCATAACCGGGGAACATAACAACAAGGAGGGAAGAAATGAGTCCGGCCGAGGCTATCTTGGTAAATGTAAATAGCCGAGAAGAATCCCGAAGGACCCTCTCGGCTACTACTGAGGAACATGTGAACAAGTTGCCTGTACACATGCTCGACGATAGAACGGGTTGGAAGCCCGCCTATCCCTTATTGTTTTTCGCAACATCCTGCAGGTTGACTTGTTGTTAGCAACGAGTGTCTAGAATTTCGCTGCATCACAGTGACACGCCATCACGGCTTTCCACACCGTGATTTCTTGAGACTCCCGTCACTTAGGCAGTAAGGGGCTGCCGCCGTCTAAGCCGCGGCATGCATCTGGGGGAACAACTATAAGCTGTTCCTGCGAAAACTTGCAAAACACAAAAAGTTGGCCAAAATGACCACCTCCTGAGTTTTTTTGTCTCTCCATCCCTAAAGAACGAGAGGAGAAACATTAATTTCAGTATAGAAGGTTGTCAATCAAGTGGTCAAATAAGGATTTCCCATAGCTATTTGATTAGTTATGACTTTAGCAAAAGAGAAGGGGGCCTGGGAAATGAGTCCGACGGAAATCATTTTACGAGAGGCTAAAAAGCTACCTTGGTACGAATGGCAACGAATCGTTAGGGCCATGGAGTTTATCCACAGGGAAGGAGCCGACAAGCCCATACTTGGCGACTCGGAAGAAACGCCCAGCAAGTTAATGATCCACGTTGAGTATTACTAAAAGAAGGCAAACAAGATGTCGGGCGTTCGTGGTCTGAGTATTGTTGCCGCAACTCACAGACTATGCGTTGCACCTTCCACAGTCAGTTAAACGGCGACTGTAGCTTGGCTCAAGGTTGGCTGCAAGAGTGGTTCCTTGAATTAACCCGATTCACATTCAGCAGTCACCTGCTGACGGGGCGTGATACACACCTTTCATAACTTGACGTTGTAATTCCGTCAGTTTCTTAATTTGAGGACTTGCCGTAAGACCTGTGTAACTATGGGCGATTTCATTTTGAAGTCTTGACATCTGAGCAGCTTGTTCGGCTATAACGTCCATGCCTACAGCCTTTTTGCTTGCTTCAGATGCAACTTTCCAAGCTTCCAAGAAACCAGTTTTACCTATCGCATCACTCACATATGTTATCGTACCGGCTTTTTATCCGACACATCTACAAGTCGCCTTGTAGGTCAGCATATTTCATCATCTTGTTTGCCTGTATCAATTTTAACTCAAGTTTTTATCAGTAGTATGAATTCGCATAGAAAGCAAGGAGATTATGCAACCAAGGAAAGGAGTCTTAAATGGAACAACGAATCATTGCCGACATTATGTACTCGGCAGTAGAAATCGCAAGGTTGTTACACACTGATATTCAGAACATTTATAAGTGGGTGAAAACGGGCGAAATCCCGCACATTAAGCTCACCGAAAAATCAGAAATACGGTTTGCGGGCTGGGAGATTCGAGCATGGCTCGATAGCAAAGCGATGGGAGGAAATGTTAATGATTGAACTCGAAATTGCAACGTGTGTAATCGTAATCGCTGTTATTACAGCGTGTATATGGATTGAGATACGGAAAGGAGCATAACAATGAATGCAGACCAAATGATAAATCACATGATGAAGATTATTTGCACGACGGCTGAGGTGGAAGGTATCCAGGTAGTAAGGCATTTCAGACCTCGAGAAATCGTCGATTCTGCACTGGCTGCGTGCCACAGTGGCATCGATGGTAATCCGTTATCCGAACGACAAATAGCAGTGCTTATCATAACCTTTGGGGATACGTGGAGAAATTACATCCAGCGTGCCGGTAACGTTCTTATGTCGTTCCACTTCGAATTAATCGCTAGAAAGAGAGGGATGTAATGATGAAGGCTGTTACATTACAGAGGCCGCCTGAATGGATCAACCGGAGATATTACGAGATACAGGCTACCGAACCGGGGCCGATTGTTGAGGAAGAAGCGGATGACGACTTTAAAGTCACGCTTCGGGAAGGTCTGAAGATTGGCATCGGGGCCTTCACGGTATACATAATCATTGCGATGGCAATCATCATTTTATGAGTACGATACGAAATACAGCAAAGAAAAGACCGCATCTGCGGCAACAGGTGCGGTCTAAGGGTGAAAAATAAAATATTTAATTTACGGCTACATTGTAGCAGAAATGGAGCAAAAACACAATGAAACTGCTGGAATTACAACTTGAAAACTTTCGTAGTATCAAGGAGCTGACTATCCGTTTTGATGGAAAAAACACGGATATATACGGAGCTAACGGGACAGGGAAGACGACAATCGCTAATGCGATTTGCTGGCTCTTGTTAGACAGAGCTGCCACCGGCGAAAAGGACTTTGACCCGAAAACAACAGGGGCCCATGATGTACATCACACGGGAAAGCTGATCATCGACAACGATGGCGAAATCGTCACCCTTGGTAAAGACTATTATGAAGTGTGGACGAAGAAAAAAGGCTCTCCTACGGCAGAATTCAGTGGGCATACGACCGACTACAGCATTAACGGCGTACCGGCTAAAAAGAAAGAGTATACAGCCCTGGTAGAAGCCATTTGCGGAGTAGAGCTTGAGAAGGTAAAAATGCTTATGATTCACGGGTATTTTACGGAAGATCTGCCGACGGAAACGCGCCGCCGCATACTCTTTGATGTATGCGGGGATGTGGCAGAAGAAGAAATTATGAAACGGTCTGAACTGGAGGACCTTAATGAATGCCTGATGATTCCCGGCACAAAAGGACAGCAGTACTCGACAGAAGAATACAAGAAAATAGCCGTGGAACAGCGGCGCAAAATCAACAAAGACCTGGAAATACTGCCGGCCAGGATAGACGAAGTAACCCGAGGTATTCCGGAAAATGTGCCGGACGCTCAAGGCTTAAAGAAAGAGATTAAGGCCCTAGAGGAAAAAAAGGCGGAACTGGAACGAGAAAAACAGGATCTACAGTCCGACGGCGGTAACGAGGCCCTGATTCGGCAGAAAATTGCCGAATGCAAAACCGACTACGCTACCAAACAAGCGGAATACATTCAAGCCGCCCAAGCAGCGAATGAAGATATTAATCAGAAAATCGAGTGCGAACAACGAGAACAGCTTACTATTTCTCGTCGCCTGCAGGAGGCGGAACAAGATGTCCGTAAGTTTGAGTACGAAATTTCCCGAATGAAGGAACAGCGGGAACGGCTGTTACAGGAATATGCTGAAGTTCAGTCTATGCAGTGGGATCCCCATCAAGAAACGTGCCCGACGTGTAAACAACCCTTGCCGGCTACGCAAATCGACGCCATGCGTAAGGAGTTTAATCTCAATCAGTCCATGCGTAAAGAAGAAATCAATAAGCGTGGACAAGCTTGCAGTCAGGACCGAATCGCAGAGCTGGAGCGAGAGAAAAATCAGGTAATGGATACGGTATCAATGCTCAAGGAACAGGAGAAGCTATTGGTAGAACAGCTGCAAGAGTTAAAAGGGCAGCGTGTCATACGCCCTGCATTTGACGATACGAGTGAGGCGAAGGAAATACAGCAGACCATTACAAGATTTCAGCGGCAGTTACAAGCTGGAACCAATGCTACGAATGATGCCGTAAGGCTGCAGGACATACAGATTGAAGAAGTTACGCAGCAGATACAGGAAGCCAATGCACGCTTCAGCGTGATTGAAGCAAAGAAGGAAGGTAAAAAGAGAATTAAAGAGCTGCAAGACGAGCAGAAAGAGAAAGCAGCTATGCTGGAACACCTCGAATATGGTATCCATCTTTGTGAGGAATACACGCGCATTAAGGCCCGTATGATTACGGATAAGATTAACAGCCGGTTCCGGACCGTACACTTCCAGCTCTTTGAGGACCAAGTGAACGGTGGCCTTAAAGAAATTTGTGATCCGACAGTACAGAATGTCACCGGTGAATGGGTACGATACAAATCCGTAAATACGGCTAATAAAGTCAATGCGGAACTGGAAATTATTGACGTACTCAATGAGTTTTACGGGACCGACTTGCCGGTTATTATGGACCGGGCCGAAAGTGTCAGCCGCCCTATTGCTATAAAAGAACAACTGATTCGATTAATCGTATCGGAAAAAGATATACAAATTCGAGTAGAAAATTAAAGGAGTGTTACGAAATGGCAAAGAAACAAGAAATGCAAAATGTTACGAATGAAATGAGTCTCAGTAGTCGTTTTACTGCCAAAGTACTGCAAGAGTTTGGTAGTTCATCCGGAGAATTACAGATTACGGACTACCAGAGGTCGCTAATTCAAGGCTATTTCATCGGCATTGATAGAGCCTTGAATACGGCTGAAGAAGAGCGCGTGCGTAAGAATGCAAACAACAAGGATCATACCTACGACAATACGGTGCCGTATACCTGGGCAAACGTGAATCTTCCGGAATTGTCCCGAGATGTCGTGCATTATGCCCGCCTGGGACTGGATATGATGCAGCCTAACCATATCAGCCCCATACCGTACCTGAATAAAAAGACCCAATTATACGATATCACCTTGATGATAGGCTATGCCGGGATTCAATATGTTGCTGAAAATTACGCGTTGGTAAAACCGAAAGCGGTCACTATAGAGCTGGTGCATAGCACGGATACATTCACACCCCTCATGAAGAGCCGGACCAATCCTGTAGAAAGCTATGAATTTGTTATCACCAATCCGTTTAATCGCGGTGATATTGTAGGCGGGTTCGGGTATATCGAATATGACGATGCCAGTCGTAATAAATTAGTGATTATGCCGATGTCCGCCATACTGAAGCGTAAACCGCAGTATGCCAGCGCCAACTTCTGGGGCGGTACGAAAACGGAGTGGAAAAACGGCAAGAAGCAGGAAGTCGAAGTGGATGGCTGGCTTGAAGAAATGTGCCGTAAGACGCTTATCAGAGAGGTATACAGCAGCAAGCACATTCCTCTGGATCCTCGCAAAGTGGACGCATCCTATCAGTACATGAAACAGCAGGAAGAACGCTTACAGGAGACGGCAAATGAAATGCGGCAAGAGATAAACGTAACGGCTAACCGTATTCCTCTTGAAGAGGCCGAAATGGAATCCCTGGAAGCTCTTCAAGCCGCATCTCAGAAGCCGGAAGAAGATTTAACGGAACTCTTTGAAGCTCCGGAAGAAGTACCTGCTGAAAAAGCAACGCCGCAGCCCTCCGATGGGCCGCAGTTCTAATGGATATTCGTATATTGGCGACGGGGAGCAGCGGCAATTGCTATCGTATCAGTGACGGACATACGGCACTGCTCCTTGATGCCGGTATCCCGTTTAAGCGTATACAACAAGGACTGCGCTTTAAAACGGGTGATATTGACGGATGCCTAGTTACACATCGGCACGGCGATCATAGTAAAGCCATTCCGGAATTATCACGTCGAGGCATACCGGTATACGGACCCGAAGATTTGCAGGAGCTGTTTCCTACCGTAACCGTGGTAGATACGCAGTGTATGTTACATATACAGACACTGCGTATTACCGCCTTTTTCGTACATCACGATGTACCGTGTTATGGATATCAAATAAAATCCACTGTAACGGCAGAGAAGTTACTCTATATTACCGATACGGCGTATGTAGACTACACGTTTACTGGCGTAACACACCTACTCATTGAAGCAAACTATGAGCAGGAAATCATTATGGATAAGGTAAGGGCAAAGCAGGTTTCGGCGTGTTTGGCGGAGCGGGTTATACAGACTCATATAAGTATAGAAACCCTGCTACAGCTACTCAAGGTCAATGCGATGAAGACAGTAAGACAGATTTACTTGCTGCACCTCAGTGATTCAAACAGCGATGCAGCGAGCTTTAAAGCGCAGGTACAACAACAAACCGGCGCGGAAGTATATGTGTTTTAGAGAGGAGTCAGAATAATGAATATCAAAAAAATTAAGTATAGCGAATCAGCCGGAAAAATCACCATAAATTATGAGAAGAATACTAACGGTAATATGGTCGAGTATACGGCGACCTTTTCAGAACAAGCCAGACCTGAATTTTATGAGGCATTTCAGGATCTGGATATTGATGTATTAGCTATCTTAGATATAGATATCGCTCGCGAACGTATACACCCGTACGGAATAACTCTCAAAGACAATAAATCGGGATTAACACAGGCTATCATATCAGCTAAAATGGATATTCCGCTGCATAACACTTCGACGGCATTGAATACGCCGATGTTAATAGAGCAGAGTGATGATAATGCTGATGGTGGAGGTTGCTTTAATCAAGGTACGGTCTATAAAATCAGGAGAATAATTGAAGAAGCGATTATCTTTATTAAAGGAAATCGGGCACAGATGAAGTTATTTGAGCAAGAAAAAGAGGATGACGCTATATTGGCGGCGTCGATGTAACGGAAGTTAGCAAGACGGCAGGAGCTGACCTTTATTCGGCTCCGCCGATATATCTATAAATCGCCAGAAAGGCGGATGACATGAAAAAGGGATTGGATTTCTTTCCCTTGGATGTCGACTTCTTTGATGATGAGAAGGTTCAATTTATCTCGGCAAGGTTCGGGATAAAAGGAGAAGTATGTGCGATACGCCTGCTCACGCGGATTTATCGTAACGGGTACTTCATAAAGTGGGATGAAGATTCAGCATACTTGTTTTCGAAAGTCGCGGGAAAAGAATTTTCCCCTTGCTTAGCGAATGAGATCGTGCATGAATTGGTCAAACGCGGATTCTTTAACAAATCCCTTTTTGACTCGTTCGGAATACTTACATCTCGCGGCATACAAGACAGATTTTTGAAAGCCTGCATCAGAAGAAAAGATGTAGAAGTAGATGCAAGATATTTACTGGTCGATTCTTCTGAATTCAAAAACCTGAGAATCAGCAAGGCTTATTCAAGTGCACCTTCTTTTCGTAAATGTATACATGATGTAAGCATTTCCGAAGAAAATGTATACATTAAAGAAGAAAATGTCGACATTCAAGCGCAAAGTAAAGTAAAGGAAAGTAGAGTAAAGGGAAAGAAAATATATAGTCCTTCTCTACATTCGGTAGCAGAAGATATTGTAAGTCATCTCAACTCTGTAACTGGCAGTTCTTACAGAAGCACGACAAGCAAGACTCGTAAACTCATCGCTGCACGACTTGCGGAAGGGTTTACTGCTGATGACTTCAAGACAGTTATTACAAAGAAGGCCGAAGAGTGGACGGGTACAGACATGGCTCAATACCTGAGACCCGAGACATTGTTTGGGACGAAATTTGAGGGATACCTTAATCAGCCGGAGCGGAACAATAGGCGATCGAATTTATCCAGGGCCGAGCAGGAAAGGCGGGAAGGTATAAACGCCGTTAACAGGCTTATGGCCGAATACGAAGAGGAAGCGAGGGGACAGAATGAATAAGCAAGACATTTTGAAGGCGGTAGCACCTTTGCAATTGGCTTACAATGCAAGTCTTGATGACAACCGTTTACGGCTTTATGTGGAAATGCTTAGCGATATACCGCCGTCAATCCTTGAAGCGTCAGTAAAGAAGCTTATCATGACAAATAAGTTCTTGCCGTCCATTGCCGAAATTAGGGAAGTGGCATACGGCATTAAGGAGATAATAAGCGGTACAGCTGCCCCTGATGAGTCTGAAGCATGGGGCGAGGTCATTAAGGCAATACGGTCAGTAGGCTACTACGGCAAGCCGAAGTTTAGTCATGAGGCCATAACGGTAGCCGTCAATAATATCGGTTGGCAGGATATTTGCATGACTACGAACGAAGGGATGAATATATTGCGGTCACAGTTCAGACGAGCGTATCAATTGGCGGCTGAGCGTCAGAAGGATAACCGAGATAATGCGGTGCTTGGAATAAGTCCGAATAACGAGAAGTTGAAGCAGCTTACAGGGAAACTTGTGAAGAAACTGAACTAGCGTGAGGGGCGAAAACAATGCGAATCATAAGGAACGGAAAGGAATGGCCGGCGGACGTACTGTACAGACGGTCACAAGTAGGAATTATAGCCCGTGACGGATACGAGGAACTCATCGTTTATGACGGCGATTGTCAATGGAAAGACCGGGCTGTTATGAGGGGCATCATAGATGACGTCAAGTTCAGAGCAAACGGAGAGCTTAACGAACATGGCGAATTACGGACAGATGCGGTTATCGATGTGGATAAAATCGTTGATGTGGTAATTAACAGGACGGTGTAGGAAGCGATTGAGTTAATTCAATTTATGAATGAACTGAACTAGTTCCAATTTGGAACAGGTTGGATTTGCGGCCAAAACGGATTTCGGTCACAAGAAGCAAGCCGACACGAATGTCGGTCTGCTTGATAGAGCTTGAAAAAACTTAAAGTAGTCGAAATCGACCAGTTTATAGAGGAGAAAAAGAAAATGTCATACATAAAATTCGGCAACTACGAGCCTGAACTAGAGACGGCAACCACTGATATGTATAACGGCTCCGCCATGCAACATCTTTATTGGTTCTCGAACGGGTACGGAGCAAGTGTAGTTCAGAATTGCTACAGTTACGGACACGAAGACGGGCTTTACGAATTGGCGGTACTGAAAGACGGCGGATTATGCTACGACACGCCGATAACAAATGACGTCATCGGATATTTGACCGCCGATGAAGTAGCCGAGCATTTACAACGGATCGAGGCGTTGCCGAAGGAAGGAGAAAACGACAATGAAGAAGGTTGAGAAACGCTATATGACAATGCGTGAAGCTATGGAATACATGGTCATGGGGGAACTGACACTCTTAGTGCGGAAAGTATTGAGGGTGCGATGACGATAAAACCTGTTCTGCGCTACCCGGGCGCAAAGTGGCGTATCGCGGACTGGATAATCAATTTCTTTCCGCGGCACGATGTGTATATTGAACCGTTTTTTGGAAGCGGCGCAGTATTTTTTACAAAGCATCCATCCGGTACGGAAACGATAAACGACATTGATGGAAATGTCGTAAACCTCTTTCGCGTCATCCGAGATGATGCGGAAGCACTCTGCAGGGCCGTTGAGATGACGCCGTACGCCAGGGAAGAGTACGGATCATGCTGTGTGGATAATTGTGTGGATAACTCTGTGGATAAGGCAAGAAGGTTTTTGGTAAGGACGTGGCAAGGATTTGGCGCTAAAACACGTGACCGTTCGGGATGGGCGCATGATAGAACTAACACGGTATTTAGGCCGAAATACTGGAATGAGCTGCCGGGAAAAATTTTAAATACGGTGGAACGTCTGAAAACGGCGCAAATAGAGTGCATGGACGCGTTGGAACTCATCCCTTTATACAACCGCAGAGGCACGCTGTTGTATGTGGATCCACCGTACTTGAGGAGCGTGCGGACTAACTTACACTATGCGCATGAATTTGCCACATCTGCAGAGCATGAAAAATTGCTGAATATATGCAAACAACATGTAGGGCCGTGCATCATCAGTGCATATGAGAATGAGATGTATAACAAGTTGCTCATAGGATGGGAAAAGAAGCTCATAAAAACGCAAACAAATTTCGCAAAGACGGCGACGGAATGCGTTTATATAAATCCAGTCGCCACGCAGGAAATGTCGCTATTTTGAGGTATGAGAAATGTTAAAAGAACAGACGCTTTGGGGAACAATCGATATGGACGAAATTATCGAGCAGGTAAGCAGCCAAACGGAGCCGTTTTAATGCAAGAAGAAAATATAAATTATAGAGGTGAGATAACAATACCTGTATCATATAAAGAGGAAGGCGAAATGAAAACGATTGAGTTGATCGTGTACGGGAATCCGGTTGCCCAAGGACGTCCGAGGTTCTCACGGCAAGGCGGATTCGTAAGGACGTACGACCCTGTAAAATCCAAGTCCTACAAGCAACTTATACGGCTTGAGCTGCAGCCGTTGCTGTCGAATCCGGATTTCACACCGATTGATCAAGCGTGTAGCCTGTTTTTAAAGGTATTCAGAACGATTCCGAATTCATTTAGTAAGAAGAAGCGGTATGCGGCGTCTGAAGGAGTAATACGACCGACAACAAAGCCCGACACAGACAATTACGTAAAAGGCGTACTCGATGCCCTTAACGGCACGGTATTAAAAGATGACAGCGTCGTATGTGAGATATTCGCACGAAAATTCTATAGCGAGCGGCCGAGAATCGAGGTCGTGTTGGAGGCAAAAATATGATGAAGTTTGCACATAAACCGATGGAAATAGTTGTTCAGAGGTTTTATAACAATAACGGCGAAGTTGAGAAATTTTTAAACGAAAACAATGAAATTTATGGTAGGGAGTATAAATGGAAATTCGAGAAAGCGGGGGAACTTCCTTTAATTGTAATTCGTGAATATCTCCCGGCAAGAGGAGCATATTCGTACATCGAGGTCGAACACGGCGACTATATAAGTAGAGATGAGCAGGGAATGCTAACGGCTTTTTCGCAAGAAGACATAGAAGAATTTTATGACAAGGTAAAAGAATGATGCCCGAACGACGTAGACAATAAGAAGGAGGACGCACACAGTGTTTCATAATGACTACATAAATGCGGTACGGGAGTACCTAACCCGGTATCATGAATTCAATACGTACATTAGGAATCTTAAGGCCGACTTAGAAGATTTAAACGCTACGCAAGCACTGTGTACCGCTCCGAAGGTGCCGACGTTGTCACACACGCCTGGCGGTAACGGGATTATGATAAGCCCGGAAGAGCGAACCATATATGAGAAAGAAAATCTCGAGAGTCGAAGAAAAAAACTTCAGTCTGATTTAGAGAAAATTGAGCCGTTAATGCGTCGACTAGATAGGTCGATTGAAGCCCTCAGTTATTCGGACCGCATAATAGCTGAGGAACGCTTCATCAACGGAGCGTCGTGGCTGCGCATAGCCGATATGCTACATATGAGTGAGACTGCTGTACGCAAGCGTGCCGGCAGAGTGCTTGAGCAGATAGCGGCGATGATGTTCGGACCCGCGGCGATACCCGTACAGACGCATTTCGTATTCTTCGATGAGTCTGGAAAGTCGTGACAGTCACAAATGGTGCGTTTTTGTGCCGATATGGTGCGGAAAATGCTGGTATAGTAATAGTGTGAACACCTCCTGAAAACATATAGCAAGGCAAGGCTAGACGTCCGTTTGGACGTCTTGTTTTGCATCTACAGACAAGTTGATAAGTGTAGATGTTATTTCGTATAATATAAAAAAACGTGATTTTAGGAGGGTTTCCATATTGGATAGAGGCATTGGAAATGATGAAAAAGTGTTAATTTCTAGTAATGTTGAGGATATTAAGTTTAGAATTAATACAGCTGAGCACGGGAGCGAATTGGAATTTCGTTTACTGGAAATGATATTAAGTAAAACTTTTACATTGTTGTTTATGCTTAATGGTGGGGCTGCGGTTGCATTGTTGGCTTTTTGGGGCAATTATATAACATATGATGCCACGTCTATTAGGGGAATATTATGGGCACTTGGCTTTTTTTCCGGGGGAGCCGTATTGTCTGTTATTGTCGCTGCACTTTCATATATATCACAAAGTTATTATTGCCAAAGCACGAACGAAAACATTATGTATATGGATATGACTTTATAGATAGGGGAACCCGTAAAAATGGGCCTGTTGGTACCAAAAGAGAGGGCGCTTAAATGTGAAGAGAAAGTTAATCGGCGGCTGAAGAAAGCGGACTGCTATAGAGATATAGCTATTGGTGTTTGTGGATGTGCGCTCATATGTTTTATTATTGCTGTAATCATTTTTTCATACACTATTTACTGATGGAATTCTAACCATTTCAAGGACGTCCTAATGGGGCGTCCTTTTTACGTGCTTGTGTTTGGGGTGACTTATGACGTGTAAAACGGAAATTCAGTGCTGCCGACGTTCTTGCCTTAACAACTCTAAAGGATTTTGCTCTGCTAACAAAATACATATTGGCGGGACCGGCACGTGTAAATGCTTCGTTGCAGCCAAGCATGTTATGAATCGTTCCAAATACGGCACACAAAGGAGGTGAGGTAATGCCGCAAAAGAGTTTACATGCGTGCTGTTATCCGGGCTGCCATGAGCTTACCCGTGACAGGTACTGCGAAAAACACTGCAAGACTTCATACGATAGCAGACGGCAAAGCGCCGCCAAACGAGGCTACGGTTCGAAGTGGAATAAAGCCAGGCTTTCTTTTTTAGCCGAACATCCTACCTGTGAATGCGAACGGTGCAAAGCCTCGGGGCAGCCGTTACCCGCAGACGTGGTGGACCACATCATTCCGCACCGAGGTAACCAGAAGTTGTTCTGGGATACGAAGAACTGGCAAGCCATGAATCACGTGTGCCACAATCGTAAGA
>ERZ772945.1431-NODE-1431-length-16796-cov-4.709754_pt1 | contig 16796 bp, 14 predicted proteins | sample MGYA00511681_ERZ772945 | MGnify/ENA primary metagenome ERZ772945 (study PRJEB29015, sample SAMEA2737943) | human oral metagenome | biome: human oral; feature: human-associated habitat; material: dental | place: China | collected 2143 ...
GCGTCCTGCCGGAGGGACGTCCTGGGACTCAGGTCATAGTGCTACATTTGGCAGCGTCTTGGGATCAGGACCATTCCCCGGGGCGGCATACGCCAAGAGAAAGCCGAGGCTCGTAAGGACTGCCAATGGGTCGGGTGCTCAGGTCAGGTGAGAACAGCAACTTCTCGGGCTTGCCCGGCGGGGGAAGGTAGCGGAACATAGTACCTGCGATGGGCACGAGCGGTATAATCGGCAGACGCAGGAGGGGAGGCGCACATGAACCTCGGTCCCGAGACCGAGCTGGTCGAGCACAAGAGATCCACCGGAGAGCTCAAGGAGGGTATTGTCTCCATGGCCTCGATCCTCAACAAGCATGGCCGAGGCACCCTCTACTTTGGGGTCTTGAACAATGGTGACGTCGTTGGACAGCAGGTCTCGGACAGTACGCTGCGTAAGGTCAGCCAGGCTATAGCCCACTCGATAGCGCCGGCGGTCTACCCCACTGTCGAGCGGCTCGCCGACGGCGGTGAGGACTACGTCCGCGTGACCTTCGAGGGACCCGACGCGCCCTACGCCTGTAAGAACGTCTACCGCATCCGCGTGGCCGACGAGGACCGCTTCATGGAACCTGACATGCTGAAGTCCATGGTCCTTGAGCGAGCCTACCGGAGAAAGCCGTGGGACCGCCAGTCCTCGCCGCGACCTCTTTCGGACGTTGAGGAGGCAGAGCTTAGGAGGTTCGTTGAACGGGGAAGGAGGCACGGCAGGATCGCCTTCGAGCACGAGTCGGTCGAGCGCACTCTCGCAAGTCTGGGGCTCCTCGCTGCGAATGGCTCCCTCACCAACGCCGCCGAAGTGCTTTTTTGCCCGTCGGTTGACGTCCAGCTCAAGATGGGCGTCTTCAAGACCCACATGCGCACTGAGGCACTCGACCTGCGCCAGGAACCTGGTACTGTCTTCTCCCTCGTCGACCAGGCTGAGTACTACATCGCTAACAATATCCGTCGCAAGATCGTCGTCACGGGCAGGCATACGCGCGACGAGGTACCCGAGATACCCTTTGTGGCTATACGCGAGGCGTTCATGAACGCCTATGCCCACCGCGCCTGGCACCGGCCGGGCTACGTGCAGGTGGACGTCTACCACGACGCTGTCGACATCATCAGTCCTGGCTGGTTCGTCAGCGGCCAGGATCCTGAGGACCACCTCTCCGGCAGGAGCACGTCATCCGAAACGCGCAATAGGCTCATAGCGGCCGCGCTCTTCCGCTCGGGAGACATCGAGTCCTCCGGTCTCGGCATGCGCAAGATGCGCGAGCTCTGCGATGCCGCCAATGTGAGGGTGACTTACGAGGAGGTTCCTTTCGGCACCAAACTCACCTTTCACCGTAATGCCCCCTTTGCGGCGAATCTCGAATCTGACGTGCGGGAAAGTGCGGGAAAGGTTCGGGAAAGACCTCTCAGAGAACGAGTTCGCTGTAGCTGAGGCGATCGAGACGATGGGCTTTGCCTCCACGTCCGAGGTCATGATGGCCGTCGGCCTGAGTGAACAAGGGGTGCAGGGGGTGCTCAAGCGTCTCGCTGAAAGGGGTGTGGTGTTGCGCACGGGCGCCGGGCGCAGTACCCGTTACAAGCTCGCGGACTAGTATAGCGTCCAGCAGCTAACTTGTTTCGCCCTCCTCGGCCGTGGGGTCCACGACGAGCTCCTCGGTCGTCTGGTCGAGGTCGAATAAGCTCCATCTTCACCCGTGGACGATCGGTTCTGCGCTATCCCCTTGAAGGTGTTGGTGACGAGGGCCATGGTGTTGCTCTGGGGCATCAGACGTACGCCTCCTCGTCTGAAGAATCCTCTGAGGCTCTTAGTGGAGGGCTCTGCGGTCTCGGACATCTCGACCCTGACCCCCGATGATTTCTCGATAGCGAGGAACAAGACGGCGAGCATCCCGGCTCCTGGAGGCGAGCCCGTCATCGGCGTCCTTGACACCCCCTTCGATGACAGGGTGTACTTTGCAGACTGGGTCGAGGCATGCGACCTGATCCCGTCTGAGATTACTATTGACGCCAGCGAGAAGAGGCACGGCACGGCAGTATCCTCTATCATCGTGGACGGCCCGAGTATCGTCCCCGAGCTAGACGACGGCTGCGGCAGGTTCCGCGTGCGCCACTTCGGCGTGGCCACGGGAAGACGCTCCAGCGCCTTCTCCTTCATGCGCAACGTGCGAGATATCGTGGAGCAGAACCGCGACATCAAGGTGTGGAACATCTCGCAGGGCTCGGTGCGCGAGATTGCCCGCAACTTCATGTCCCCAGAGGGGGCAACCCTCGACGAGCTGCAGTCGCGCTTCGATGACATAGTCTTTGTGGTGGCAGGCACCAACCAGACGAAAGCCGGGCAGGAGAAGATCGGTGCGCCGGCAGACTCAATCAACTCCCTCGTGGTGAACGCGACGTCCTTCTGTGGCAAGACAGCAAGCTACGCCCGCCAAGGACCCGTGCTCGACTTCTTCAAGAAGCCGGACGTATGCGCCATCGGGGGTGACTCGGACAAGAGAATGCCCGTGTGCACGGCGACCGGCCAATACCTCATGGCGGGGACATCGTTTGCGGCACCGTGGATTGCCCGCAAGATGGCCTATCTCATGCAGGTCATGGGGCTCACGCGCGAGGTCGCCAAGGCGCTCATCATCGACTCGGCTGCGGGCTGGGACTACAGGGCGAGCCCCAGGCGTGGCTACGGCCAGGTGCCCGTCCGAATCGAGGACGTGGTGCAGTCTTGCGACGACGAGATCAAGTTCACGCTTACAGGCACGTCGGAGGCCTACGCGACCTACAACTATGGCATACCCGTGCCAATCGCAAAAAAGAAGCACCCCTACATAGCCCGTGTGACGCTCTGCTACTTCCCGCAGTGCGACAGGCGGCAGGGGGTTGACTACACAAGCGCCGAGATGGACCTTCACTTTGGCCGCATCAATGACAAGGGCACAATCCAGCCGCTTGACAACAACCGCCAGGGTGAGGAGGGCTTCATGACCACCGAGGAAGTCGCCCGCAAGAACTATCGCAAGTGGGATAACGTCAAGCACATCGGCGAGGAGCCCAAGGAGAACGGGCGAGAGAGGAAGGCCTACTCCACGGGCATGTGGGGCATCAAGATCCGCGCCACGGGACGAGGCGACGGTCCTGACAGGAAGGCGCGCGCTCTGCGCTTCGGTGTCGTGGTCACCCTCAGGGAGATAAACGGAGTCAACCGAATCGATGACTTCATACAGCGCTGTTCGCTCAGGGGCTGGATCGTCAATCGCATCGATGTGAGGACCAGCGTAGACATCTATAGTGCCGCTGAGGTCGATATCGACTTCGATGAGTAGCCCGCAATGCCCAGAAGACTGCAATCAGGTGGCGGCGCTCCCGGCGGACGAGAACCCATACCCCGAGATTGACATTTGTCAGATTCGAGCCGTCCATCAGCAAGATGCTCGACCGCACCATGGTCGAGCACGCATTTGGCACCAAACTCACCTTCCATCGTAATGCCCCCTTTGAGGCGAGTCTCGAACCCGATGTGCGGGAAAGTGCGGGAAAGTGCGGGAAAGACCTCTCAGAGAACGGGCTCGCCGTAGCCGAGGCGATCGAGACGAGGGGCTTTCTTTGTCGGTCGTACTTTTTTCGATGTCGTGCGTGAGGCGGCCTTGGAGACGGTCGAGGCGGCCTCTGGCCGCCAGGCGTATGGGGATGCGCTCGCCGCAGACGATGGCATGCGCTTCACTACCGACGAGGCCATGCGCATGGCCGTGGAGGCCGAATGAGCTATCGGGTCGGATGGCCGCGTACGGCCACGAAGGAGCCGCTCGCTATCGAGAGAACGCAGCGCCGGATGGTTTCCAAAAGAGTCAAGGACAGCCTGGAGGATCGCGAGAACCCAAGGGCGATGCCTGGGGCCAGAGCTCTTCAGGGCACGAGGGCGGGACGGAGGTCGTCCGGGTAGGGCACAGGCAAGGTGTGTACAGGAAACTGCCAAGTGGTGCATGATGATGGAGCTGCATCAAAAGCTCCGTACGCACCGGTGGGGTCCGCTGGCAGGCAGATGCCTGTTGGCGGGCCCTTTCATGTGGGGAGATGGGCAAGCCCTTCCTATGCGGGAGACGCCGGGGCGGGCCTTCGTGTGCCATGGTCATGGGCCTGAGCTCGTGGTTCACTCTCTCAAGGCCCTGCCCTCACTTGCATGCGAGGCTCGCAAGCCAGGGTAACCGTCAATTACTGTGAATTTCACACCTGATAAAGCCGACCGAACCCGTCGGTGTCCCGGTAGTCGTAGAACTCGCCCTCGGCCCGCATCCAAGAATCCCGCCTCCGGATATGTACCCCTCTATGTCCTCGAGCGCCCGCGTCGAGTACCCCACGCCGTACAGATACGCCCTCGCGCCCTCCGGGCACCCAATATGCATCCGCCTCGCACCCCCGCTCCATACCGCGCCCTCTTTGACCCGTCGTCCAGAATTGACGAGAACAGAATCACGCACCGTCACAACACACGAAAAAGGCGTCGGCTCTCGCCAGTGCCTTCGCCTTCGCGCGGTCTGTTTGTGGTAACGTTTCGATCTTTGCTGGGCAGCCTATTGACTGTCGGGATCCAAAGAGGGTATGATTACCTCAGTCATTCACCTAAGGTCTATGACGCGGCCTGCCTCGGAGCCCGGAATCCGGGGCTTTTCTATCTCTCATCGCCCCATATACCGGAGTTCACGCCCTGGTCCCTCACCCTATGGTCGTAGTACTCCTTGTTCGAAGGGAACGCCGTACGGAACCGGTAGGCGTCCCCATTCTCCTCGAGCACAACGATGAAGTACTCGTGTTCTATCTCTACGACCGAGAGCACGCGCCTGATGGCCCTTCTCTTGCCCCGCCGCGTCGAGACGCGCCAGCATCGCGACTTTATCTCGCCACGGATAACCTGGCCTATGAGCGGCAAGCACCGTGCGCGGCGTTCGACAAATTCGATATCGTGTCTGAGAGCGGTATCCCACTTGTTAGAACTTCTCGAAACAATGTGGTCGAAAGCCCACTCCGTGAAGCCGCGTACCGTCTTCCCGTCGAAGGCCACGATCTCGGGTTCGTTCAGGTGCTCCAGGTAGTAGTCCCAGCATTGGTCGAGCTTCTCATCGTCGCTCTCGCAGCCGGAGAAGTCCAGCAGGCCGTCCTCGCCTATCGTGTACGCCATGGCGCTACTCCCCGAACAGGAACACGTTGAAGTTCCTCTCGCTCGCCCAGGTAGAGAAGCGGAGCGATGGCCTGCCGAGCCCCTTAGCCAAGTGGGCGCACAGATCGCGCTTGAAGGCGCTGCCGTCGGGGAACCTCTCAGGGTCGGTGTGCCTGTTCCAGGCATAGCCCATGCAGCCGATGAGGAAGTCGGCCACCTGCACCAGGGCGCACTCCCGCGAGTTCACCTCCTCCACGCAGGCAAGCGTACATCCCCCGGGCATGTAGCCCTCCGTCCTGGCCCGTAGCGTGTCTACGCGCCGCTGCCGCGAGTTCTTCTTCTCGTCTAGGTAGATGTGGTAGGCGTTGGGCGGGACCAGCCAGTGGTAGAGCAGCTGGTGGTACACCACGTAGAACGCGTCCTCGGCATCCCGGGACCACAGGTTTTCTTTGTTCGCCACCACGCAGCGGAAACGCAGGTCGTCAATCGCCAGGAACCAGTCAACGAACGCCGTGTAGAAGGCCGCCTTGTTCCGTGAGACGGACTTCCAGCCGGACTCCCCGCTGATGCCATGCTCGCGCTTGAGAGCGTCGAGCTCGTGCACGATCCCTCGTTTGCGCTCCCTCGGGCACTTCACCGCTCCGATAACCAGGTAGGGATCATTCGGGTTCGAATAGCGGCTCTCGTCGCAGTAGATGTTGATGTCTTGGGACATTGCTCACCGCCTTCTGAGTGTCGCCCTTTTTCACAGGAGGAAAGTATATCAGCCTGCCGAAGCACGCGCTCCTACATCCCGCGCAAGATATCGTCCATCATGGTGTAGCGCACCGCGTCGTTGGAGTGGTCGTTGCCGTCGGGGATCTCGTCCACCCACGTGCCGTCCCGGTCGCGCTCGAACTCCTTCAGCCGGAACTTCTCAGAGGCCAAGGGGCACCTCACCGGGTCGATGACAATCTCCCGCAGCCCAGCAAGCCATTCATAGGAAAGTCGCCTCATATTGCTCTTACGCGCCGGCCGCATCCGCAGCTCCGCTTCTCTGCGATACACCGTTATGCCTTGCTTCCCGTCCGGTGTGTCATCACACCAGATCAATTCATCGTGAAGATAAGCGTCCTCTTTGCCCGGCTCGTCCGAGAAGGTCAACGCCTTCTCCACCATAGCTGATGTCTCCGAAGGCGTCTTCCTATTAGCCTGTAACGCTCAGACGTTAGGTTGGCACATTGGTCTGCCCCCCGAGCAGGGATAGGCCCGAAGGGTCGATACCGAGCTTCCTGCAGGGCGCGCCGGCCCTCCTCCGCGCCGGCACCGCCTGCCAGCCGTCTGGCATCCCGCAGGCCCCCGCCTTGCGGAGCACCTACACGCAGTCCCCGTGGCTGACGTCGCGCGAGTGGCCGGCTGCGGCGATCGCCCCCGGGATCGCCGTCGCGATCGTGGCGGAGAGGTGGCTCGGGACGAGGAGACCCTCCGTCGCCTCGTCACTGCGCATCCACGTGGCACCCGTCCCCGGCGTGTCTCCGTAGGTCTCGAGGAGGTGCCCCGCGGCTTGGCGCTGCCTGCACGCCTCATAGGCCACCCGCGCGGAGAGGTCGGTCCGGTCGGTGCGTATGGCGGCGGTGCCCATCTCGGAGCGGTCGCCGAGGACCCGCGACACGTCGACGGGCGCCAGGGCCGCGAGCTGCCCGTCGGCGGGCCTGCCCGAGCCCCCCGACCTGCGCCTCTCCTCCGTCGCGCGCCCCCTTGCCCTGGCGTCGTTGGCTCCCTCGACGCGCGCACAGGCGTCGGAGAACTCGTGGTGGCAGGGCTCGGTGCCGGGGCAGGCGTGGGCGCCGGGGCCGTTCTGCGGCAGTGTCACGCGTCCGGTCCCGTTTCGGTCCAAGATTCCCACCGCAGTCCTGCCTCGGTGACGTGCAGATGCACTTCACGCGCGACCCGGACGCGGCGTATGCGGGCGATCTTGACGCTGCGCTCCGCAGGGGGTTGTGAGGGGTTCACAGGGCGGATCGCGGAGCGTGAGTCACTGTACATCCTACCGGCATTTTGGTATGGAAAACGGCCCGTGAGGGTAGGTCAGAACACGGACATTAAGGCAATCTTGTGATGAATCAATTAATTCTCAAAGTCTGGAAGCGGTGTACTTGACAAAAAGATGGTGCTGGTAAAATATAGGGTATGAGGATATAGCTGAACCTTTTAAGGAGGATGTATGCAGTACACTAAGCCTGCCCTTCTGAAGTCCGAGAAGGTCCAAGGTGCAAAATGCGGTGACGGCCCCTGCGGAAGGCCTTGTAGTAAGAACAGGGCCTAAACGAACTGCTCATACGGAACGACGAGACGCAGGGTTGTCCTCTGCGTCTTTCTTTTGCGCTTCTTCTGTCCGAATCCGTGCTTTAGGACGTAGAGATGTTCTACAAAATAAGGAATGACATCCTGTTCAGACAGTACGAAGGTCATGGATATATCGCGGACAATTCCGAGTTTGGCTATCGGCTACTTGACGATGTGAGCCTCCGTCCCGGTGAGGAGTATGTATCGGAAAGCGGCTCTGTCATGCTTGCCGTGCTGAGCAAGTCCCCGCGAGACATCGAGGATGTCATTGACGATTTGATGCAAGTATTTGTGGGGGTCGATCGCGATGTTCTGAGAGAGGACGCATCGGAGTTCTTCCAGATGCTCACCGATCGAGGGTTCCTGAGTGTGGGGGATACCCTAGATACCTGTGTGGATCAGCAGTTACCTAGCTCGCCAACTGGAGTTACTGGGCGAGGGGCAATCGTTCCGGTTGAGGATTGCGGCAGGGATACGATTGGCCCAGATGACTTCTTGAGAAGCATCCATTTTGACATTGCGAGCGCATGCAACGAGCGCTGCGTCCATTGTTACATGCCACAGGAGTACAAGACGGGCACAATCGACTCCGGTCTCTTCTACCAAATATTAGAGGAGGCAAGACGACTTAACATCATTCACGTTACTCTCTCCGGTGGGGAGCCGCTGCTCCATAGGGACTTTATTGATTTCCTGGTAAGGTGTAGGAAACTCGATCTGTCAGTCAACGTGTTGTCGAACCTGACGCTTCTGACCGACGACATCGTCGCCGAGATGAGGAAGAACCCCCTTCTCTCCGTCCAAGCCTCGCTCTATTCGATGGACGCCACGGTCCACGACTCCATCACCAGACAACATGGCAGCTTCGAGAAGACCAGAGCGGGAATCCTGAAGGTGCTCTCTGCAGGCATTCCGGTGCAGATATCCTGTCCCGTCATGAAGCAGAACAAGGACACCTTTCTTGACGTCGTAGTCTGGGGCAGGGAGCATGGCATCGCGGTCGCAATTGAGCCAGTCATATTCGCATCGCTTGACCACTTGGGAGGCAACCTCGAGAGTCGCATTTCGTTGGAGGATCTTGAGGGCGTTTTGGACAAGGAGCTCTCCGAGGGCTATGTCTACGTTTTGAGTGACGCGGCAAAAGGAGAAGGAGCCTCTGACGGGAAGCGACCCAATATGTTCTATCTGCAGGTATAGCCTTTGCGTTTCGGTCAACGGAGAGGTCTTCCCATGCGCTGGCTGGCAGACAAACGTTCTCGGGAACCTGAACCAACAGACGCTGCAGGATGTTTGGGCGGGGTCCGAGAAGATACGTCAGCTGCGCGGGATCAGGAGGAGCAAGTTTCCGAAATGCGTTGACTGTGCTGATCGGGGCTACTGCACCGTCTGCATGATGTGCAACTCCAACGAGAACCCAGACGGCGACCCCTATGCGATTAGCGACTTTCGGTGCAAGGTGGCGGCGACAACCCATCGCAAAGTCAGCGAATTCCTTGCCAGCGACCTGAGTAGGGACAGAGCGCAGCTAATCGGGAATTGACGGAACATGTGGCACGACCTCGCGAGGGACGGGAGGGGTAGGGGCGACCATGGGGAAGATACTCATACGGGATGCCTACGAGCACAACCTGAAGCACATAGACCTCGAGATCCCCCTAGAGGCCTTCACTTGCGTAACGGGATGCTCCGGTTGCGGGAAGTCCTCGCTGGTGTTCGATACGATCTACGCCGAGAGTCAGAGGGGCTTCCTCGAGGGCATGACGGGGAACCTCGGCGGCCAAAGACTGATGAGCAGGCCAAAGGTGGGGTCTATCGAGAACCTTCACCCTGCGCTGAATGTTTCCCAAAATTACTACAACGTCAACCCAAGGTCCACCGTTGGCACGGTATCGAAGATAGCCTACTATCTGCGTTCCCTGTTCGCTCTCATGAATAGTAAACAGTCACGAGAGGTTACCGAGAGTACCTTTTCCTCAAACAATCCCAAGTCGTTCTGCCCGAATTGTGCTGGCCTTGGCACGGTGAGCGATGTCTCCGTCTCGCTCCTGATTCCCGACCGGGAGAAGACCCTCCGTGATGGCGGTATCCTCTTCTTCAAAGGTGCGCCTAACGGCAAGGAGCAGAGATTTCTGGAGGCGCTGTGTGACCACTATGGAATCGACATCGACCGAAAGGTCTCGGAGCTCGATGGACGGCAGCTTAACCTGCTCCTCTATGCTGATGACCAAGTGAAGTATATGCTCTCGTACAAAGAGGGAAAGCGCAGGAAGCGGCACTACGTACACCTGAGGGGGGTGATCCCGGCCATTCGTGACCACTTTGCCAACAGAGGTTCCTCCAACCAGTTGTCCGCATATACTCGGTTCATGGAGGAGCGTCCCTGCCCTGTCTGCGGAGGCGCAAAGCTGAATCAGGGCGTCTTGGCGTACAAGGTTGGCGACCTGAACTACGGCGAAGCCGAGAACATGGAACTCATCGCGCTGAGCTCCTGGCTTCGCGAGATCGAAAGCCGCTACGATGCCCTCCCGAAAGGGGACGTCGTATCTCAGCTGGTCGAAGAAATGACACGTAGGCTGGGCGCCTTGGTTAAGCTCAACGTTGGGTATCTCCGCCTGGGAAGGACCATTCCCTCCCTTTCTGATGGAGAGAAGCAGCGTGTCAGAATTGCTACGCAGCTCACCTGCTCCCTAAGGGGCCTTCTCTACATTTTGGATGAGCCTTGCAAGGGACTGCATTACAGGGACATCGATCGCATCATACAGGCCACGAGAGACTTGGTCGAGCGTGGCAACACCGTCATCGCAATCGAGCACAACAAGCGATACATATTCTCTGCTGATGAGACGATCGAGCTGGGGCCGGTTGGAGGCCCTGATGGTGGGTATCTCATCGAGGGTGCAGGAAGGACCGACGTTTCGGAAAAGTCCCTGGTTTTCAAACCGGGGCAGGAGATGGAACAGTTCTTCGAAATCGGCAACATCCATTTGCGAAACATCAAGGGGCAGACGGCCCGATTCCCAGTCGGCGGCATCACTTGCATCACCGGCGTGTCTGGCTCAGGGAAGTCAACGCTCGCCGAAGTGGTAGCCAACTGCTTCGGGGGGAGGTCGGAAGGCTACTGCGACAGCTTCGGCGGAGGAGATTCCATCAAGCGGACCGTCCGAGTTAACCAGGCACCGGTTGGGAAGACGCCGAGGTCTACCATAGTCTCCTACCTCGGTATCTTCGATGAGATTAGATCGCTGTTCGCCAAGACTGGTGTTGCTAGAAAGATGAAGATTGGAGCCAGCCTGTTCAGCATGAACGTCAAGGGAGGACGCTGCGAGTGCTGTTAAGGTACCGGAATGCAGAAGATTGCGCTGAACTACTTGCCGAGCACCTATATCCCCTGCCCGGAGTGCGGTGGGAAAAGGTTTAACGAGAAGGTCCTAACCGTTACGTATCAGGGGATGACGATACTGGACGTGCTGGAGACCCCCATCTTTGAGCTGACTGATGTCTTCAAGGGGGAGGCGAAGGTGCACTCTGTCCTGAGCAGCATGATGGAGCTGGGATTGGGCTACGTAAGGCTCGGCCAGATGTCCATGAGCCTATCCGGTGGGGAGGCTCAGCGCATCAAGCTGGCAAGAGCCCTCGGGACTCCCTCGCACGGGAGGAACCTGTACATCTTGGATGAGCCCACGTCTGGCTTGAACGATGCGGACATAGAGAAGTTCACCAAGGTCCTGATGTCTTTGCAGGAGAAGGGCGACACAATTGTAATCGTCGAGCACAACATTGAGTTTGTCGCTACCGTCGCAGACCATGTGATCGACTTTGGTCTGGTCAGTGGCGACGCCGGAGGGAAGATTGTCTCGCAGGGAGCACCTGCATCCGTGTTCTCAGACGAGTCATCCTCCCTGTACGGTCTTAGGTAACCTTGTAGGGTAAGACAATCGACGCTTGCGCGGCATGGCCGAACCCGCTCATGCAAGTAACGGTATCAAAGAATGCGATAGGATCAAGATGGTGAGCAAGGAAAAGAGCAAGCTCAAGCAATGCACGGTAGTGCTGACCCATGGCTGCAACCTGCGCTGCGACTTCTGTTACGCAAAAGGGGCAGACTATCGCGCGGATGACCAGTTGTCGTACGACGAGCTGAAGCGAATCGTTGACCTCTGTGGCGAAGCCGACATGAGGTATATATTCTTCACGGGCGGTGAGCCGCTGACGCATCCACGCATCATTGACATACTTCGTTACATCAATGACAGGTATCCATCGATAACGCCTACGATCGCAACTAACGGGGTTCTCCTCGAGGATCCGGAGCTCTGCAGAAGGTTGGTCGACAGCGGCCTCAAGTACCTAGACATATCCATGAAGGGCGCGGACGGGGCGGACTGGGAAAAGGCCACCGGATATGACGGGTTTGCCAGGCAGCTGCGAGCAATCAGCAACCTTGCCTCCCAGCCCGTGGAGTTCACCTGCTCCATGGTGTTAACTATGGATAGTGTGACCAAGGTGTGCGATGCGGTCCGAGCGGCCTATGACCATGGGGCCAGCCAGTTCTCCTTCACCTTCTTCATTGACAACACCGAATCAAGGAGGAAGGGCTGGGAATACCTCGAGGAACACAATCCATTCGCGTTGATCGAATCGTTTGTCTCTCAGATTGATCGCTTGAGTGCCATCACGGACGATTGGTGGGTCGAATACAGCTTTCCGATTTGCGTCTATACCGAGAGGCAGTTGGAGTTGCTGGACGGTAGGCTGGCTGGACCCTGCCAGATTCACCTGATGAACGCCATAACCGTCAATACCAAGATGGAGTTGCTGCCTTGCGACCTGTACATCAACACCAAGCTGGGTCGAATGGGAGAAGACTTTTCCTCCTACCCGGAGTTGATGAGCTGGATGGAAACACCCAAGTTTCGAGCGGTGATGAACGGGATGCGTAAGTGGCCATCCGAGAAGTGCTCATCGTGCGAGCATCTGGAAGAATGCTACGGCGGATGCCCGGTTCTCTGGAAGAACTATTCTTTCGATGCGTTGATGGATTTCAAAGCGGATAGGAGTAAGAGTAGCAATCGGTAGGAGCGACGAACATGCCGTCTACCTCATGGTATGAAGAGAGAACGGGTGCCATCGCTATGCTATTATATGACCAATAGCGGTGGAAGGCTTCGGTCGACACCTGGGAAAGCCCGATGCGTCGGGCTTTTCTTATGTCCGCATGGCGTTACTGCCTACACAACGCGCCCAGCGTTAGCCTGTCCGGGCCCTCTTACCCGGTAGCCCCGTGGCTTCTTCGAACTACGTACGTCCTTGATCTTGCAGTGGCCCTCACGCTTCGCCTTGAGTGGGCCGTACGCGTCGCTGGCTCTCCGGGCCGGCTAGCGGGTGATAACGTGTTCGCCGTAGACTTTGCACCTCTGGTTCCTGGGTGCGTCCAGGGCGGGATGCGGGCTTGATGCCGCAGCCCCTCAGGCTCTCCAGCGGTATCGCACGGGCGAGTAAGTGTGACCTTGGATCACGCAGTCATAGAGCGTTGCCTACGTGCGGCTCATCTTGCCCGTCAGACGGACCGTCTTGTTCGGCGGCACCAGGCTGTTTTCTGGCCTTTCGGGGGTTTGTGGGTTAACGTCTCGGGAAGACGCCAACCCCACGATGGCGCCGCTCGCGCAGAGCCTGGTTTCCCGACTAAGCGAGAGGTGGCCACCGGGGGGCCGCCAATACACCATGGTGGTTGAGGCGCTCGTGTCACTCGACGCAGCTCGCGTTGCAACTCGCATCGCAACTCGCGTCGCAACAGTGTACACAAATGCCCAAAACGGCTCCGAGGGGGCCATTTCCACCGTTTTGTGTACACTCCTGCGTCCCTGCCCTGGCGGTGAGGCCCACGTCGCCAGGGCAGTGACGCCCATGCCGCCGGGGCGGTGTCGCAACCACCCACTCACACGAGCTCACGAAGCCTCTGTTTTCTCATCTCATTTTCTCCTCTCATGGGATGAGAAAATGAGATGAGAACTGGCATCCCAAGCTGGCATCTCAGAGGGCGACCCACATCCCTCCCTTGTTCGGCCCCTCGCGCCGCAACTTCTCTTCTGCCTTCAGCTCGGCGACATCTCTGTTCAGGGTCGACATCCCCACATCGAGCTCTACGCTGGCGCCCGAGAGGGTGGACGACGGATGCTCCGACAGGTATGCGAGCACCCGCTCTCTCCTTTCCGAGATCTTCTTGGATGCCCTTGACTCGACGGGAGCGCCCCCGTTGTTGGGATTTCGCGCGTATATCGTCGTAAGGAAGTAGAGCCTTTCCTCGTCGGTCTCCAGGAGCGGTTGCGGAGACCCGTTTTCGGAGAGGGACCGAAGCATCTTGTGTATTCCGGTGTTCCGACCCTCGGTGAGGTGCAGCTCCTTGAGGAACTCGCCCACCCGGCGGTTGCGGTACCTTCTGCTGACCGCCCTGAAGCGCCTCAGGTTCGCTATCGAGATTGACCTATCCGCACCGGGGTGGGAGAGAATCTCGATCCTATCTGGAAGAACGCGGACCTCGATGGGCTCGCGCGTGTCGTATCCCTTGTAATAGACTGCGTGTGCCAGCGCCTCTTCGATCGCCGCATAGGGATAGTTGAAGTGCCTGCGCGACTCTGCCCGGTCAGGGAGTTTGACCACCACCTCCTCGATGACATTGTTTCGCAGATATCGCAGGGCATCGCGCAGCTGGGCATCTAGGGGTCCTGTGAAGGAGTGCTCGAAGATGCGGTCGCCGCCCTCGCCGTCGGGGAGTTCCACCACGTCGATGTGTGCCGAGGAGGGGAAGAACCTCTCGGGGTCCGGGGAGAAGAAGAGGAGGCCTACGTTCTTGGGCTTCGTGTACTCTGCGGGACCGTCCACGACGTTCATGCTTCGGCACAGTTCCGTGAAGTCCATGGTGTCCGCGAGGCCGTAGAGCGAGCTTCCGACCTCCTTGAGGTATGTCTTCATAAGAGGCAGGCTGAGGTCAAAGACGTCGGCCTCGTGATTGACGCGATCGTCGAAGGGCACGTTGTTCGCCAGGGTGTAGAGGTCGAGCTCCTCCGCGTGAGAGGGGGCAACGGTGCTCGCCATCTTCCGAATCCAGTGGGTGCGCTCAGACCTCGAGCCCATGGACTTTGGGGACGAGTACGGACGCTGGCTGCCGCCTGGTGCCCAGATCACTATGAAGGTCTTGCCCTCATGCGAGCAAACCTCTGTGATGGGCATGTACGGGGGCTGGATGAGCTTGCACTTGTTGAGCATGTCCTTGAGCCATGGGTCGACCCTCTCGGAGGGGACGCCGATCGGTTCCCGCCTTCCGTCAGCCTCCCTGACGCCTAAGACGAGGTAGCCACCTCCCCAGTTGTCGATGTCGTTGGCAAACGCGCAGATCGTCTTGAGCGACGCCTGTGGGTCCCAGGTCTCCTTGAACTCTATCCTCGCCCACTCGACCACCTGACCGCCGAGCAGGGTCTCTATGCTTGTCGGCAGCGCCATCTTCGACCAGCCTTCTCATCTCATTTTCTTATCTCATAGAGTACAGGAAAATGAGATGAGAGGCATTGCGAGCTGGCTGCGTGTGCCCGGAGGCATCGGAGCCGACCCTTAGCGCTGCGTGTGCCAGTCTCTGATGGCCCTTCGGGGACCCGTTGGCTCAAGCTTCCGGCATGTCAACCTCGCCTCAACGTGGGCCGAACTTCCTGTGAGGATCACGTCCCCACGCGCCTCTCCTTCCCGGGCCCTTCCGTGCATTCAGCTGACGGACCTTGGTGTCGCTGCATACAGCTGAAGATGCAGGCGCGGGTCTGCCGCCCGGCCATATGCCTTCGAGGACGTCGGCCATGCTTCTACGCATGAGGCGCAGGCGCGGTAGCGGCGCGTGGCGGCGACACCCACTCGACAATCGAGTGGGGGTAGCAGATATTGGGAATATAATTCCCAATATTGACAATATAGAGATTTGCATGGAATATTAAGTCCCTCAATAAGGAGGCTGTCCATGTACATCAAGCGCGAGATCGAGTCGACAATCGATGCCATGCTCAAGCAGGGCAAGGTCGTCCTCGTGACAGGGGCGCGGCAGGTTGGCAAGACGACGGTCCTCAAACAGCACCTCGGCGAGTCCTTCAATTACGTTTCGATGGATAACCCTCGCGAATACCTGCTTGCAAAGCAGGATTCAGTTCTCTTCTTCGAGTCGAAGGACCTCCCCTTGATCATCGACGAGATCCAGCGCGCTCCGGATCTGTTTTCTCCTATCAAGTGGATCGTCGATCAGTCCGACGAGAAGGGTCGAATCGTGCTGAGTGGCTCGCAAACCTACCATCTCATGAAGGGCATCAGCGAGTCCCTTGCGGGAAGGGTGAGGATTCTCGAGATGCCCGCATTGAGCCTAAGGGAACTGACGGGGACGGTCGATGGACCTCGCCCCTACGTCCCCTCCGCGATCAAAGCGCCAAAAAGCGACCCTGGTATCGATGTCTGGAGTGTCATACACAGGGGATTCATGCCAGAGCTGCAGGACGACACCGTCGAATGGGACTCCTTTTACACAGATTACGTCTCCTCCTATCTCGAGCGCGACGTGAGGGACCTTGTCAACGTGAAGGACGAGGCAAAGTTCTACAGCTTCATGGTAGCCTGTGCCGCGAGGTCCGGACAGCTCTTCAACGCTACCGACATCGGCAACACGGTCGGAGTCGACCATAAGACTGTCAAGGCGTGGCTCTCGGTGCTTCAGGCCTCGAATATCGTCCGCGTGATAGAACCGTTTTGGACAAACGTTGATAAGAGGCTGACCAAGATGCCGAAGCTCTTTTTCATGGACACGGGCCTTGTGTGCCACCTGACGCGATGGACAACCCCTGAGCAGCTGCGCAATGGCGCCGTCGCAGGGCACGTATTCGAAACCTTCGTTGTGTCAGAGGTCCTAAAGAGCTACATGAACGCTGGGAGGAGTCTGCGCGACGTCTGGTTCTACCGCGATTCGAAAAGGCATGAGATCGACCTCGTTGTCCAAGATGGCCACACCCTCCATCCAGTGGAGGTGAAGACATCGGCGACCGTAGGAGGCGATGCGATCAAAAACTTCGCCTACCTTGAGGGCCTTTCCGGCTACGAAGTGGGCTTTGGCCATGTCATATGTCAAACCAGAGAGGCATACGTCATGGCAAAGGACGTTCAGGCCGTTCCCGTCTGGGAGATCTAATGGCCGTCTCTTTCCGAGGCTTCGTGAGTTCGCGTGGGTAGGTGGCTGCGTCGTGCGCTTGAACAGGACTATGTGGACGGGAAAG
>ERZ772945.1433-NODE-1433-length-16792-cov-10.581825_pt1 | contig 16792 bp, 17 predicted proteins | sample MGYA00511681_ERZ772945 | MGnify/ENA primary metagenome ERZ772945 (study PRJEB29015, sample SAMEA2737943) | human oral metagenome | biome: human oral; feature: human-associated habitat; material: dental | place: China | collected 2143 ...
ACCAATGTGAGTTATAGTCCCCGCACTTATGGCGTCCGCGGGCGACGCCTTATTTACGCATATGCGCAAGACGAGAAGAACTTTCAAAGTTCTTCTCGTCATACCGACTTAATACTGGCGGCCGTTGAGCTCTCCCCAAAGCTTCTTGGCCTCAACCATAGTCCAAGCGTTAATCTTGTCCTCATCAAACGCAACAAATTCGCGGTCCTTATAGAGAACCTTACCGTTGACAATAGTAGTGCGGCAGTTCTTACCCTCAAAGCCAAAGAGCATGTGACCGTCGATGTTCTCGTCAGAAAACGGCGTGAACGGTTTGTAATCAAAGATTGCAATGTCAGCAGCAGCACCAGATGCAAGCTTACCTAAAGGCTTGCCATTAGACTTTGTTGAGAAGTACTTCTCGGCCATCTTGACATTGTTCTTGAAGAGCATGGTCATAGCTTCAACCCAACCAACATTTGGCATACAAGCATTATGACGCTGCATAGGTAAGAAGACCTTCAGCGATTCAAGCATATCGTGCGTATACGCATCGGTGCCCATGCATACATCAATACCACGCTTGAAGAACTCAAGTACCGGCGCACACCCAACAGCATTACCCATATTGGACTCAGGATTGTTAACAATGCTGGTATGAGTATGAGCAAGGATGTCCATATCAGCAGGAGTTACGTGGATGCAGTGGCCAAGCATGGTCTTCTCGCCCAAAAGACCATGATCAAGCAGGCGATGTACCGCAGTGGTTCCGTGATTAAGAGCAGAATCATATACATCATCCATGCCCTCGCAAACGTGAATATGGAAGCCGGTAAGACCGTTGTTGGCCTCAACCATCTTATCCAGCGTCTCATCAGAAAGCGTAAAGAGGGCGTGTCCACCAAACATAGCGGCAATCATATCGTCATCTTCATCTGCAGCCCATTTAGCAAAGGCAGCATTTTCAGCGATAGACTCATCACGCTTGGCCTCTCCATCACGATCAGATGTCTCATAGCAAAGGCAAGCACGAATACCAAGCTCTTTTGCGACGTCTTTGATAGCAAAGAGTGAATCAGGAATCTCGCAGAAACTTGCATGGTGATCAAAGATAGTAGTAACACCATCTCGCAGTGAATCAAGGATAGTTGCGTAAGCACAAGCGCGAGTTCCATCAAGCGTCAGATGACGATCAATGTTCCACCACTGCTGCTCAAGATTTTCAAGGAAGTTGTGAGGGTTACAGTCTTTGATAGCAAGACCACGTGCCAAGCCAGAATAAATATGAGTATGGCAGTTGATAAGACCTGGCATAATAACGCCGCCATGCGCGTCAAGCTTTTCTGCATCGGGATAGGCGGCTTCAAGTTTCGCACGCGTATCAACGGCAACAATCTTCTGACCTTCAATTGCAACAGCCCCATCCTCAACATATGGATGAGCTTCGTCACGCGTAATAACACGGCCATTTACAATAAGCAGCATAGGAACTCCTTGCCACGTGCCGCAGATCAGCTACGGCGTATAAAATGACGGATGTGCCCTCTCCGACACCCCGTTCGGACATATATTAAAGAGAGCCCGACTTCCCTTTTGTGCAAAAACCAAAACAAACAATTTGTTTTATATTCTAATTTTTTATTTGGTTTATATTCTCATAAATTTTGTCAAAATAACTAATTTATCGGTATACGGTCAAATCTTGGCGTAAACGGTTTCTTGCCACATTAATCAATACCTATACATAGTGTCCTATTTCTGCATAAACAAAACCTGTTAGGATAGAACTGTTTAAAATATTTTTGAAACTAATCTACGTAGTTGGAGTACATCACTATGGACATGCAGCAAATTGACTTTTTAAAACGTCTTGCACAGGGTATTGCTCTACAATTTGGCTCAAACTGTGAGGTTGTTGTTCATGATCTTCAGAGTAAAGATCCCGCTCATACCATAGTTGCTATCGAGAATGGTCATATAACAGGAAGAAGTATCGGAGATGGCCCTTCAAACGTAGTACTCAAAGCACTCCATTCAAATCCAGAAAAGCTTCATGACTCTCCCTCTTATCTCACCAAAACAGAAGACGGCAAGATACTCAAATCAACAACTATTTACCTACGTGACGAGAAACACAAGCCAATCGCAATTTTTGCTATTAACTACGACATTGCACTTTTCTCTGCAATGGAAGAATCCTTACGTGGTCTCATTACTCCCAGCAACTCATCTGAAGAAACTCCGCAGACCATTCCACATAACGTAACCGATCTTCTCGATGAGCTTATTGATCAAAGCGTACACATAGTTGGGCGTCCCGTTGCTCTTATGACAAAAGATGACAAAATCAAGGCAATCCGTTTTCTCAATGATTCTGGAGCATTTCTTATTACCAAATCAGGCCAAAAAGTCTGTTCCTATTTTGGCATTTCAAAGTACACTCTTTACAGCTATCTTGACGAGGCAAAAAATCAAAATTCATAGTTGTAGGTAACATATCGCCAACAATAAAACCTCCCATTTCCTAGTATCTAAGAAATGGGAGGTAATCTTTAAAACGAAGGCGAGAAACTAAGGTAAATCCTCACTACTCAGACTTATAGTCCGTTTTATATGCCTTAACAGAACCTGGCTTATGCTCAACTGCAGGTACACCTGTCGCAGCTGACTTATACAATGCTCCAACTGCTTCTTCCTGTACCTCTGCGGCTCCCTCAACTGCTTCAACAACTTCCTTATCAGGTCCACCCTTAGGAAGAACAAGATTAAGAATAATGGCAGAAAGCGCTGCAACAACAATAGCAGAATGTCCAAATACCTCATTAATAAACGCAGGCATTCCAGGGCCTGCAAGAGAGTTAGACGTCATGGTAATACCCATACCTAACGCAAGAGACAAACCTGCAATAGTTGCTCTACGAGGAGTAAGGCCATCTTTAGAAAGAATGCGAATACCAGTCATTGAAATAGTACCGAATACGTTAATAGTAGCTCCGCCAATAACAGGCTGAGGAATACCTGAAAGAATTGCCGCTAACTTTGGCGCCAAACCAGCTACCAAAAGGATTGCACCTGCAACCGCAAAAACACGACGATTAATAACACGAGTTTGTGTCACGATACCAACATTTTGACCATATGTTGAAGTTGGGAATGCTCCAAAGAAAGCGCCAACCATAGTCATAACACCCTGAGAAACAAGACCACCAGTAAGCTCTGTATCGGTGGGTTCACGATCCATACCGCCTACCGTTGCACCAGTCATGTTACCAACAGCCTCAAGTGCAGCAACAATAAAGACAATAGTTACCGAAGCAATTGTTGCTGGAACAAATTCAAGAGCAAAAGGCATAAAGTGAGGAAGCTCAACCCAAGAAGCATTGACTACAGACTCGTAGTTAATCATGCCAAAAGGAATGGAAACAACATAACCTACGAGCATGCCAAAAAGTAAAGATCCGAGCTTGAAAACACCTTTAGCAAAATTACTGAAGTAAATACATGCAGCAAGAGTAATAAGAGCAACAATCCAGTTTTGAGGAGCACCAAAGTTTGCTGAGCTCTTACCACCGGCCATATATCCAATAGCAACGCTATATAGAGAAAGACCAATGCAAAGTACTACGGTACCTGTTACAACATTAGGGAATAACACACGAATCTTCTTAAAGAAGAAACCAAACAAAACAGCAACGATACCACCGATAAGTTCAGCTCCAAGAATGGCCCCAATTCCATTAGCAGCGCCAATAGCTTGCAGGGTAGGTACGTAGGCAAAACTTGTGCCCATAATTATCGGTAACCCTGCACCAAACTTGCCGAAGAGTGGATATGCCTGCAAAATAGTAACTAATCCAGACATTACTAACGAAACTTGAATAAGCAGTGTTTTATCCGCTGGCGCAAGGTTGCAAACACCCGCAATAATAATTGCAGGTGTAATGATTCCCACTACAGCTGCAACTACATGCTGTAATGAAAGTGGAATAAGCTCGCCAACAGACGGTACCCCATCCCATTGAAACAAAATGGATTTCTTTGAATCCGCCATAGTGCCCTCTCTCACTTGTGGTTCTTTATATTCTGTGGCTAACCTACACACCACAACCTACTTAAACAAACATCGCTACTACAAAATCTAATGAAAAGTTTTGTAACCTAACTATTATTTAGACATAGATAGAGTAATCTTTTTTATACAAGTAGCAACCCTTTTTCGGTAATCGGTTAATTTGAGAGATGAACAGCATGTCAAGCAGAACTAATTTTGACGCATCCAAACTTCCTAACAACCTACCAGAAGTTGCAAAAATGACAGCACAACTTGTTGCTCTTAAAAGTACTGATCCTGGTTCTTATGAAGAAGAAATTGAAACATTTATTAAAGCGTGGATTGTTGATTCATGTTCTTTTTCACTACCAAACAAAAAAGAACTATTCCCCTTTATTCAAGAAATTGAGGTTTTTCCTCATAGACGTTGTCTTAGGGCAACAATCCCCAGTGCTACCACATCATTTGATTCCTCTACACTCCCCCCATCAGACCTGACATTTATCTGCCATATGGATACCGTAACTGATGGCGATGGCTGGGACTCTGAAACACCTGCATTCAATCCCGTATATAAAGATGGACTGCTGTATGGACGAGGCTCATGTGATATGAAAGGGGGACTTGCCTGTGCACTTCTCGCCTTTAGAGACGCTTGCCAGGCATGCAAGACACAAAAAACGCTTCCCCAAAAATCTCTTTCTGTCATCTTCACGGTTGACGAAGAAGCTAATATGCGTGGCGTTGAACGTGTTATTGATGCTGGTTGGGTTGGCGAGAAAGGCTGGGTGCTTGACGCTGAGCCTACAAACAATGCCATCCGTGGATCTCACAAAGGTCGAACCTGGTTCAAAATTACTGTTACCGGAATCACAGCTCACGCAAGCACCCCTTGGAAAGGTGCTGATGCTATCGCTGCAATGGCAATTGTTATAAATGAGATACGAACTGCAGTGCAGAGCCTACCCACTCATCCAGAACTTGGATCATCAACGGTAACCTTTGGGCAGATTGTGGGTGGATATCAACCGTACGTTGTTCCTGATAAAGCCGAACTCTGGGTTGACATGCGCTTAGTACCCCCTACAACAACGCAAGCTGCAGAGTATATAGTGCAACAAGCAATCAAGCAAGCCCAAACAGAAATTTGCGGTACTCACACCAGCTATGACATTACGGGAAATAGGCCTTCCGTTGTCCTTCCCAAGAATTCAGAACTTCTCGCACAGCTTCTCTCGTGTGCAGAATCTTGCAATACGCCTGCAAAGCTCGATATTTTTACTGGATATACCGATACCGCTGTAATTGCATCCACCTGTAAAAATACAGAATGTATGTCATATGGGCCTGGAGAACTTGAACGTGCTCATAAACCAAATGAGTACGTTCCTGTAGAAGATTTAACACGCGTGTATCGAGTATTTAAATCACTGATAAACACTGTATGCGACTTTTAAACTGACCTAAAAGAGACACTATCTTATGCAATACAACTTACCTACTGGTCTGCATTATTTCTTCTTCTCACAAAAAAACCACGGCTGCTACGCAGAGAATTAACCCCAATACTGCAGGCTTCACAATTGATAGAGCATCTTCTCCACTAAAGACAAGACTATGAATTACTTTTAGCACTGCACCAGCAGCAATTACCACTAAAAGCCATTTCCATTTTCTGTTCCATGTTGTATAGATTAAGAATATAAAGAACAGAATAATCGCGATAAGAGCAACGATTTTATCTGGAGACCAACCGCTTGTAAGATACGTTTTCTCAAAATTCAAAAACCCATCTACGCTCTTATCCACTACTGCTGGTTCTGGAAACCAGAACATACTTGTAAACAAACAAAATATTGACGCAAATGTAATGGTATATGACCTCTTGAACGCTCCAAGAGCTATTGGAATAATAAAAAGAGGCCTAATATACCAGCTTAACGTATTGTGATGACGGGCAAATGCCCACTCAAAGAACGTACTATTAGTAAAAAAGACTGTAATAATGGACACTGTAAAAACGGCAAAAACAATCCCACCAATTACGTCGATTTGTTTCAACTTTTGATGTTTATCAGTATGAACTGAAACAATATCCATTTAATACAACGCTTTCTATTTAGCCATGCCTTTATTGACATTAGAACCTAAAAAATACGAACTCAAGTACTATACCCAAACACAAAGTGCACTTACTCGAAATTTCTGACAACAAGAACAATTTGATTCTTAATAAATTCATACTTTAGATAAATCTGATAAAAATTCTTTATCTTGCATGTATGCCAAAATGTATAAAGTCTAAAAAGGTAAAAAATCAGCACTCGGCATTACTGGACACACCTCAATCAACTGGGCATCTTTCAACCACTGCTCATCGCTTAACTTACCGGACACCGTAGGCATTACCCAACAACACCCAACAACTACTACCTCTTAAACTTGTTGATCTTTCGGTCGTAGGTTAGCAGGCCGTTTACCTCTTCCTCAACGTCAGATACCTGGGTGTAAATGTATCCCGCAAGGCCTTCAACCTGCAGCGATTCCGCCTCTGCAAGCAACTTTTGAACAGCCACTCGCCAATCCTTAACTGTGGCAAAATCCCCGTATCCATATGAGTAGTCAAGTGACGTATGACCTGGCGTCATCTGTGCGAGGCCTCCAAATTCGGATATTACTGCAGCTCGATTCTCGTGCTGCTTCCCACGCCAACCAGTACGTAGCGGTCTAAAGTAACTGTGGATACTCAAGAAATCACCGCAGTCCTGATCGTACCAGCCACTTGTTGCATCAATTGGCCGCGTTGCATCCAACGCACAAACAGCCTCGGTAGCAGCGCGCGCATCAAACTGTCCCCAACCCTCGTTAAAGAGCGTCCAAAACCCAATCGAAGGATGCCCGTCCAAGAACTTGACCATTTTCTGACAAGTTTCTGTCCACTCCTTGCGATACACCTCATCACCTGCGGATAAAGCCTGATGATGATTTGCAGTTGTGTCATCAAATCGACCCCAGGTAAAGCTGAACAGCGTCGGTTTTTGACTTGTATGCCAGAGACTATATGCGCTACCTCCCGAAACGCAATCCTGCCAAACCAGCATGCCGAGTCGGTCACAGTGATAATACCAGCGCTCGCTCTCAACCTTGATATGCTTTCGCAGCGTATTAAATCCAGCCGATTTCATAGCCTCTATGTCATATACCAGCGCATCATCGGACGGCGCGGTCATCAATCCGTCAGGCCAGTAACCCTGATCCAACACGCCGCGCACAAAACATGGCGCTCCGTTCAAATGCACCCTTGGCACACCAGCCTCATCGCGCTTCACTTCAACAGTACGAAACGCGCAATAACTGTGGATTGTATCGACAGCTACGTCATCCTGTCGAAGCGTAGCCTCCACGGTATAGAGGTGCGGGCTCTCCGGCGACCAAAGCTGCGGCTCATCCACATGCAGCTCAGCAGACACCTCCCCTGCCTCGCTCACCGGAAGCCTGGCGAAAAGAACGTCTTGCCCAAGCTCATCTTTGAGCGCCAACTCCAGCTCCACCGCGCTCGACTGTGCGCTTGACTGCACACTTGCTGGTCCGCTTACCTGCACGTTCACCTTAACTTCAAGCGTGCCAAACATGTCGCCCTTCAACGTCAGCGACTCAAGGTGAGCTGCAGAAACAACCTCATACCACACGCTCTGCCAAATTCCACTCTGAGCGGTGTACCAAATGTCGCCACGCAAAAGTCGCTGCTTGCCACGCAGTTGAGAGCCAGCATCACTTGGATCCCAAACGCAAAGCACGAGATCAGCCGCATCCGCCGTGGTAGGATCCGCAACCTTTCCCGTCGCAGTACTTTCCCCCACCTCGACCGATCCAAGCAAATCCGTAATATCAAACGAAAACGGCAGGTAACCGCCAACATGCGTGCCGACAAGCTTGCCATTAACAAAGCACGCACACATCCAGTCGACCGCTTCAAAATGCAGAATAAGTCGCTGGTCATCGACCAGTTTTGATAGTTCAATTTTGCGCTTATACCAAAGTAGCTCGCTCGGCAGCACCGTACGACCAACTCCAGAAAGCGGAGCTTCTGGCGAAAACGGCACCACAATCTGTCCGTCCCAACGGAAAGGAATCACCTGTTGTGTGAGAGTTTCTACGGTAAGAGTCTCTACGTCAACCACGCCGTCTACCGGCACAATCGCATACTCCCACGAGCCGTTTAGCATCACGTAATTGTCACGTCGCAAACGAGGACGCGGATGCTCAGGCAACACATTCGACGCATCAAGCGTCTCTCCCCAAACAGTCGTCAGAGGGTTCAGCGTCTCCTCCGTATGCTTTTTGGGCGCGCTTGCCAAAACGCGACGAATATCCAGCATGGTATCTCTCGTTTCTCCTGAAACAGCAGGTACAAATACATGACAAGCCAGCGTGACGTATGTATATCATAACCGCTTCGTAAAATAATTTATATAGCGAGAAAACCGAACAAGCCCCAGTTCACCTATGGGGCTGAGGCTCAGCTAAAAGCAAATATTCACGTGAATATTCACGTTGAACGTTAGCGCTTGGGGAACCATGGAATGCAGCGATTAACTCGCTTGCAGTACTCTTTGTACTCGTCGCCAAACTGCGCGAGAAGCCACTTCTCCTCCGTGGCTTGCATCATCACAGTTAAAAGCACCCAAAACACAAACGGCAGCGGCAGTAGGTAAAGGTTACTGGAAAGCAGCGCCGCACCCGACATGACAAACGCAAATGCGGAATAGATAGGATTCCTGACCAGTGCGTAAACACCAGTGGTTACCAGCTGATTTGCAATGATTTTCTCGCGAAGTTTTTCTTTGATAGCAGCGGAAACCCAAAGCCAAATGCCCACAATCAGAAAAGACGTACCCACAATATGCATCACGCCGACCGTGGATCGAATGCGCAGATACGGAAGAAATCCCAGCTTAGATAGGGTAATGGACGCAATTGTCAGCACCGTGATGGTAATCACGTAAGCGGGGCCAACACCAAGCACCGGAAGGTGATCATTCTTCTCGTTCTGAGCAGGCATTCGTAAACTCCGTTCGGTTAGCACTTTGTTAGCTAATTCTAACTTATCTAAAAAGTTTACACCTATACCTACGTCCTAACATGCGGGTTTTATCTAAGACTGCTCATTTGCCAACAACTACATGAGTGTCCACTGTACTGGACACTCAGATGTTTTACTGAACCTATGATTATCAAACTAATAGAGATAAATTACCTGGAAAACAGGCAATTTCCTGTAAGTATCGCTGAAAGGAACGCACCATGGAACGAACAATTGACGTATCTACAAACATGAGCATACAAGTTCCACCTGACACCATTGACGTTGATATCACAATTCAAGGAACTTTTAAGACCCGAGAGGACTGCACAGCAAAATATAACGTGCTACTTCAAACAATCAAGGATGCGCTAGAGAAAAACGGGTTGCCTGCTTCAATTCTAAAAAACAACAAGTATTCAGTTTCTAGTCACCAGGTAAATCGATATAAAAAAGATGGCGAGGGAGACTATTACGTCGCCGAGAAAAAAATTAAAGGATTTATTTTTCGCGCAAACTTATCAATCAAAGAACATCTTGAAGAAGATCTTGTCGAGAAAATCTAGAAAGCATTCAGTTCATGTGGCAATGAAGTGACTTTTTCGATTGAATTCTCAATAGAGCATGATGACGCCATTAAAGATAACCTATCTGTAGATGCTATTATTGCCTGCCGTCAAAAAGCAAATCTTCTTGCTAAGGCTGCAGGAGCAAAGGTAGTTGGACTTAAGTATGCAGAGTATGACTTCAAAAGAAGAGATCTAACGTATACAGCCTGCGCATGTAGCGCGTATGACGATTTCGAAAGTAAAAATCAAGCACCCGCATTTGATCCATCGGATATTGACGTTAACTGCTATGTAAAAACTACATGGGAAATCGAACTACTCCCACCGGATGACCTGTTGTAGCTGCGCAAACCACCACACCCCAAAGGGTTTCTCGCCTGGCGAGAAACCCTACTAGTGGCGGGCTGTTTTCAGTAGCAGGTCGTTACGGGCGCAAGCTGCTACTAGTAGCAGCCGCCCGCTGCACCCACCCCGTTTACTGATATCGGAGCGATTCCACAGGATTGAGCTTTGAGGCTCGACGAGCAGGCCAGTAGCCAAAGATCAGTCCGATGCCAATGCAGATTCCCGAGGTAATCATCACGATGTTCGGCGTGATAATAGGCGTGATGCCCGTACCAAGCGTAATCATGCTGCTAAACGAGCCTGCCAGTCCCCACGCTCCGGCGTAACCCAGGGCAATGCCAATCACGCCGCCCATGATGCAAATTAAAATGGACTCGCACAGGAACTGTTTAGTAATGTCGGATGCACGAGCTCCCAAGGCTTTACGCAGGCCAATCTCCCTAATGCGCTCTGTCACGTTGGTAAGCATCATGTTCATGATGCCAATACCACCAACCAAAAGCGAAATACTTGCCGTAGCGGTAACCAGAATCTGGAATGACATCAACGTTGCGTTCATCTGTTCAATGATGGACGAAAGCGTCATAACCGTCACGCGATCTTCAGCTTGCGCAGAAGGAATGTTAAACCAATCCAGTAACCAGGACTTTGTTTTATTCGCAAGCGCCTTCATGTCAACATTTTCGCGAGCGTACCCAAAGATCTGACTAATAGTTTTGGTACCCGTAAGACGCACGGAATACGTGGAGTACGGCATATAAGCTAGCAGCGTTTCTCCTTGACCACCAGCATTTGGACCACCGTTTGTCACGCCAACGATGGTGTAACTGTCGTTATCAATACGAACAACCTGTCCAATAGATGCATCTGCACTACCAAAGAGTTTCTCGGCAGACTTTTTGTCGAGAAGAACGTTTCTTGACTTGTCATCTACATCGGACTTTGTGAAAAGTGAACCAACGGATGCCTTGAGACCCATGGCAGTAAAGTAATCAGGCGTGCAACCGATGATTCGCGCGTCAAACTGCTTCTCAGCTGAGCTGATGTGGGCCATTGTAGAGTCAATGCCGGTGACAAGCTCGTAACCAGGTACGCTGAGCTGCAACATTTCGAGATCTTGTTGTGTAACCTCGCGATCTGGCCACGCGTAAATCATGACCATACGTGACTGATTGAGACCCAATGAGCTAACCAGCGAATACTTGATGCCATCAATTAATGCCGTCATAGTAATAACCGCGCTGATGCCAATAACAATACCCAGCACCGTCAGGAGGCTGCGGCCGCGGTTAGCGTTGAGAGCAGACAGAGTTTCTCGCAACAGATCCATCAATCTCATAACGTGGCACCTCCTGTCGCGGTCTGTACGTCTACTGCAGTCTGCACACCCGTTGCAGCTTGCACGTCCGTTGAAGTCTGTGCAGTGTGATGCTTCACAAACTCTTTTTCCTGCTCGTCAGTAAGCAAGCGACCGTCACGAATATGCACCACTCGATCAGCCCACAGAGCAGTCTCAGGGTCGTGGGTAATTAGCACGATTGTCTTGCCGCGCTCCTGCATAGATTTAAACGTGTTAAGAACCATCTCGCTTGTCGCGGAATCAAGATTACCCGTTGGTTCATCGGCAAAAATAACCGCCGGGTCGTTAACAAGCGCACGAGCAATTGCAACACGCTGCACCTGACCACCGGAAAGCTCATTAGACTTATGCTCGTAGTATTCCTCGGGCAGACCAACGGAGCGCAGCGCCTTCCAAGCACGCAGCTCTCGCTCTTTTGCAGGAATGTCTGAGTAGATGAGTGGCAGCGTAACGTTTCGCAGCACCGTAGTACGCGGCAGTAGGTTAAACGACTGGAAAACAAAACCCAGACGTGTGGCACGAATCTCTGCTAGATCATCATCAGAAAGATCCGCAACTTCAAGTCCTTCTAACTTGTACGAACCAGCAGTAGGTATATCTAGGCAGCCTAAGATGTTCATCAGGGTTGATTTGCCCGAGCCGGACGGACCCATAATGCAGAGAAACTCACCCTTCTCCACAGTTAGCGAAACACCTCGTAGAGCGTGCGTCAAACCCGCAGCTGTCTCATAAATGCGATGCAGCTTATGTACCTCAATTACTTTGGACATATGCGTCGCCTACTTGGAGTCTTTAGAGCCTGTCGAACCAGCTGTTGCGCCTTCTGGAGCATCCATATCCGCACCCTGAGACGGACCACTGCCGCCGCCAATCATTACCTCAGTACCGTCCTCAATGCCAGCGCCCTCAATAACGGCCGTCGTGGAGCTTTGTGCTTTAACGGTTACTGGTACGCGCTTAACCTGTAGATGGCCTTTCTCGTCACGAGAAGCAACAACGTTAACGTAACTGCCATCACCGTCGTCCATGACGGCAACAAGAGGAACAGTCAAAACGTTGTCCATGTGCTGAATCATGATGTCCACGTTGGCAGTCATGCCTGGCTTGATGGACGCATCGGGACTACTAATGAGAAGATCAACGGTATAGGAAACAATAGAGCGACCAGGGCTATCATAGCTTGTACTAGCGTCAGCCCCGCTAGATGAAACAGCAGAAACATGAGTAACAACCGCGTCGCAATATAGGTCTCTCAAGGCAGTGAAAGTAACTTGCGCCTTCTGATCAGCAGCGATACGAGAAATATCTACCTCGTTAATCTGAACGTTTACTTTCATCTGAGAAAGATCTGCGATAGTAATCAGAGGACTGTTGTTACCAGAGCCTGGTGCAGACGAACCAACAGAAGCACCGTTTACCGCGTTCATCACAATAACCGTGCCATCACAGGGCGCGGTGACTACACGCTTATCTGCCTGTTCAACTGCGTCGTTATAGGCAGAACGAGCCTCCTCAAGTGCAATTTGAGCACTCTCAAGATTTGCTTCAGCCGCTTCAACAGCCGCCGCACCGGACGCAGCATTTGCCTCCTGACCATTCTCTCCCACCTCGGAGACACCGTTGCGCGCGGAAACTAAAGCAGAGCGAGCTTTACTGACCTCGTTCTCGGCTGCTTTTACTTGCTGAGCGGCTTTGCGCACCGCTTTATCAAGCTCATCATTTTTAATGGTAAAAAGTTTATCGCCCTTTTTAACCGTTGAACCTTCTGTAACCTGCACGTCCTGTATGATTCCATTGACCTCAGGAGTTACCACCGTCGAGGAAATTGGCTTAATGGAACCTGAAGCTGATACGGAGTCAATAAATTCTCCACGCGTAATGAATGTGGTGCTTGTAACAGGAGCCTCAGCTTGATTATTATTTTGCGATAAACGCAGTATTACCAGTATTGCAACTAACACAACAATACCCAGTACAATGCCCACCTTTATAAATTTTTTTCTACGACGAATCTTGCGATGGCGCATAAGACTTTCATACGCCTCACGAGCTTCGGCATCTTCTTCATCTTCAGTTGGAGCTATCACTCCTATACGAGAAATAACATCCGTTGTGCTATCAGAAGCAGATGATGTGTCAGACTCTTGTTGTTGGAACTTGCGATCAAGATGAAACATAACTCCTCCGAACCTGCGTTTATTCGGAATCTATTCAGCTTGTACACATCTTATATGAGAATATCTGACCAAAGTTTTACCTTATATAAATTTGCGGTAAACGGTAGTTAAACGACAAAAGTACAGATGTACATTCCTACGTATACGCATCCTTACTTGTTTACAATCCCCGTATAGAACTCTACGGCTCTGTTCATTTCCTCTACCGTTGGATGGCCTTTTCTTATTCCACCTAGTAATTTAAGAGGACCAAAGGTATCAAAGCCAAAGCATTTATACTCTCCTAAAATTTCTGCATGCTTTGCTTTTACAATACTCTTAATAGCATTCATATATATTTTATTTATATTTCCGCAGGTATAGATAAAAAATACTTTCTTGTTTAAAGGAAGATTTTTCTTAGCACACTGAAGAACCAATTTATGCATATTTCCGTAATAAATACCTGATGCAAAACCTATTACCTCATACTCAGATAAATCAAACACCTTAGTATTTGACACATCAATAAGCTCTACATCATATTCTTGTGCTATTGCATCAAGTAGCTTCTTTGTATTGCCATGATGCTTGGAATAATACACTATTGCTGCTTTCAAATTTTTTCCTTAATCTTTGATAAACGCCCATGTCAACAGTTAAATTACAAAATCTACTCAGAAATTACAGCAACTCCTGCATCACGCAATTGTTGTTTTGTGTTTTCAAACTCTCGTTTATTCATTGACGCAACTGCACGCTCATTAACTGTTGCCTTAAAACCATTCTCTAAAGCACCAAGCGCGGTTTCCTTAACACAATGATTGCCATCAAGACCAATAATCTCAACTTCATCAACCTGCTCATCTTTAAGAGTCTGTAATAGTTGAGAATTTGAAAAAGCATTACCTACTCGTTTATCAAATACACGATCCGAAACAACTAAGAGTCCAGAACCAAACTTTTTCTTTTTTGAAGCACGCTCCCATGGCATCTTATGCACAACATACATAACCTTCTCTGGTGCATAATGACTAATCCTGTCATTACATGCCTCAATAAGTCCTTTGGTATCGCGAAATCTCATAACATCAGTTTGTACATCAACAACAAAGAGAGCTTTCATGGCGCCGCCTTTCCAAACCAACTGTCATAGTCAATTTTGATGATACTATCTAATTGACTATTCTATATCGCTTTTACATGCATTTCATGAACTAGAAATTAAGCTTCATTTAAACCATCTGTCTGCATGTCTCTGGCGTAAACACCATAACGCGGCTACAAAAACTACGTTCTTGATGCATACGCTCAAAAAGTGGTCCATCTGAATAAAATTCAGCTGTTCCCGTTAAATGAAAACCTGCACCCATGTAGTTTCTCCCCATTACCTCAGGACTACCTATGCTCATCTCTACGTAAGGATTATTTGCCACATTTCTCTCGGTCTTATGAAAACCTGCACAAGGTATAAGTATTTTCTCGTCCTCAGTAACAATAATGTATTTATTCCACGTATTAACGAGATGAGCCTGCCCTTCTTCATTTGCAGTTGCAATTGATACAATGCCGTCTTTGTCTAAGCATTCAAAAAATTTCTCGGATAACATATCTTTCGCTCCTTAGTAAAATCTAATTACAGATACAAACTTTCTGTAATTAAGTCTATGCGTAGCTTTTTGTTATAATCAACACCAAAAACATATCGCCGATATGTTCTATCTATAATTAGCTGAAATGGAATAATCTATGAAATTTTCTGTTGGCATAGAATACGCACTTCATTGTTTACTATACATGGTCGATCTAAAAGAAAATAAAAGTATTCGTGTACGTGATTTTGCTGAATTTCAAGGTATTTCTGAAAGCTATTTATCCAAGACTTTTACCCAACTTTCTAAAGCTGGTATTGTTCTTTCGTCCCCCGGAATAAAAGGTGGCTATCGTCTTGCAAAATCTCCTCAATCTATTTCTTTTTGGGACGTCGTTGAAGCAATTGAAGGAAAAGATCCTTTATTTCAATGCCATGAAGTTAGATTTAATAATCGAACTCTTAAAGAAATCGGTGCCCTTCAAAAAGCTGATAAAAGCCCTTGTCTTATAAGTGGGGTTATGCACCAGGGAGAAGAAGAAATGAAAAAATTTCTCTCAAAAAAGACACTGCGCTGGCTCCATGATGAGGTGTTCAACCACGCATTTACCAAAGAGCAACAAAAACTTACTATCCAATGGCTCGCTCATCATAGCTGGTAAAATACGCAACGCAAGACTTTTACCTCATTGTTAAAAACTACATTATTAGTTAAAAATTTACATCCTTAACAAGTCGCCATGACTTCCTAAGCGTGTAGCAACAAGAATAAATTCATCTTCATTAATACGATAGATAAGAAGCCAATCAGGTTCTATATGACATTCGCGATGTCCTCGATACACTCCTCCTAAAGAATGATCACACGCTGATTTAGGAAGTTCTTCTCTACATACAAGCTTCTCAAGAATTTTCTCAAGCTTTTTAAGGTCCTTACCCTGCTTTTGTGCCCTTTTATAGTCCTTTTTAAATTTAGCTGTAAATTTCAGCTCCAGCATGTCTACTCCTTATTAAGAGCATCCATGGCTTCCTTGACAGAACGATAAGGGCCAGAAAGATTCCTACCAACCACCGCATCATCCATTGCTGCAAGTGTCTCAGCATCAAACCCATAAGGATTAGATGGATCAAAAGGAAAACCGCCACGACGATTGAACGCAGACACAAACATGCGAATGGCATTACTTGGAGATGTCCCAATCTCATCACAGATAACAGAAAAACGATCTTTTTCATCTTTACGAAGCTTCGCAGAAATTGATTCTGTAGCAGAAATAGTCATTATAACTCCTTACTACATTAGCTAATAATATCTTACAATGTATTCTAATGTAATACTATCTCCAAAACAACCACTCAAGCAATCAAAGTCTATGGCGAGAAGATCAATTTGGTTCCGCTAAATAACTCACAAGCCGTCGTTGTTGAAGGAAAGAAATCCGCTGTGTTGACAGAAGAATCACTCAGCAAGTAAACCTTTGTAACCGCAAAAAAGATTTTCTCGACAGCACTTGCTCTTGTGGACGAAAAAGGCCTGTCCTCTCTTTCTCTTCGAGCGCTTGGGCAACGTCTTGGTGTTTCCCAAGCTGCTTTTTATCGACACGTACCAAACAAGTCTGCACTGCTTGAAGGCGTCTCTGAAGAAGTGCTAAGACGTG
>ERZ772945.1434-NODE-1434-length-16781-cov-4.992407_pt1 | contig 16781 bp, 18 predicted proteins | sample MGYA00511681_ERZ772945 | MGnify/ENA primary metagenome ERZ772945 (study PRJEB29015, sample SAMEA2737943) | human oral metagenome | biome: human oral; feature: human-associated habitat; material: dental | place: China | collected 2143 ...
GACGCTGGTACCGCACCGGGGATCTGGGCATGTGGGACGAGGACCTGCTGCTGCACTTCCTCGGGCGACGCGACAGCCAGGTCAAGATCCGGGGGCACCGCATCGAGCTCGGCGACGTCGAGGAGGGTGATCTGGTCGTGTGCCGGTGCCGTTGCCATGTCAGTGCCTTGTCCGAGGAGTCGGGATGCAAGATGGCTGCGGCCGGATGATGCGCGGTCCCTGCCGGCGCGTCGACCGTCAGCCCCATGCGCCCACCCTACAGGCAGAGGGCCGCCGCCACACCGAGGCCGCGCGCAAACCGCTCCTGCCGGCCCTTCGCGCACTCCGGCCTCGGCAAGCGGTCTTACGCCCCGCCCGAAAGCCGCAGAGCGCGGCCGGAGGCGGATCGGCCGGTCGACTCGCCGGCGGTCATGGATAGGACTGCCCGCGAGGTCGTCGCTCATTTCGGGCCCAGAGTATGATGCTCCAGTGCGCGTTTTACGAGGATTGCCACGACATGCCTCGACTCCACAGCTGACCAGCCGCGCACCGAACAAACGAGAGACCAGGAGTTCTCCCATGGCAGAGGCCAAACCCATAGTCGCCGTCGAAGATTTGGTCAAAATTTACGAAGGCGTCAACGTCGTCGACGGTATTTCGTTCACCGTGAACCGAGGCGAGATATTCGGCATTCTAGGGCCGAACGGAGCGGGGAAGACGACCACGCTCGAGATGCTCGAGGCTCTGCGCACTATCGACGCCGGCACCGCGTCCATCGACGGGATCGACGTGGGTCGCAACCCCAAGAAGATCAAGCAGATCATCGGCATCCAGCTGCAGTCCACGGATTTCTACAACATGCTGACGCTGCGCGAACAGCTGAAGATGTTCGCCAGCCTGTACGGGACCAAGGCGGACGTCGGCGCCCTGCTCGCCAAAGTCCAGCTGACCGAGAAGTCCAAGACCTTCGTCGAGAAACTCTCGGGCGGCCAGAAGCAGCGCTTCGCCATCGCCTCGACGCTTGTGAACAACCCGCGGGTCCTCTTCCTGGACGAACCTACCACGGGCCTGGATCCGCAGGCGCGCCGCAACCTGTGGGAGCTCATCCAGCAGATCCGGGACGACGGCATCACGATCGTGCTGACGACCCATTACATGGACGAGGCCGAGCTGCTGTGCGATCGCCTGGCGATCATGGACGGCGGGAAGATCATCACCATCGACAGCCCCCACCACCTCATCGAGCAGCTGCTGGCGCGGGGCTTCAAGAAAGAACAACACGTCGAGCAGGCAAACCTCGAGGATGTCTTCATCGACCTTACAGGGAAGGCCATCAGGGACTGACGATGAAAAGATATTGGACCGGAATCCTCGGCCAGGTGCAGGCCTTCCAGAGGCGTTTCCTGCGCGACAAGGTGTCGCTGTTCTTCACCTTCCTCTTCCCGCTGATCTTCCTCTTCGTCTTCGGCTCGATCTTCAAGAACCAGACGGTGAACTTCAAGGTCGGGATCATCAACCACTCCCACAGCCAGTTCGCCCAGCAGTTCGTCGACAACGCCACCAAGGGCAAGGACAGCGTCCTGAAGGTCAAGGACGTCAAGGGCCTGGACGACGCCAAGGAGAAGATGAAGCGCTCCCAGATCGACGGGATCATCGAGCTGCCGAAGGACTTCGGCGAGCAGGGCCCCGACGGCAAGCCCAGGGGGACGATCAAGGTCTTGTACTCGAAGGGGTCGGATCAGGCGGGCAGCACCCTGACCGCCGTCATGAACCAGACGACGAACGGCGTCAACAAGGCGCTGGGGCAGCCGGACGCGCCGATCAAAGTCTCCTCGAACGCCGTCGGGGACGAGGCGCTGTCGAGCTTCGACTACACGTTCACCGGGCTCCTGACCTTCAGCCTGATGTCGATGGGGATCTTCGGCCTGGCCAACACCATGCCCGCCGAGAAGAAGCGCGGCTCCTATCGGAGACTGCGGGCCGCGCCGTTCTCGCCCGCCCAGCTGATCATCGCCTCGGGCATCCACTACCTCGTCGTCGCGCTCCTCAGCGTGGCCACGATGTTCCTCGTGGGGACCTTCGTCTTCCACTTCAAGATGCGCGGCGACTGGCTCGTCTTCTTTCCCTTCCTCCTGCTGTCCGCGGTGGCGATGATCGGCCTGGGCCTGACGATAGGCGGTTGGGCGAAGAACGAGAATCAGTCCTCTGTGCTGACCAACGTCGTCGCCATGCCCCTCATGTTCCTGTCGGGTGTCTTCTTCCCGGTCTACCTCTTCCCGGACTGGCTGCAGGGAGTCACCAAGTTCGTGCCGGTCACCCCGATGGTGGAGGGCTTCCGGCTCGTCATGACCGAGCACGCGGGCTTCGGCGACATCGCGTTGCAGTTCGGCCTGGTGGGGCTCTGGGTCGTCGTCGTGTACGGCGCGGCCATCAAGCTGTTCCGCTGGGAGTAGCGAGCCGACGAGCGGCGGATTCGCCGCGTGCGGTGAGAATGGGAGCCGGCCCCGCGGGGCCGGCTCCCGCGCGTATCGGCGGCGCCCGAGCCCCGTAGCGGGGCGGGCTAGCGCACCGCCAGCGTCCAGGGGTCGGTCGGTATCCGCGAGACGTAGGCCTCGGGCGCCCGATCGCCGAGCTCGCTGCGCAGGCGTTCGTCCATGAGCGCCAGCACCGGCCATTCGCTGGCCCAGTGGGTGGCGCACACGAGGGCGCAGCCGCCGTCCCACAAGTGATCGGTGGCCGGATGGTGGCGCAGATCGGCGGTCAGATAGACGTCCGCCCCCGCGGCGTTCGCCTCGGCGAGGAAGGAGTCGCCCGAGCCGGAGCAGATGGCCACCCGCCGTACCTGGCGTGCGAGGTCGCCTCCGACGAGGACGCCCGCGGGCACGGGCGGGAGGCTCCGGGCGACGAGGTCGGCGAAGGCCCGCAGGCTCGTGGGCCGGGAGAGCCGGCCCACTCCCCCCAGTCCGCTCGCCTCGTCCAGGGGCCGTTCGAGTTCGACGCCCAGGAGTGCGGCCAGGGCGAGGGTGCTGGCGGCCATGTCCGCGTTGGTGTGGGCGGAGAACAGCGCCGTGTCCGAGCGTATGAGGGCGGCCGTCCACCTGCCCTTCGCCGTCCGGCTCGTGACCGCGTGGGTGCCCCGCAGGTACAGCGGATGGTGGGTGATGAGCATGTCGGCGCCGCGTTCGATGGCCTCTTCGACGCTCGCCTCGCAGGGGTCGACGGCGAAGCCGATCCTGCGCACGGGCGCGTGCACGTCGCCGACCGCCAGGCCGACGCGGTCCCAGGCCTGCGCCGTCGCGGGAGGGAAGATCCGGTCCATCGCCGCCGCGACGTCGCCCACGGTGATCGTCATGCGACCAGCCTACCGCGGGCGGCTCCGACGCGTCTCACGCGCGGCCGTCTCGGCGACCGCCGTCCTCGGAGTGCTCCTCGGAGAACCGGCGGACCCGCGTGCCGAGTTCGGCCAGGACGCCGTTCAGGCGCTCGAGGTATGGCGCCAGGAAGGCCTCGCCTTCCTTGGGGCTGACGGACAGGAAGCGGTCTCTGGGCTCTCCGATCATGTCGTAGGCGGGTTCGGGTATCAGCCCCACCTTGCGGCCGTTGAGGAGGATCTTGATCGACCCCAGGGGGGTGGTCTCCGCCGTGAAGGCGGCACGCTCCCAGGGGATCGGCGTGATGACGGTCTTGCGAAAGGGCTTCTTCTCGCGGTCGTAGACCCAGGCGTCCGTCAGCAGGGCGCGGCACCTCACGCTCGTGCTCAGCCGCGCGAACTGGACTCCTTCGTAGGGGCCCTTGCTGTCCTTGGACCATTCGATCCAGAACATCCGACCGGCCTGCGGGGAGGGGACGGGCATCGGCAGGAGCACGCCGAGGTCCTCTCGATCCCATCCCGTCAGCATCCAGTCGACTCCCGCCTGGCGGGCGGGCCCCCACAGGGCGTATTCGGCGAGCGCGGCCGCGCGCGGATAGACCGTGCGCCCGAGGGACGCCCGCTCGCCGAGGAGCTCGGCGGCCGGCTGCGGGTATTCGTGGGCCGGCGGGCCCGCGGACTGCGAGGCGGGGAGGGCGGCGGGAGCCACGGCGCCGACCGTACTCGGCGGTAGGAGGGCGGAGACGAGGCGGCCGACCTCCCGCAAGTCGGCCTTCGGCCAGTACGAGGCGCGGTCGAAGGCCTGGGCGAGGGGGAAGCAGCATTCGAGGATCGCCGTCAGGAAGTCCTCCCTGCGCCCCACGAGCCAGCCCGCCGTCCCCGCGTGGACCATTTCGCCCAGTGCGCAGGAGGCATGGTATTGCTCCCACCCCGAGTAGGAGGCCGCGATCCGCTCGCCCTGGCCGGACAGGGCCTGGACGAAGGCCGCCTCGTCGAGGAGGCCGCCGGCGTAGGCCCTCGCCAGCAGATCGACGATCCGACAGTCGTCGAACCCCTGCGGCCCGCGGTCCCCGGCGATCCGGGCGATGTCGCCGGCGGCTTCGCTCTGCTCGACTATCGCGGACAAGACGGTCTGAAAGCTCTGGGGATTGACCCGATAGCGGCCCGCGGCCAGGTCGTCGACGGCGGACCGGGTCGAGTCGGCGTCGACGATGTTGAAGTTCTCCTTGAGGCACCGGCGCACGGCCGAGGGGTCGGGCGGAGCCGGGACGACCGAAAGGAGGCCGTCTCCCGCCCGGGCCTGCGCCGGCGAGAGCGCTGCGTCATCGACGCCCGAAGCGCGGCGGCCGCGAGTGAGCCCCGGATAGGACGACGCGAAACGATAGGGAGCACATAGGAGCATGTATTCGGATTTCACGCGATCTCTTTTCTATAAGCTGCGTCAACTCTATTGTCCAACGCTCGGCCCTCGAATAGAAGGCATGTCTTCGTTTCTTCGATACCGATAGGTTACGCGATACACCGTCCGCATGGCGCGCAACGGCTAGAATCGGAGGGCGCGGCAATCGTCCCGAGCGAAAGGACGGCCTGTGTCCCGCCCCCGCGAATTCAAACAGGTCGACGTCTTCGCATCGGCCCCCTTCCTGGGCAATCCCCTCGCAGCGGTCGTCGACGGAACGGATCTGCCGGCTGAGCTCATGCAGCGCTTCGCCCGGTGGACGAACCTGTCGGGGACCGTCTTCCTCCTCCCCCGACGCCGACTACGCCGTCCGCATCTTCACGCCCTTCCAGGAGCTTCCCTTCGCCGGGCATCCCACGCTCGGCGCGGCGCGGGCCTGGCTCGACAGTGGAGGAACGCCCCGTGCGCGGGGGCGCATCGTCCAGGAATGCGGCGCAGGGCTCGTGCCGATCGTCTGCGACGGCGCGGACCTCGCCTTCCAAGCGCCCGCGACGCGCCGCAGCGGTCCGATCGAGGAGGATCGGCTCGCCGAGATCGCCGCGGCGCTGGGGGTGGACGCCGGACGGATCCTCGACCACCAGTGGGTGGACGACGGGCCCGGATGGGCCGCCGTCGAGGTCTCCAGCGCCGAAGAGGTCCTCGCACTGGAACCCGACTTCTCCGGGCTTCCGGAAGCGATGGTCGGCGTCGTCGGCGCGCGCGGCCGGAGGGGCCCCGGCGAGGCGGCCTACGAGGTCCGCGCCTTCGCCCCGGGGGCCGGCGTGGCCGAGGACCCGGTGACGGGCAGTCTCAACGCCTCGATCGGCCAGTGGTTCCTCGCCCGAGGGGACGTCCCCCTCCCCTACACGGTGTCCCAGGGAGCCCGTGTCGGGCGCGCGGGCCTTCTGACGGTCTCGCACGTCGAGGGCGCCGTCTGGGTGGGCGGCGCCGCCATCACGCGCATCGTCGGGGAGGTCGCGATGTGACCGCGGCCGGGCTGGGGAAGGCTTCCTCCCTTGCGGGGACGCCGCCGTCGAGGGTGCGCCGCCGGTGCGCATCGCCGCCTTCGCGCGGCCTCCGACCGCACGGCCGTCAGTCACTTCCCTTCGTGCGCGGCGGTCGCCCGCCGCCAGTAGCCCGAGAAGAGCACCTCGGTTCTGGCCACACCCCACTCCCTGACCACGAGCCGGCGGGCCGCCTTTGCCAGACCGGCTTCGCCGCACAGCCAGGCGTACCCGACGTCGAGCGGCCCGGCGTCACGGAGGTTCTCCACTACGGCGGCCGCGCTCTCCTCGACGGGAGCGTAGAGCACGTCCATCGAGGCTAGGCCCGGTTCGAGGGACGTCAGGCCGGGTTCGAAGTACTCCGGGCCCGGGCCGACGACGCGCACGTGCATCCGCCTTCGGAACACCGGAGAGCACGCCTCGACGATGGCGCGAAGCGCCGGCGCCGAAGAGGGGTCGGCCACGAGGAGCTGCGGCGCTTCGGTGCGCCGCCAAGCGGAGGTCAGAGTCCGCAGGCCCACCGCGTCGCCCGGGCCGGTCCTCAGGGCCCACGCGGATCCCGGGCCGTTGTCGCCGTGGGTGACGACGTCGATGAGGAGACGGCCGGCGGCGGGGTCGTGCGAGCGCACGGTGTACCAGCGCAGGTCGGGCCGGGACTCCTCGGGGATGGCCCCCAGCTCCGCGCGGATGTTCAGCCCCTTCGGCTCGGGCAGGACGAGGTCCTTCCCGGCCGGGGGGATGACGAGGCCGAAGTACTCGTCGGGGCCGGTGGGGCGATAGTCGCGGAGTTCGGGGGCTTGGACCGTGATCCGGCGAAGGTGCGCCGCGACGTCGGCGACCTCGCTCACGGTGACGGCGAAGCACCTGTGGGTCCGCGGCTTGGGCGGGACGTCCCTGAAACGGGAGGCGACCGCCCGGAAGCCGTGCATCAAACCTCCGACGGCTGCGTCCTTGACACCCATGGGCTCCTCGTTCCACGACTCGACGTGCTAGGCGTAAGGCAATCCTAATGGGGACGGCCATGGGAGGGAAGGGGTGCCTCCGCGATAGCGGACGCGACGATCGCGAAGGCGCCCCTTGCCATCTCCTGGGTCCTCCGATGCGATCGTCGCAGTGGAGAGCGAACAAAAGGCGGTTGCCGACGCCCGAGGCCACAGCGCATCGTATGAGAACGCAGTACACGCGCCCCGAGTGAACGTCGGCGTACATGCGGAAACCTTCCGCCGCTACCTCCACACCGCCAGCGTCCCCGTCCGTTCCAGCCGAGGTGGCGCATGAGCAACAACCCCGCAGGCGCGGACACCAAGCAGAGAACCGCCGGCAGACGGCGCACTCATCACTGTCAAAGAAGCCATTCAGCCATTCGCAATTCACTCATCTCTCGTCGTCGCCATACCATCCCAACACCCTCATCAGCCGCCGAGTACTCTCCATAGTGACGTAACGTAAAAAACGACAGAATAACAAAATTATTCCGCTGTTTTTTAGGTTAAAAGCATTTCGATAAAACTGGATTTTGTCACTTTGCTTCTCCAAAATGAAAATATGATAAAACACCTATCGGTAGAAAATAAACACACCAAAAAACCAATGCAATGACTCCGCCACTACTTGATTCTCCAATTGATGCGTTGCTGAAGACACCCGTCATCGGCATAAAAAAGCAACTGATAAAAAATATACCATGAATTATCATTAAACATTTTAGCCACTTGTCACTTGTGCAGTCTGCCTTGATGGATAGTCCAGTGAAGAATGTGGAAAGAGCCATTATACCATACCCTAATAAGTCGTAATTAAATATTAGGCCGCCTCGTTTAAAATCCAAAATAGCCGAGGACTGTTCATTTAACTCGTCCAGACGAACACTTGTGGTCTGTGCGAAATATACTAAAAGTATTAGTACCACATAAATAGAAGCTAGAATCATTCCTATATTCGCAGCTACTCGACGATCATCAGCACATTCGTATTTAAATCCTGCAATCATCATAATATATCCTATTGATAAAAACATACATACAAAATAGGAACCAAATGAAAAATCAATAATTAAAAAGATTACAAAAAGAAAAATTGTGATTGTAACGATTGCTGCTCCGATTCTGGGCAATATCTTGTTCATGTTCATTTTCTACACCTCATAAATATATACTCGTTAAATGATATACCACAGAAATACGAATATTCCCACCTTTGACGCCACTTCCAAAAACAGGCTGTACGCTAATGCGCGACGGGGAGACATAGACATTCAGCGTCCTTTACAGCCCCGAAAATCTCATGAATGATGACGATACCCTCAGCGAGAAGTTCCCGTTCCGGCGATCTCGGAGATTCGCTCGTGCACATCCACAACTTATCAGCCTTCTCCAGCAACGACATATGATAATCACGGAGCCTGTGGTGGGCCCGGCCGGACTCGAACCGACGACACCTGCGGTGTAAGCGCAGTGCTCTGACCGACTGAGCTACAGGCCCACACGGGTGGGCCGCCATGGCGCCCCGCCCGCTGCACTGAGCGGCATCCGAACGGCGTTGCGGATGCCGCGAGCAGTCATTCTAGCGTCTAGGGCCCTTCGCCGTCAGCTTGACGCCCATCCACGCGGCGCCGACGGCCACGCTCGTCGTCGCCATGAGACCAGCCGTCTCGGCGGCGTCCTTGATGACGTCGGCGGTGACGTAGCCGGGGCTGCGCGTTCCCGGAACCAGGACCCAGCACGGAGACACGTCCGACTCGAGGTTGGCCTTCATATCGAGAAAGAGGTCGGCGAGGTCGTCGACGTCGCCGTCTTCGTCGCGCCACCACGCGACCGCGCCGTCGACGATGTCGCGGTAGTCCTCGTCGACCAGCTCCTGACCGGTCTCTTCCTCGATCTGTGCGCGAACGGCCTCGTCGACATCGTCGTCGTAGCCAAACTCCTGAATTACGCTTCCCGATGCGAAACCCAACGAACTCATGGTCATAGCCCACCGCATTTGAGGCGAATTCGCAAATGGCGAAGCACCTCACACCCGCGTAAAACCACCGCGGCGTGAGCCCGAGGCCGAAAGACGGTTAGACTGGGGCATACATTATGGGACTTTCGTCCGCCTCGGGCGCAGCCGAGGCGACGGCCGGTCCCGTCGAAGCCACTGTGGATTCGAGTCGCCAGGCTCTCCGCGACGATGCCCGGATCCCACGACGACACAGGAGAATTCGTGAGCTCACAGACAGGGATGTCGCCGCTTGTCAACGGCCAGCTTAACCAGGTGCCCGATATCGACGCCGAGGAGACCCGTGAGTGGATCGAATCGGTCGACGACCTCATCTCGACGGGAGGACCCCAGCGGGCGCGCTACGTCCTCATGAGATTGGAGGAGCGGGCGCGCCACCGGGGCGTGAGCGTGCCCCGCAACCTCGTCACGCCCTACGTCAACACGATCCCCGTCGAGGACGAGCCCTTCTATCCGGGGGACGAAGCCCTGGAGCGCCAGTTCCGACGCTGGGTCCGCTGGAACGCCGCCGTCATGGTCACCCGCCAGCAGCGCCCGGGCCTGGCCGTCGGCGGCCACATCTCGTCCTTCGCGGCCCAGGCCACCCTCTACGAGGTCGGACTCAACCATTTCTTCCGCGGCAAGGACCATCCCGGGGGCGGCGACCAGGTCTTCTTCCAGGGGCATTCTTCTCCCGGCAACTACGCGCGCGCCTTCCTCGAAGGCCGCCTGACCGAGGCGGACCTCGACTCCTTCCGCCAGCAGGTCTCGAAAAGGTCGGGCGGCCGCGGCCTTCCGTCTTATCCGCACCCGCGCCAAATGCGCGACTTTTGGGAGTTCCCCACCGTCTCCCTCGGCATCGGCCCAGCCGCGGCGATCTACCAGGCGTGGTTCAACAGATACCTGGACGGCCGGGGCATCAAGGGCACCGACGGCCAGCGGGTCTGGTGCTTCCTGGGCGACGGGGAAATGGACGAGCCCGAGTCTCGCGGGCTTCTGCAGCTGGCCGCCACCCAGGGCCTCGACAACCTGACCTTCGTCGTCAACTGCAACCTGCAGCGCCTGGACGGCCCGGTCCGCGGCAACGGCAAGATCATCCAGGAGCTCGAAGCCTCCTTCAAGGGAGCCGGCTGGAACGTCGTCAAAGTCATCTGGGGCCGCGAATGGGATGTGCTCCTCCAAGCGGACAAAGACCATGCCCTCGTCAATCTCATGAACGAGACGCTCGACGGAGACTACCAGGGGTACCGCGCCAACGACGGAGCATACGTGCGCGACTCCTTCTTCGGACGCGACCCGCGCACGAAGGCCATGGTCTCCGACTGGACGGACGAGCAGATCTGGGCGCTCAAGCGCGGCGGGCACGACTACCACAAGGTGTACGCCGCCTACCGGGCCGCGACCGAGTACAGGGGCCAGCCGACCGTCATCCTCGCGCACACCGTCAAAGGCTACGCGCTGGGCACGAACTTCGCGGGCCGCAACTCCACCCACCAGATGAAGAAGCTCAACGCGGCGGACCTCAAGCTGCTGCGCGACACCCTGCACCTGGACATCCCCGACGCGCAGCTCGAGGACCCCTACGAGGCGCCGTACGTCAAGCCAGGGCCCGACGAGCCGGCCATGAAGTACATGCTCGACAGACGGGCATCCCTAGGCGGATTCCTCCCCGAACGGCGGGTCTTGGCCGGCGGAGTGGACATGCCGGCCGACAGGCACTTCTCCGCCATCAAGGCCGGGTCCGGCAAGCAGAGAGTCGCCTCGACCATGGCGCTCGTCCGCCTCATAAAAGATCTGGCCAGGGACGGAGGCTTCGGGCACCGGATCGTGCCCATCATCCCCGACGAGGCCCGAACCTTCGGCCTCGACGCCATGTTCCCCAACGGCAAGATATTCAACACGCAGGGACAGCGGTACACGTCGGTGGACCACGATCTCCTGCTGTCCTATAAGGAGTCGGAGAAAGGCGTCCTGCTGCACACGGGAATCTCGGAATCGGGCTCGGTTGCCGCCTTCCAGGCCGTCGGAACCTCCTACGCCACCCACGGCACGCCCATGGTGCCCTTCTACATCTTCTACTCGATGTTCGGCTTCCAGCGGACTGGAGACCAGTTCTGGGCCGCCGGCGACCAGATGGCGCGCGGATTCATCGTCGGGGCCACGGCGGGCCGGACGACCCTCGCGGGCGAGGGCCTGCAGCACATGGACGGGCACTCCCCCGTCCTGGCCTCGACCAACCCGGCGATCGTCCAATACGATCCGGCCTACGCCTACGAGATCGCGCACATCGTCCACGACGGCATCGTGCGCATGTACGGAGACGGCTCCGACGGCCGGGACCAGAACGTCATGTACTACCTCACGGTCTACAACGAGCCGATCCACCAGCCGGCCGAACCGGAGGGGGTCGATCGCGAGGGAATCCTCAAGGGCATCCATCTGGTGCGACCCGCCGAGGGGGACGGGCACAGAGTCCAACTCCTCGCCTCGGGGGTCGCGGTGCCGTGGGCCGTCCGCGCGCGGCGCCTCCTGGCCCGCTGGGGCGTTCAGGCCGCCGTGTGGTCGGTCACCTCGTGGTACGAGCTGCGGCGCGACGCCCTGGAGGCGGACAGGCACAACTTCCTCCACCCCGAAGACGAGCCTCGAGTGCCGTATGTGACCGGCAAGCTGCAGGGCGCCGAAGGCCCGTTCGTGGCGACGTCGGACTTCGAGCACCAGGTGCAGGACTCCATCGCGAAGTGGATCCCGGGCGACTACTACACGCTGGGCGCGGACGGCTTCGGGTTCTCCGACACCAGGCCGGCTGCTCGCCGGTTCCTCACGATCGACGCCGCTTCCATGGCGGTGCGCGCCCTCCAGGGCCTGGCCGACCAGGGGAAGATCGACCGAGGCGTGGTCAAGCGGGCGATCGACCAGTACGATCTGTTCAACCCCAACGCGGCCGAACCCGTGCTGGACGATCCGGCCTGACGACCAGATGACAATCCGACTAGGAGCACCCCGATGATTATCACCACCACCAACAGCATCGAAGGTTTCACGATCGACCGGTACCTCGGCTTGGTCACCGGAGAGGTCATCGCGGGCGTCAACCTGGTCAAGGACATCGGCGCGGGTTTGCGCAACCTCTTCGGCGGCCGCTCGCAAGGATACGAGGAAGAGCTTCTAACGGCGCGCGAGAGCGCCCAGAGGGAGCTCGTCGAGAGCGCGCAGAGGCTGGGGGCCGACGCCGTCGTGGGCGTCGACCTCGACTACGAAGTCCTCGGGCAGGGCGACATGCTCATGGTCTCCATGACCGGCACGGCGGTGGCGCTCTCTTACAGAGGCTAGGGGGCTGCGCCGATCAACAGCTCAGCCAGTTGGTCGACGGTGCGGACCGTCCGCCAGGCCAGCGCGTACTCCTCGGCGGGGGCGGCCCCCCACTCGACGAGGACCGTCGGCAGCCCGTGGACGGCGGCGCCATCGACGTCGTACTTCCTGTCGCCGACCATCACCGCGGACGCCGGATCGATCCCCCGCTCGGCCAGCACGGCCAGCGCGTCCTCGACCATCTCGTGCTTGGCGACTCTGCCGCCCACTTCGTCAGCGCCGCAGACGGCCAGGAAATGGCGGGAGACGTCCAGGTGCTCGACGATGGCGCGAGCGGCCTCCTCCTTCTTCGAGGTGGCGACGACCATGGGCACGCCGGCGGTGTCAAGCCGCTCCAGCAGTTCCCGGACGCCGGGGAACAGCGGGGTGTCGAGCATCGTCTCGGCGTAGCGCCGGCGGTACTCGGCGACGAAGCGCGCGGGGTCGGCCACTCCGAGCTCGGCGAAGGAGTCGTGCAGCGGCGGCCCGATGAAGCGCCGGTAGAAGGCGGGTTCGTGGACGACGCCCGCCTCCTCGCGCATGGTGCGATCGAAGCAGGCCGTGATGATGGCGAGGGAGTCCGTGAGCGTGCCGTCCATGTCGAAGAGGACCGGACGGGCAGGCGTCACAGCCTGATCCCCTCGACGCTTCCGGCGCCGTGGCGGGCGATCTTGGCCTTGACGAAGTCCACCACCGTCGTCGGGCCGTCCGTGCCGCACGGGCCTTCGACGACGACGTCCACGAGGTGGCCCAGGGTGTCGTTGACCTCCCAGCCATCGGTCATGGGGTCCTCCTCGCCGGGCAGGATGAGCGAGGAGGAGAGCATGGCCTCGCCCACCGCCGCGAGGATGGCCTGCGTGATCCGATGGTCGGGGATGCGCACGCCGACCGTGTGCTTCTTGGGATTGAGGGTCATGCGCGGCACGTCCTTCGTGCCCTTCAAGATGAACGTGTACGGCCCCGGCGTGAGGGACTTGATGAGCCTGAACTCCGAGTTCCCGACGATGACGAGCTGGCCCAGTTGCGCGAAGTCGTGGCACAGGAGGGTGAAGTGGTGGCGGTCTCCGACCTGCCGAATCGCCCGGATCCGGTCCAGGCCCTCCTTGTTGGCCAGGGAGCAGCCGATCGCGTATCCCGAATCGGTGGGGAAGGCGATCACCTCGCCGTTCCTGACGTGCTCGGCAACTTTGTCGACGAGCCGCTGCTGCGGATCGACGGGGTGGATTTCAACGTAACGCGCCATCTCAACTCCTTCATGTCGGGCGCCGCCAACTATGCTGACATACAACGAGCTTACCCGAGGAGGGACGATGGATCGGGACTCACTCTACGACGCGGCACACCAGGCGCTCAGCCGCGAAGGCCACGAGGACGGAGGGCCGGGCTTCCGCCTGGACTGCGTCGACGCGGTCACGCGGTGGGTCGTGGCCGTGGCCGTGGAGAAGGCCGCTGCGACGACGCTGCTCGACGCCGACATTCAGGGAGCCTCCACCGTCGAGGACCTCGTGGACTTGGCCGACGTCCAGACGCAGGCCGCGGACCGCCGCGCAGGCGCATGAAGAAGGGGGCGCGGGCCGGGGCGAGGCGCCGGGCCCGGCGCCTACCCGACGCGGTGGAGCCAGCGGACGGGCGCCCCCGCTCCGGCGTATCGAAAGGGTTCGAGCTCGTCGTCCCAGGCCTGGCCGAGCGCGAGGTCGATCAGGCGCCGGAGTTCGTCGGGGTCGCCTCCGGCCAGTTCGACCGCGGCGCGGATCCTGTTCTCCGGGATGACCACATTGCCCATGATGTCGGTTTGGGCGTAGAAGATCCCCAGCCCGGGGGTCGCCGACCAGCGGCCCCCCTCGGTGACCGCAGTGCAGTCCTCGGTGATCTCGAAGCGCAGATGCTCCCAGCCGCCGAGCGCCGAGGCGAGCATGGCCCCCGTGCCGACCTCGCCGACCCATGAGATCTCAGCCCTGTTCATGGACGGCTGTGCCGGCTGGGTCGTCCACTCGAAGTGGACTTCATAGCCGAGTACACTGGATACCGCCCATTCAACATGCGGTTGAACAGTCGGTGACACCGAGTGAATGAATATGACGCCCCGTGTGGCGTGTTTCGTCATCGCGTTCCTCCTGCTGGTGGGTGGCTTTCCCCTTGTCACCCGAACGCAGGACGCGATTCCACTTTGCCATACTTCGCGGTAGAGCGCCAGTTCCGCCGTCCATCCGGCACGGTCGCGGCTATAGGTCGCGGATCGCGCGCATGGCCTGTTTGCGGACGTCCCGTTCCAGCCGGTCGACGTACAGGTGCCCGTCGAGGTGGTCGACTTCGTGCTGGATGCAGCGTCCCATGAGCTCCTCCCCCTCGACGACCTTCGCCTTGCCGTCGACGTCGATGCCTTCGGCGCGTGCGTACCAGGAGCGCTTGGTCGGGAAGAACAGTCCGGGGATGGACAGGCAGCCCTCGTCGCCGTCCTGGTAGCGGTCGTCGGACAGCGCGGTGATGACCGGGTTGAGGATGTAGCCGATCTCGCCGTCGATGTTCCAGGAGAAGGCGCGCAGGGAGACTCCGATCTGGTTGGCGGCCAGGCCCGCGCGCCCGTCCTCGTCGACGTTCTCCAGCAGGTCCTCGACAAGGGTGCGCACACCGGGGGTGATCTGCGTGATGGGCGCGCACGGCGTGCGCAGAACCGGGTCGCCGACAATACGAATCTCACGGAAGGCCATGCCAGAATTCTATGCCATCCCGCACGGGCGCGCCCATGTCGGGGAGAGTGCGACGAAAAAACCAGGCTGAGCTCCTGGCCTTTTCGGATCTGCTCCCGCAGCTGGATTCGAACCAGCAACCGTCCGATTAACAGTCGGATGCTCTGCCATTGAGCTATGCGGGAATGCGAACATGAAAACTGTAGCAGCACTCCCGAAGGCGGCCTAATCCTGGGGAAGCGACCTGTATCACAGGCCGTCGCGGTCGGCCGGCGGCATCCCCACGACGTCCCGGATGGACGCATCCAGCCGGTCGAGATCGGCTTCGTCCCGAGCGTCCGGCTGCCCGTCGATCACGATCTGGGTGAAGAGGGAGCCGTCGGCGTCGCGGCGCACGAGGCCGCGCGCGGAGAGCCCCGACGGCAGGTCAGCGTGCTCCTGGAAGACGATGGAGTGCTCGATCCGCTCGCGCACGACGAGGGCGATCCTCTCGTCCTCCCCTTCGGCGACGACGTGGCGAGGGCGGCAGAGGGGAGGGCGATCGGCAGGGCTGGTGATGTCGCGGGTATCGACGTGGGGAGGCTGACGCCGAGCAAGAAAGTTCTTGACTATGACTACGCATACTTTAATCGGCCTTACAATAGCTCTAATCTCCCTATCGGGGAGATCATATCGACGGGCCCCCCGGGGCCGGATCCAAGGGGGAGCGCCGGTATGTGGTGGAAGGTCCCGGGTTCCCTCAACGGCACGGAGGGGACCTTCGAGGTGCTGATCAGCCCCGACGGGAGGACGGTCTGGCATTTTCTGTTCAGGAGCAAGTAGAGCGGGGGGATCCGGCATGCTCGTATACGAATGGTCCTGCCACTCGCTCTATTTCGAGGGGGGCGTCGGTCCCTCCTCCTTCTCCCTGGTGCTGGGCTATCTCGAGCTGGTGACCGACTACCCGGTCGGGACCCTGAGGTTCGTGAGTGGGTTCCTCTGGCTGGGGGATGCCGTGAGAGGAAAGGTCGAGGTGCCCGTCGCGCCGGTGAGGCCCTACCGGTTCCCGCGGGACGTGCGCGCGGGGATGGGGGAGCACGAGGCGGCGGACCTCCTCGAACGCTGCCCGCGAGGCATGGGGAGGTACTTTCTGGAGGATCCCGGCGCGGGCTGGGTGACGGGGGACCGGCTCGTCCTGGACGAGGGCCATGGCGTCATACGTTGGGGCTGGCCCGGGGGGAACCCCGCCTCCGTGAGCCCGAACCTGACCGTCGAGTCCGACGGGCATGGGGATCTCAGGTGCCTCTACATCAAGGTGGATAAGTTTCTGTGAGGGAGTCTGGCCATGGCATGCCTCCGTACGGGGTCGGGCATGCGTCGGGGGCACCCCCCGAGCTCCGGGCGGGCCACGCCCTTGCGGGCGGAGAGGTCTGGGCACGGCCCCCCGAAGCGGGCATGCCCCTCGCCCCCTTCGAGGAGGTGGGCAGAAGCGAGGCCGCGAGGTACGCGCGCTGGTCCGCCTCGGCGGCGAGCTGACGTCCGAGCACTACCTGGTCTGCGAGGACGCCCTGGCCCGCGCGGTCACCGCGACCGACCCCCAGCGATTCCATGCGGATCTCCTCGCGTCCTGCTACGACCTGAGGAGCCTTGTCGGTGCCAGGGCCGAGGGCCTCTGCCGGGAGACGCTCTTGGCCCGGCGAGCCCTCGTCGCGCACGACCCGGAGTGGTGCCTGCCCTCCCTCATGCTCGATGAGGTGGGCCGCCCGGCGGAGACCGGGCCCCTGCTGCGGGAGGCCCCCTCCATGTACGCCTCGCTCGCGGACGACGAGGGGACTGGGGACGAGGAGCACACGCCTGCGGAGCGGGAGGCGCGCGAGGTGCGCGAGGCCTCGCGCGGCTGGGTGGGGAGGCGTAGGCGTGCGGCGTGGACGGGGGCCTCGAGGGGGTCCGGGTGTGCGAGACGGGCCCCGAGGCGCATGATGGCGCCCCGGGCGGGAGGG
>ERZ772945.1435-NODE-1435-length-16779-cov-3.939608_pt1 | contig 16779 bp, 13 predicted proteins | sample MGYA00511681_ERZ772945 | MGnify/ENA primary metagenome ERZ772945 (study PRJEB29015, sample SAMEA2737943) | human oral metagenome | biome: human oral; feature: human-associated habitat; material: dental | place: China | collected 2143 ...
ATGTACTTGCAGAGTACGGAACGGGCGCAGTCATGGGGGTTCCGTCTGAAGATCAACGCGATTGGATGTTCGCGAAAAAGTATCATCTGCCCATCATCATTACCCTTCAGCCGAAGAACCATACACTTGTTTTGGAGGAAATGACGGAAGCTTATACGGATAAGAGTGGTGTCCTTGTAAACTCTGGCCGTTTTGATGGCATGGAGATGCACGAAGCGCTCAAGGGAATTATCGACGAGGCGGTCAAAAGGGGCTTTGGTCGGCGCAAAGTCAATTATCGCCTGCGTGACTGGCTTATCTCGCGTCAGCGCTACTGGGGGGCTCCGATTCCGGTCATCCATTGCCCAAACTGCGGCGAAGTGCTCGTGCCAGAAGAGAAACTGCCAGTGCGTCTTCCTGAGAATGTCTCATTTGAGCAGGGAAATGTTTCGCCCCTTGCACAGTGCGAAGCATTTGTGCATTGCAAGTGTCCAAGGTGCGGCGCAGAAGCGAAGCGTGAAACCGATACGATGGATACCTTCATTTGTTCTTCTTGGTACTATCTGCGTTATACGGATCCGCAAAATGAAAATGCGCCGTTTTCCAAGGACAAGGTCAATTACTGGGCACCGGTCGATCAGTATATCGGCGGCATCGAACACGCCATCTTACATTTGCTGTACTCGCGTTTCTTTACGAAAGTCCTGCACGATGCAGGCCTCGTCGATTTCGATGAGCCGTTTACGAATTTGATGACGCAGGGGATGGTTCTGAAAGATGGTTCTAAAATGTCAAAGTCGAAGGGCAATGTCATATCACCGGAAGAGATTATCGCAAAATACGGCGCAGATACGGCGCGTCTCTTTATCCTCTTTGCAGCACCGGTTGAGCGGGATCTCGATTGGAGTGACAAGGGAGTTGAAGGCGCATACCGTTTTCTCGGTCGCGTTTGGCGCATCCTTGCACATTTTGAAGACACGATTCAGAGCGCGCCAAAGCAATACGATATTACGACACTGACGAAGGAAGAAGCGGATCTTCGCCGTGTCCTGCACATGACGATCCGCAAGGTTACGGAAGACATACGAGACCGCTTTATGTTCAATACGGCGGTATCCTCTATCATGGAACTCGTCAATGCGTTTTATGCCTTCCAAGACAAGGATATCAACGCAGGGCTTGTGCGTGAGGTCGCTGAAGCTCTGTTAAAACTTCTCGCTCCGTTTGCACCACATATCACGGAAGAGCTTTGGACGACGCTTTTTGCGGGTATGGGCAGCGTACATCAACAAAAGTGGCCAGCGTACGATGCAGAGGCCGTGAAGCTCGCTGAAATTGAGATCGTACTGCAGGTAAATGGAAAGGTACGTGACAAACTGATAATTCCTTCTGATATGGATCGTGCGGCAATGGAGAAGCTTGCGATGCGCTTGCCGCGCACGAAGGAGCTTACCAAAGGCAAGACGATTGTCAAGGTGATCTGCGTGCCGAAGAAACTCGTCAATGTCGTCGTCAAAGGCTAAAATCATCGATATATCGATAGGGCTTTCCAAAGCGTATTTCTCGCTGTGTTTTCAATGCGGTGCAGAGAATGGTTTTGTGTGGAAGCTTTTTCCAAGGGAGGGATTTTCATGAACAGCAAGAATATCTTGTCAGCGATTCTCGCAGCATTCTTGATTACGGCAGCAGGATGTGGGGAGGCAGAAAAGGATGCACTCGCAGATGCGGGGGCAAAACAACAGGCGGAGACACAGGAAGAAAGCCATGCGGCGAGCTTTGCACTGGCAGACATCGACGGGAGGAATCAGGCCGTAAACCCAGGCGATGGGAAGCTTTATGTACTGAATTTTTGGGCGACGTGGTGCCCGCCGTGCCGTAAGGAAATGCCGGAAATGGATCATTTTGCTGCGGCGCATGCACAAGACCTCGTATTCTACGGAATCAATATGCAGGAGGACAGCGAGAAAGTCACAGGATTTATGCAAAAGAATGACTATAAGATGCATGTCTTGCTAGACGCGGCAGGCAAGGTAGCGAATACGTACCATGTGCGTGCTATTCCGACGACGGTTATAATCGACGGCATGGGTACGGTCAAATTCCGCAAGGAAGGTATGGCAACGGAAAAGGAGTTGGAGGACGCGCTCGCGCGTGTGAAATAATGGAAGCACTCTCGGTTTGGGCAGCATTCCTTGCCGGCATGCTGTCCTTGTTTTCTCCATGCGTGCTTCCCATGCTGCCGACATTTCTGCTCATCTTTGCTGGATCATCTGATGGGACCAATGGAAGGAGTGTGCTCGCACGCAATCTGCTTGCATTTCTCATAGGATTTGCGATTACCTTTTTGATCATTGGTGCGACAGCAACGTCGATCGGGCAGCTTGCGCTTCGTCATTGGGAGACGCTTGAAAGGGCAGGCGGAGCGCTGCTCATCTCTCTCGGTGTTTTTCTTTCAGGAATATGGACTCCTCATTTTCTGCTGCGAGAACGAAGGCCGTTCTTGCAGCGACGCGGCGGTGGAACGATTGGTTCATTCCTGCTCGGCGCTGCCTTTACGATCGGGTGGACTCCATGTACAGGGCCGATACTGACGGCAATTCTTCTCTATGCGGGGAGCCGCGAAACCGTGTCCGAAGGAATTGTTTTGCTCATTGCCTACATCGTGGGGTTTGCACTTCCGTTTTTTTGCATCATGCTTCTATGGCAGCGCATTGGAAATCGGGTTCGACAGATCTATCCGTATCTTCCTTACGTGCAGAAAATGGCAGGCGCATTCTTGATCTTGTTTGGCATCTTGATGTTCTTGGGCATGACATTGCGGATTTTTAGCATATTGAGCACATTTTGACAGTTTGAATAAGTTTTTCCTTAAAAATAATTTTTAATCGACAGGAAAATCAGGACGTTTGTCTAATATGTACAGGAAAAGGTTGTGACTCGTAATGCTTAGGAGGGCTATGCGATGTTAAAAGCGTATGCAGTGGAAGACCTAAAACCGGGCATGATTATCGGCAGGGACGTTTCAGAAGACGATGTAAATATTTTGATTCAGGCTGGAACCGTTTTGACGCAGCCCATTCTTGATGATTTGATGACGCATGCGATCTTTTCCGTCGAGGTGCGCGAGGGAGAGAAGACGAAGGCAGAAGAGGTCCCAAGAAGCAACCTGCTTGATGATGCGTACGTTTCCTGTTACGAGCGTGTATATGAGGTGCTCGCAGATTTGCTCAAAGCGTTGAATGAATACGGAACACTTGACCTCAAGGCATTGCAGCGTATGATCGGCAGTTCGGATTTCCGAACATTGTCCAACGGAGCAAAGGCCATATCGCAGATTCACAACATGGATCGTACGCGGGACTATATCGTTCACCATAGTCTTGATGTCGGAATCTTAGCTAGTCTCATGGGACGTTGGCTCAGTCTTACGCCGTATGAACGTTACGATTTGATTGTGGCGGGGCTTTTTATGGATGTTGGTAAGATGCGTATCTTTGGCAACATTATCAACAAGCATGGAAAACTGACGGCGACCGAGTATGGAATCGTAAAGAACCATACGAAGATCGCCGTGGAAATGTTGGAAAAAACGGATCTCAGTACCAATCGAAAGATTTTGGACGGCGTACTGCAGCATCATGAACGCACCGATGGAAGCGGATATCCGATGGCGCTTACAGGAAATAAGATTTCGGATTTCGGACGGATTCTCGCTTTGCTCGATATGTATGACGCCATGGCTTCGACGCGCAGCTACGCTAAGCGGGTGTCCCCGTTCCATATCTTTGATATTCTTCATGACGATGTTTTGAACAATCGGCTTGATGTGCAGTATGCTGTCCTCTTTATGCGTCGTGTCTGTCATGCCCTCAATGGAAGCTGGGTACGTTTGAATGATGGTACGATTGCGAATATCGTGTACATGGACGAATCGCGTGTCACGACACTTCCGGTTGTACAAACGACGAAAGGCGAGTTCATCGATCTCAATACAATGACGGATAAAAAGATCGCCTGCATTTTGACGGCTAGGGAACTTGCGGACGAACGGGCAAAAGAACAGTTGCTGTGATACGATAAGGGTTGTACATCCCCATGAGTTGGCAGACGAAAAATCTACGCCAATCGGATAAGCTTCATTTTATCCGTGATTCCTTCGTGGCCAACAAAAATAGTTTGAACTTAAAGATCGCTGAGCCCCGCATCATGGCGAAGCTGAATTGCTTCTGCGATATGGCGTGGCAGTATTTCCATCTGCGTATCAAGATCCGAAATCGTTCGTGCTACCTTGATGATTCGGTCATATGAACGTGCGGAGAGATGGAGTCTGTGAAACGCCATTTCAAGCATGGATTGCGCATCCTTGCTGAGCGGACAAAATCGTTTCAGCATGGCGTGGTTCATCTGTGCGTTGCAGCTTATGCTGCATGGAGCGAGGCGATCCTGTTGGATTGCGCGCGCCGCTTCGACCCGCTTAGCAATCACAGCGGATGATTCGGCATTCTTTGTTGAAACAAGATCCTTGTAAGCGACATGTGGTATGCGGATGTGAATATCGATTCGATCCAGTAAAGGACCTGAAATCTTGCGCGTGTAGCGGCGAATTTCGTTTGGGGAACAAATGCATTCGTTTTTTTGGGACTCGTCGCCATAGTAACCGCAAGGGCATGGGTTCATCGCGCAGACCAACATGATATCAGACGGAAATACAATTGATGCGTTTATGCGTGAGATGCATATTTTCTTATCCTCTAAAGGCTGACGAAGAACTTCCAGTGTTGATTTGGAAAATTCGGGGAGTTCGTCGAGGAAAAGCACGCCATGATGTGCTAGTGTTACTTCACCGGGACGAGGCACGCTTCCTCCGCCGATCATCGCCGTGGTGGATGCTGTATGATGTGGACTGCGGAATGGACGTGTTTGGACGAGACCTCCATTCTGTGGAAGAAGTCCCGCAATACTGTAGATTTTTGTTATATCGAGAGCTTCTTCGCGTGTCAATGGAGGGAGAATCGAACTCACACGCCGTGCAAGCATTGTTTTTCCGGAGCCGGGCACACCGACCATCAGAACATTATGCCCACCTGCTGCTGCGATTTCCAATGCTCGTTTTGCTTGAAATTGCCCTTGTACATCTGCAAAGTCGTCCGTCGATACCGTTTGCACGGAAGGGGTCGGATTCGGGACAGACGGGGAGAGCGATGTTTTTCCTGTTAGAAAAGCAATGGCTTCGTGCAGGTTTTGAATGCCATATACGGTTATGCCATCGACGAGGAGTGCCTCATTTGCATTGTCACATGCGACGAAGATGGATGAATATCCTTGCTCCCTTGCGGTGATCGTAATGGGGAGAATGCCTTGCACGGCGCGGCAATCTCCCTCTAGTGAGAGTTCCGAAGCAAACAGACTGCGTTCGATGCGCTCAGCAGGAATGATGCCGTAAGCGGCAAGAAGAGCAATTGCGATAGGGAGGTCAAGCCCCGCACTGTCCTTTCGAATACCTGCAGGAGCGAGATTGACGGTTACCTTCTTCTGCTGCAAGTTGATTCCGGAATTGCGTATTGCGGTTCGAACGCGTTCCTTTGATTCGCGAACAGCGGTATTTGCCAGCCCCACGAGATCAAATCCGGGCAGTCCAGCCGACGAATCGACTTCCACATCGATCACGAGCCCATCGACGCCAAGCGTCGTGCCTCCATGCGTCCGTGCAAACATAAAGGATCCTCCCTCTCAAACTAATGGGATTCAAATGCATTTTTTAGGTGATGAATTCGATAGAGCTGATTTGTGTCTTTGTAGATTTCGATGACATCAAAGCGGCAGGGACACTCCTCCAAATTCCATCGCTGCAGGAAATACTGTGCAGCCTGAATGATTTTTTTTTGTTTTCGATAGTTGACGGCCTCAGCACCACTGCCAAAATGCATGTTGCGTCTCGTCTTGACCTCAACAAATGCAACCGTATTTCCATCTTTCACCACGAGGTCAAGTTCTGCTGACCGAATGCGATAATTTTGTGCGAGGATCGCATAACCGTGTTGGATCAGGTAATTCGCTGCCAGTGCTTCGCCTTGGTTTCCAAGAATCTTATTGTTCATGTTTTTGGCACCCTTTATTTATCGAATATTCTATATAATATTGATTCTATCATAAACTGATTCTGTTTGCTACTGTGAAACAACTTCTTGACGGATTCTTTTGCAGTCTTTAAGATAGAGCGAGAAATGATGAAAGAGAAGGAGCGACGAGATGAGAACAGCAGATGTTTTTGTGAATATTCCCGTCAAAAGCATCGCGAAAGCGTACACGTATTGTGTGCCAAGCGCATTGTCCTTTGTTGACGTTGGCTGGCGTGTCTATGTGCCATTTAGCGGACGAAGGGTAGAAGGCTTCGTCGTCTCCACTGCTGACCAGACAGAAAAGCGAGACATTCCGCTCAAGGATATCCTTGCCGTCGTTGATGATGAAAGCTGGTTTACGCCCGAAATGCTGAAAGCGGCAAAGTGGCTTGCGTCATTCTACCTTTGTTCGCTCGCTGAGATGATGCGCCTCTTTATGCCCGGCAAGAGCGGTCTGAAGATCACGCTTCGGTATGCGGCGAAGAATGATGAAGAAGGGAATGCTTTGCTCGCAATGCCCGCATGCCGCTCCGTATACGATTGCCTGTGCAGGGAAGGGGCGCAGAAAAAAACGGAACTAAAGAAAAAACTTCCTGCATTTGAGGATGATTTGGATCATGTTTTAGAAAAATTGCTCCGGCATCGTTTGATTTGCAGGGAGTATGAAGCGACAAAACGAGAAGTGGCACGGTATGAAGAAATCATCTCTCTGGGCAGGGCGCTTTCGGATGCGGATATGCAGTCCTTTCGGCGCAAGCCCGCGCAGGAAAAGCTGCTGCGGTTTCTTATGGAAAAGGGAGCGCAGACGCGAACGGCGCTTCGGAAACAGCACATTTCGTATGATACGATAAGGCGTCTTTGCCTCACAGGATACATCAAAGAGGAGAAACGGCGCGTATTGCGTGATAGCTACCAAAACGCACAAGCAAATCACGCGGATATCGTCTTGACGGACGACCAAAAGGAAGTTCTCAGCGCAATCATTCCGTCACTTGAAGCGAATCGGCATCGGAAGTTTTTGCTGAAAGGCGTTACGGGAAGCGGGAAAACGCAGGTCTATATTGAACTTGCTCGGCATGTTCGCATGGCGAGGCGCCGTGTTGTCGTACTCGTCCCTGAAATTGCGCTGACCGGTCAGGTTGTCATGGCATTCAAGGCGTATTTTCCGCAGGATCTTGTTGTTATCCACAGCCGATTGAGCCTCGCTGAGCGAAATGATGCGGTTCTTCGTGTGCGCCGAGGCGAAGCCGGCGTCGTTATTGGTGCGCGATCCGCTCTTTTTACTCCAGTGGAAAATATCGGATTGATTATCATGGACGAGGAACAGGATATGAGTTACAAGCAGGACGAATCGCCGCGCTACCATGCGCGCGTCGTTGCGGAAGTCCTTGCAAAACTGCATCATTCCGTTCTCTTGCTCGGAAGCGCGACACCTTCCATGGAAAGCTGCTTTCGTACCAAAACGGGCGAAATCACATTCCTTTCCATGCCACATCGCGTTGGCGATGTGCCGCTTCCGCATGCCTCGTGTGTCGATATGCGCAAGGAACTGCGATCTGGGAACCGCGGCGTTTTATCACGAGCACTTCGCACATTGATCGAATCGACAATTCAAAAGGGCGAGCAGGCTATCATTATGCTGAACCGACGCGGCTTTTCAACATTCGTTCTCTGTCGGGATTGCGGTGAGGTGCTGCGCTGCAAGAATTGCGGGCTTCCGCTTGTTTTCCATACAAACGGACATCTCGTTTGCCATCATTGCGACACACATGAGCCGGTGCCCGATATTTGCCCAAAATGCGGAAGCCGTTGCATACGCTACTTCGGTTCTGGAACGGAGAAACTGGAACAGGAGCTTCACGCGCTCATGCCTGCTGCCCGCATCATTCGTATGGACGGGGATACCACAACGGCAAAATTTTCCCATCAGAATATATTGGACGCATTTCGCAATCAGGAATACGATATTTTGCTAGGTACGCAAATGGTCGCGAAGGGACACGACATACCGAATGTTACGGCGGTTGGAATCATTAGTGCGGATGCCGCCCTCAATGTTCCAGATTTTCGCGCAGCGGAACGCTGCTTCATGCTTATTACGCAAACGGCAGGGCGAGCAGGGCGTCATGGCAAGCGAGGCAACGTCATTATACAAGCGTATAATCCCGACCATTACGCGATTACATGTGGAATAGCGCAGGATTATGAGCACTTTTATGAGCGGGAGATCGCGTTGCGGGAGGAACTGTTCTATCCACCAATCAGTCGAATGGTCAAACTCCTCTATCAGAATACGGATAAGGAAATTGCAGAGCAGGAGGCGCGCGCATTTATTGATCGATTTCGCGAGGTGTTCAAAAGTCAAGCGGAGGAGAAGGGACGGATGCTGCAGCAAAATCAAATCATTGGCCCATCTCCTGCCATGGTTGCTTGTTTTCGAGGAACGTATCGATTTGTCGTGCTGATCAAAACAAGAACTCTTGCAAAAGTACAAGAGTTCTTGCGAGAAGAAGGACTCCATCTGCAAACGAATGTCGCGATTGACATCGATCCTATCACGATGTTCTAAATTCGATTAAGAATAGTTGTCGGTATGCATGTACTCTTGGTTGACGACCTGTCCGTTTTTGCTCCAAATACGATAGAGTGAAGGATGGCTTTGGCTGCCTTCTGTGACGAGCGCGATTGTTTGCCCCGTAAGATCCGCTCGTGTGCCGAGCACGCTTACCGTAAGCTCCGTCCCCGTATTGCCTACGACAAGGTAAACGGGATGGGGGAGCGGATTTTGGAATACGAAGTCGAGCAGGTCGTCGGCGACGGTTGCATCCCGTCCTGCAGGAACGTAGTGTGAAGGAAGGAAATGACTGCTTCGGACGGTCGGTTTCATTCCTGCAAGCAAGACCGCGTTGTAGAGTGTCGAACTGACCTGACAGACACCGCCACCCACGTCAATGGCGGGTTCACCGTCGATGATGACGCCTGCGTTTTTGTAGCCGGCCGTACGAGTGCGGCGTCCTACGATATCATTAAACGATAGTGTCGACTGACTTCGGATCAGCACGCCTTGCAAATGACTTGCCGCAATGCTGATATTATCGCCGCGTGCTCCAGGCAAGAATGATGTCGTGTACGAGCCGAGAACTGTGTCAATGGCTGCAATGTCCTCATTCGTTATAAACGGCTCCTGTATACTGGGCTGGAGCGTTTCACGTACCGAAATGTGCAATGATTTGAATTTGGAATCCAAGTCTTCCTTGATCGGCGTTGTGTCAAGCGTTAGCCCCGTGACAGCCGGTATCTTTTTGATGGCACCACCATCATGAAGCTCCACGGCTGCATTGACCGGCTGTGTATCGATTTGCGCTTTGACGCTTTTTAACACATTATCGAGAAGAGATTGGTCATACGCTCCTGCAAGTATTATATTTTTTCCGAATATGGCACATTGCATCTGCGTTAGGATATCTCGGAGCAAGATTCCTGTACGTCCGACGGCGTAAGCCTCTTTTGCGGCCTTTTCCGCCTCGGCTCGCAGATGGATGTCCTCAGGATTTATGGTCCAACTGCGCTCTTTGTACATGAGAAGAGCAGCAGGGCGCGAAAGTTTGGATTTTCCTACTTGTTTGAAATACTGCAGCACTTCGCTTTCCGTCATGCCGGAAAGGTTTGCTCCACCCGATTGCACGCCCATGATGACTCGATCATGGTTCGTGACGGAAACGGAAACGCCTCCGATGGTGACTGTGCCAAATGCAATCGTGAGCATTGCGATGAGTACAATCTTTTCAAATGAGATAGATGCGAGTTTCATTCGGGTCGTGCTCCTAGAAAAACAATGAAGAAAAATTAAAATAAAGTTGACAGCTACGATTATAATAGATTCTTCTATGTAGGTTTGTCAATCATGTGTTACACAAGCAGAAAATCGAAACGCAGGATTTTCTGCTTGAATCGCATAAATGACGAATGGTATACTAAAGTATCATGATACAATTTTCAAGGAGCGAAAACTTGAAGGAAGAAACGATTGAGAAGATCAAAGCGAACCTCGAAGAAAGTGGTTTGTTAAACGACCTTCCGCAGGAATGGCACGGCTTTCACCTGCGCCGCTTGAATCAGGCGGGTGGCGATGTCTACGATATCTGTGTTTATGGAAATGAGGCACTTCATAAATACGCATCGCTTTATTTTCATGAAGAGACGCACGAGTATAAGCTGCGTCTCAAAATCGGGCTTATTGAATTCTGCCGCATCGAATTTATCACGGCGAGCATCGATACGTTCGTCGAACTTCTGCACAATCAGCTCGAATCGCTTCTTGTCGAACTGACCGAATTCCATGTGGAGCAGGTTAGCAGCATTGTGCGGCACAAAAAGATACTCGAATGGGACTACACGCGTTTCTTGCCCGCGGAAGCAGAGGGATTTTCTCGTTACATCTCGCCTGATGCCCCCATCAAGATCAACAATGGTTCATACGTCATAGCGGATTACGTGGATTTTGACATGGAGAGCGGTGTCACGTTTTATTACAATATTTATCGGGATGAGTTTTTCAGCGAAGCGCGAATTTGGAATATCCCGAATGTAACCTACGAATTCGATTCAAGCGATTTGGAAGAGCTGGAAGAGAAACTCCGCGCGCGTCTCATGCCGCGCTTGATGCAGGTACGCGCATGGGCGGAAAAGGAAGCGAAGGAGAGAATGGTATGATCCAAGTCCAACACGCTATTTTGCATATACTCGATTTTCATACGGGAACGATGGTTTATTCAGATGCAGAGATGCCTGTGGATGGAATCGTCGAGGCGTTTCTTCTTAAGCATATCGAACGCGCATGGAGCATGCAGGAGGCAAAGCCGGGCACATTTTATGCGGACAGCGCTTTTGCAAAGAACCTTGTGGCCTATCTCAGTGATGATGCGGGTTTTGTGGCCTTTTCCAAAGAAATCGCAAAGGGATTGGAACGCGTGTTTGTTCATGCAGATGAAATGGAATCGCTCGACATCCTCGTACTCGATGCGATGATTGATGAGGCACGCCAAGTCGTAATCTGCCTTTGCAAGAATCACAGGGCGTTCATGCATCAGGTCAACCAGAGCGGAACGGGCGTCCAAAATGAAATCGTCAGTCATTATGCGATCTTGCCTGGACCCAATCAAAAAATCGACGAGTTTGCATTCATCGACGTGAAGACATCTGCATTGCTCGTCTGTGCAAAGAAGTACACGATGGATGGGAACGGCATCCTCATTCTTCCGGAAATGCTGCTTGAGTGCAGTCTTGCGCCTTCGCCGAAGGAAGCAATCAAGAATCTCAGCAGGACGGCAGCAAAGGTAGCGGAAAGCTACGGACGGGATGCCGTGATGGCGGAAGCAGCGGCCAAGAGTTACGTCCTAGAGAACATGCAGGAATCGGATGCGCTTGACCTTGCGGCAGCGGGCAAGGAAATATTCCGTGACAATCCTTCGATGCAGCAGGACTTCAAGACAGCGATCAAGGATGCGGGCTTTGCCGCTCCTGTAAAAATGGATTCGGAAGCGACGCTCAAAAAGGTCTGCAAGCACAAACTGAAGACGGATACGGGAATCGAGCTCACGATACCGACCGATTACTTTGACAATACGGAGTACATCGAGTTCAACCATGATACGGACGGCACGCTATCCATTACGCTCAAGCACATTTCGAATATCATGAACCGAGGATAGCACGCGATGAAAATACATGGTGATTTGGCAAATGTCAAGGCGAGTGTCCTTGAAGCGCTCGAAGCACTCTATGCGCTTTCTGTTCCGATGGATCAGATTTCGACGCGTGAACTCAACGAGGCGATGCTTGCGGTGACGGATCTCCTTGATCGCGAGGTCGCCGTCTATGTGAATCGCGCGGGAAGCATTGTTCAGGTTTCCATCGGGGATGTGGGAACGGTCGACCTCCCCAAGGTAAAGGCACGCTCTGCAAGCAGTCTTTCCGGTATTCGCTGCATCCATACGCATCCAAGCGGTGATACGCGGCTAAGTTCGCCAGACTTATCCTCGCTTCGCCGCCTGCGCTTTGACTGCATGGCAGCGATCGGAAGAGATGGCAAGGATATCGTCGGGTCCATGGGCTTCCTAACGGGGGATTCCGAAGAAGATGGGACGTTGGCACTCGGGCAGATGGGGCCGGTGTGTGATGATGTGCTCCATGGCGTCAATCTGACGTGGCTTATCGCAATAGTCAATCGCAGGCTTCATGCTTCGCGGGCGAAGGGAACAGAGGAGGAAGTCGAGCGCGCAATCTTGGCAGGCGTTGCATGGTCGGGGAATGGCTCGTGGAGCCATGAGGCTTCGATGGAAGAGCTTGCTCGCCTTGCCGATACGGCAGGAACCATTGTCGTCGGACAATGCGTACAGCGCAAGGAGAAACCGGATGCCATGCTGTTTCTAGGGAAAGGCAAAGTTTCCGAGATCGCGATGGAGGCGCAGGATCAGGATGCGACGCTTCTTATCGTCGACGATGAGCTCACGCCGTCGCAGCAGCGCAATTTGGAACGGACGCTTGGACTCAAGGTCATTGACCGCACCGCACTCATTCTAGACATTTTTGCACAGCGCGCACGTTCGAGCGAGGGCAAGATGCAGGTTGAGCTCGCACAGCTTCGTTATCATTTGCCACGTCTCGGCGGGCAGGGACTGGCGCTCTCACGACTCGGCGGTGGCATCGGGACGCGTGGCCCGGGCGAGACGAAGCTCGAGATGGATCGCAGGAGGATTCGCTCGCGCATCCACGATATCGAACAGCAGATTGATCGCCTGAAGCGCAACCGCACGCTTCGTCGGAAAGGACGCAAGGAGGCGCGCATTCCGCTCGTTGCACTCGTCGGCTATACGAATGCGGGAAAATCAACGCTTCTCAACAAGCTGACAAACGCGGCTGTCATGGCAGAAGACAAGCTCTTTGCGACGCTTGACCCAACGACGCGCAAGCTGGTATTGCCGAGCGGCCAAGAAATTTTGCTGACCGATACGGTCGGCTTTATTCAAAAGCTGCCGCATACGCTCGTGACGGCTTTTCGAGCGACGCTTGAGGAAGTGCAGGAAGCGGATCTCCTGCTTCACGTCGTTGATGCGAGCGACGGGAACGCGGAGCAACAGATCGAGTCCGTTGTCCACGTTCTTACGGAGCTTCATGCAGAGAATAAGCCGACGCTCTACGTTTGGAACAAGATGGACTGTCTCGAAGAAAGGACACGTACAGAGACGTTCCTGCACAATCGGGATGGAGTTTGCATCGCGGCGGAGAAAGGCGAGAACCTAGATGGGCTCATCGCACATATCGAAGCTTTTTTCCGCGAGAGCTACGTCAATTTGACGCTGCTCATTCCCTATGCGGATGGGGCGGCAATCGCCGCGCTCCATGCGCTGCACGCCGTTCGCGATACGGCGTACTGTGAGCAAGGAACGCGTGTATGCGCGCATATCCCGCTTTCTGCACGAGAGCAATTTCGTGCTTATGAATGTGCGCGAAATGAACGAGATAAAGGATAGGAGAGAGATGTGTTTTCAAAAGAACTATTGGCGATCAAGAAAGAAGTCCTCGAATCATCCAAGATGCAGTTTGCATATATCGAGGAAATTGCAGAACGGAATACGCTCAAAGTCCTTGATGCGATGCGCGAATGCCGCGTGTCGGATGCGCACTTCAATACGACTTCAGGCTACGCTTACGACGATATAGGCCGCACGAAACTCGAAGACCTGTACGCGAAGGTATTTGGAGCGGAGCGCGCACTTGTTCGCACGCAGTTCGTTTCGGGGACGCATGCGCTTGCGACGGTGCTTTTCGGCATCCTTCGTCCAGGTGATGCGCTTGTCTCACTGACGGGAAAGCCTTATGACACGATGCAGACGGTCATTGGCTACGAGCATCCGAGCAAGGGATCACTCAAAGAATTTGGTGTCTCATACAACGAGCTTCCGATGGTCAATGGAAAAGTGGATATTGCCGGGATCCAGCGCGTTGTGACGAAGCGAACAAAAGTCGCTGCGATCCAACGTTCGCGCGGGTACAGCATGAGAAGCCCGCTTTCAATCGATGCCATTCGTGCGATTACGGAAGAAGTGCATCGTGTGAATCCAAAATGTATTTGTTTTATCGATAACTGTTATGGTGAATTTGTTGACGTGGCTGAGCCGACGCAGGCGGGGGCAGATATCATGGCGGGGTCACTCATCAAGAATCCCGGTGGCGGAATTGCGCCGACAGGCGGTTATATCGCAGGGCGTGCAGATCTTGTCGAGCTTGCTTCATATCGCCTCACAGCACCAGGCATGGGGGATGAGCTCGGCGCAAGCCTCGCAAATAACCGCTTGCTTTTTCAGGGATTCTTCCTTGCGCCGCATATCGTTGCACAGGCAATCAAGGGTGCCATTTTCGCAGCGGGCGTATTTTCGCGGCTTGGCTATAAGACACGTCCGCTTCCAAACGAAGTGCACGGTGATATCATACAGGCAATTGAACTTGGTTCTGCGGAAAAACTCATTGCGTTCTGCAGCGGCATTCAGCACTATTCGCCGGTCGATTCTTTTGCAGCACCAGAGCCTTGGGATATGCCAGGATATACGGATCAAATCATTATGGCAGCAGGCACTTTTGTGCAGGGGGCATCCATCGAACTCAGTGCAGATGGGCCGCTGCGCGCACCGTATAATGTTTATCTGCAGGGCGGCCTTACGTTCGAACATGCTGTCCTGGGCGTGATGGGAGCTGCGGAAGCCGTAAAAGGAAATGTATGCGTTTAGCCGTTTGTGCTGGACGAAATGATGGATAAGGTACAAGAATAGCTGAAATAGCTTGTTTCATTATCAGTATCGATAACGGAGGGTTGAAGATGATTCAACTGCCATTGAAGCGGCTCAAGCCGGGAATGGTTATGACACAGGGAATTTATAATGGGAGTGGCGGCAGTTTTTTGAGCAAGGGTGTTTCCTTGACGGAGTCGTATATTCAAAAATTGCATGATTTAGGTATAGCTAGTGTTACGGTAACCAGCATGGATCCGCGTGACAGGATCGCGCCTCCGGAAGATGTCCTTGAGGAAAAAACGCGCGTTCTTGCTGTAAAACGCGTTTACGACATATTTCAGCAAGTGGCAAAAAAAGGAACATTCGATGTCGAGCCGCTCATGAAAGCATCTTCCGCAATTGTCAAGGATATTTTGGAGCGGCGCAAAAACCTCGTCCAACTCACGGATATTCGTACGCATGATATGTATACGTTTGCACATAGTGTCAATGTGGCGATGTTATCCGCGCTCATTGCAGTGCTTGTCGGCATGAAGCAGGAAGAGATCTCTGATCTGACGCTAAGTACGCTCATGCATGACCTCGGAAAATTATCTGTTCCGATTGAAATACTCAATAAACCAAGTCGTCTGACGGACGAGGAGTTTGCTGTCATCAAACGCCATCCACGTGCAGGGTTCGAGCGAATTCAATCGATGAAGAAATTGCCAAACAAGGACGTGCTTTCGATTGTGGCATTGCAGCATCACGAACACATGGATGGCACGGGCTACCCTGACAGACGCAAGGGAAAAGAGATTCACATTTTTGGACGCATTAGTGCGATTGCAGACGTCTACGATGCGCTGACGAGCAGTCGTCCTTACAAGAAAGCGTACATTCCTTCGATTGCTTACAATATCATGGCGAATTGCTCAAAGGGGCAGTTTGACGAGGAACTGCTGGGGCTCTTCTTTCAAAATGTGGCGATTTATCCGACGGGAACGGTCCTCAAAACTTCACTTGGCTACGGCGTCGTCAAGAATGTCGTATTTGGCAAGACGGACCGGCCGGACATCATTCTGTTTGCCGATTGCGATAAGAAGCTTTTTTTCTCGCCGCAGGAGGTTGATCTTTACAGGGATCGGAAGTGTGTGATCGAAGGCGTTTTGAAAGATATGGAGCTTTATCACTTCGTTCATGAGATTGGATTTGATCCCGGCGCTCTTCTGGAACTTCAAAAAGAATCAGAAATGTGATGAGGAGGCAATTTTGGCACAGTATGCAGAATATCCGTGTTCATTTGGCTTTTTTCGTATTGGAGAAGAGTCCAGTGCTGTCATTTCCATCGATATTGAAAAAGAGGCTTTGAACAAAGAGCCGAATGCGCCGTCTGCACTTTTGGATCAGACGGCAGGTGAATTATCCGAATACCTTGCAGGTAGGAGAACGCAGTTTTCTTTTCCCTATCGCTTGCAGGGAACGCCGTTTCGCATGAAAGTTTGGCATGAGCTCGAAAACGTATCCTATGGGGAAACGACGACGTACAAGAAGCTTGCGGAGGCAATTGGCAGAGCCGGTGCTTACCATGCAGTAGGCGGTGCGGTCGCCGCAAATCCTTTAAGCATAGTCGTTCCCTGTCATCGCGTGATTGGGACAAATGGAACCCTGACGGGATACGCATGGGGGCTTCCGATCAAGGAAAGGCTGCTCGCCTTGGAACGGGAAAAAATGGACAGGATGAATGAAATCGAGTGAAGGGAAGTGTATGCAGGGATCCCAATAAGGCGCGCTGGCTGGCACACATTATTTTCCACAAAAAAAGAATGCTGCGACGCAACATCCTTTTCCATTCAGTATTATGGTGGAGACAAGGAGGATCGAACTCCTGACCTCTTGCATGCCATGCAAGC
>ERZ772945.1436-NODE-1436-length-16769-cov-3.235611_pt1 | contig 16769 bp, 12 predicted proteins | sample MGYA00511681_ERZ772945 | MGnify/ENA primary metagenome ERZ772945 (study PRJEB29015, sample SAMEA2737943) | human oral metagenome | biome: human oral; feature: human-associated habitat; material: dental | place: China | collected 2143 ...
TATATAAGGTCTGATATGTTCTCTTATTTTGATGGGGAGGTAGGTTATACATGGTTGAATATAATTATTTCTTTTATAACAGAAAATCGTTATATTTTTATTTTAATTGTCACATTAATAATATATTCGTGTTTATTTGTCTCACTGAAAAGATATGCAGAGAATTATCCAATGGCATTAGTTTTATTTCTAGGCCTTTGGTTTTTCTTTAGTTTTACTTACCTAAGACAAGTTTTAGGTGCAACGATTGCATGGTTAGGCGTGAAATATGTTATTGAGAGGAATTTCTGGAAATTTTGTTTAGTTTCCTTCATTGCTTTCTCAATGCACAATTCAGCACTGATATTCTTTCCTCTATATTTTATTCCAATTAAGAAATTTCCTCCAAGCCTGGTTGTCGGAGTAATGTTGGTATTATTTGGTATTGGATTGTCGCCAATACCAAATGCTCTTTTTGAAATCTATGCAAGTTCTACTATTGAAGAACGTAACTCTGAATATAACGCCAGTGGTGGTTTGAGAATACCATATGTTTTGGAAGCATTTTTCTTTCTATATCTTATTCTGAAGAATTATGGTAGTATCCCGAAAGAAAAATCTTATATTGTATTAATGAATATGTCACTGGTGTTCTGTGCTGTCCTGTTATTTTTTGTACGTTCAGAGAATGGTGGGCGTTTAAGTTGGTACTATATGTTAGGTGTAATTACAACTATTTCATATATTTGTACTTTTCATAAAAATATAGTGAGTAAAACACCTATATTTCTTATAGGATTAAGTTTATTCCTTTATCTTAGAATTTATACAGGATGGCAGAGGTATCTAAATTTGTATCCTTATAAGACATTCTTCAGTAACGGATATAGAGAAAAGGATTATAGCTGGGAACGTTATGAATATGACCACGAGTACGACAGGGATAAGTTTTACCGTACAGCTTTCCGATTCTGTCCTAATTTTAAAAAATAAACTTTAGAAGTGCAAGAAAGAAAGTCAAATTTTGAATTACTTAGAATCGTAGCAATGATTCTTGCCTTAATAATTCATGTTTTTTTACTTTTACCGCGACCAACGGAAGTTTATGTGGTAAAGAATCCTTTTAAAGCCTTGGAATTTTATGTTGTGGATGCGATTGCTATCAGTTGTGTCAATATCTTCATTTTAATTTCAGGGTGGTTTGGAATGAAGGTTAATTGGAAAAAGTTCCGGGCTCTAATATTCCAAGTTTTATTTTTTAGTATCTTAATTTGGAGTGCTTTAGTTACATTATTTCCCAATAAATATTTAAATGGCAAAAGTCTTTCTACCATATTGATGTTGAATAGCTGTGACTATTGGTTTATTAAATCTTATATAGGGCTCTATTTGTTATCACCTATCATTAATAAATTTATAGAGAACTCTACTCAGAAAGAATATGGACGAGTCTTACTTGCTCTATTTATATTCCAAACTATTTATGGGTGGTTTAGTATTAACGGGGCCGAATGGATAGGAGGAGGATATTCTGCCTTTTCATTTGTTTGCCTTTATTCCCTGGGTAGGTACGTGAGACTTTACCAAAATACTATCATATTAAAGAAGGGGTGTACTTTAGCTGCAATCTCAATAAAGCCTTTGTCTTTTGTGTTCTTGGGAATTGTTATGATACTAGCATTAACCGCTTTCAGTGTTACTTATGTAGGACTTCCTATTGAAGGAAGATTATTTACTTACACAAATCCTTTAGTCATATTAGAGGCCATTATCCTATTACTTATCTTTAGCAGATTGAAGATAAAGTCATCTGTGATTAATGGCATGGCATCTTCATGTTTAGCAATCTATTTGTTACATGGAAACGAGTTAGTGCTCAGACCTTTTTATGGGACCTGGATAGCACAATGGTATCAAAATGACTCTACTTTTATTTTTCTATCAAAGACAGTATTATTTATAATAGTAGTTTTTGCTGTATCTATTACTTTAGACAAAATTAGGTCCCTTTTTAGTAAATTGATATTTGGTTAAATATGTTCCGTATGGGGAAAGTTCTGATAACAGTTTTTACACCAGCTTACAATCGGTCCAATTTATTGCCCCGGCTTTACAAATCCCTGAAATTGCAGACGTATCAGTATTTTGAATGGATCGTTGTAGACGATGGCTCTGTTGATAATACACGTGAAGTTGTAGAGACGTTCATCAATGAAGGCATATTAAACATCCATTTTATGCAACAACATAATGGTGGTAAGCACAGGGCTATAAATAAAGGAGTTAGTGTTGCAACCGGTGAGTTGTTTTTTATTGTTGATAGTGATGATACATTGGCAGAAGACTCTTTGGAACTAGTTTCTAAATACTATGAACAAATAAGGGATAATAAAGATTTTTGTGGGGTTTCAGGGATGAAAGGAGACTTTGGCCATAATAAGATAGGCACTGATACTCATTTTGATTTTCTTGATTGCGCCATAGCGGAATCTGGATATAAGTATCATATTTATGGTGATAAAGCGGAAGTGATACGCACAGAAGTTATGCGTGAATACCCTTTCCCAGAGTTTCCCAATGAATACTTTTGTCCAGAAGCACTAATTTGGAATCGTATCTCAAGAAGATATAAAATAAGGTATTTTGATAAGGTCATTTATTTATGTGAATACTTAGAAGGGGGATTGTCTAGTCAGCAAACTAAGCTTTTAGAGAGAAATCCTAAGGCAACAATGCTAACGTATAAAGAAATGGTTGAGAATTCAGATGTTACTCTTTCTTTCCGTTTTAGATGTGCTATCAATTTCTGGCGATATACACTATTGAAGTCTTTTAAATTTGGAAAATATTATCAGCTTCAGTGGTACTGGATTATTTTCTTTCCTATGGGGATAATTGTAAGATTATTGAAAGGTTGAGAAAGATCTTATTAGCTTAATTAAATTATGAATAATAAGATTGCAATAATAATACCATATTTCGGACATTTTCCAAAATGGATGTCTCTTTTTGTTGAAGGGTGTAAACATAACCCTTTTATAGACTTTTTTTTGTATACAGATTGCGAATATCATTATGAATGTTCTAATCTCTTTTACATTTCAATATCTTTCAAAGATTTTTGTGATAAGATAGGTAAAAGTCTAGGTATTACTTTTGAACCGAAATCTGCTTATAAACTTTGTGGTGTAAGACCATTTTATGGCTATATTTTTAAGGGAGAGTTGACTAAATATGATTATTGGGGATTTTGTGATATAGACTTAGTTTTTGGGAACTTAAAGATAGTGTTTTCTGATGATGTTTTAGGAAAATATGATGTTATTTCTACAGAAGGAGATCGTATTTCCGGACCACTATGTATATTGAGAAATAATCGTAAGAATCGAGAGATCTGCTTTCGGATCAAACAATGGCAACAGATGTTACAGTCTGTGGATATGATTCCTTTAGATGAAAAATATCTGTCTGATATCTTAGCTCCTGAGTTAAAGATATTAAGAGGTATTAATAGTTATATGTTGCGACGAGTTCTTCCTCTACGGATAGCCAAGAGAATAAATGACGTATTGGCGTGGCCTATTCAGCACTTCTCAAAACTTTTCCGACGACAATATTATCAAGAACTAAATGCAACGCCAGAGATAGGAGTTCATAGTATGAGTTATATATATCGTGAAGGGAAATTGAGTTCTTTATCGGATAATAAAGAGATACCCTATTTGCATTTCTTGTTTTTTAAGAAGAATATGTATAGAGCTTCATATCTTTGGGATGATACTACGCCTTTGGACACAAGTAATCTTAAGTACGATCATAATGTATTCATAGATGAGACAGGCATTCATAATTAATTAATGTAGGAGTCTTATTACTTATACATCGTGTGTCACATATGAAAATTTTAAGAATTCTTCATGTAATTACTTCTTTGGAAACGGGGGGGGCTGAAACGTTGGTTGTTAATTTGGTACCAAGGTTACAGAACTTGGGACATACGGTTGATTTGTGTGTTTTCAACGGTGTTGAGACTCCGTTGATGCAAAAATTAAAGGCAGACAGTCCGCAAACAAAGATATATACTTTAGGACATGGAGTGTACAATCCCTTTTATATACTGCAACTGGTAAAGATAATGTGTGGATATGATATTGTCCATACCCACAACTCTTCTCCACAGCTTTTCGTTGCAATTGCTAATATGTTTGTGCATACCAAGATTGTATCAACAGAGCATAATACCTCCAATCGCAAACGCGATTGGAAGTGGTATGCACCAGTTGAGAGCTGGATGTACCGACAATATGAACATATTATTTGTATCAGCAAGATTGCAGAAACGAAACTGAGAGAATATATGGGCGGAGATTGGCTTAATCAAGCGAGTCTGCGCTATAACAAAATATCAACAATTAATAACGGTGTAGATGTACAAGCAATAAGTGAAAGTGATCCTAATGCTGAACTTTTGTCATTAAAGAAAGATAGAAAGGCAATTTTAATGGTTGCTGGATTTCGTAAACAGAAAGACCAGGATACGATAGTTAAGGCCTTAAACAAATTAGATAAAACAAAGTTCGAAGTATGGTTTGCCGGAATAGGTGATCGCATGGACGACGTAAGGCAATTAGCCTTATCTTTAGGAGTTGCCGATAATGTAAGGTTTCTTGGCTTGCGTACAGATATTCCTAATATTCTGAAAGCAGCTGATATTATCGTAATGTCATCTCATTGGGAGGGGCTAAGCCTTAGTAATGTTGAAGGAATGAGTGCACATAAGCCTTTCATTGCCTCTGATGTAAACGGGCTTCGAGAGGTTACAGAAGGCTATGGTATTCTGTTCCCGCACGAAGATGCTGATACCTTGGCAAAGGAAATTAATCGTTTAGCTGACGATGAAATCTATTATAAGGAGATTGCTGCCCGATGCTACCATCGGGCATTAGAGTTTGATATCAACAAGACTGTTGCAGGATATGAAAAGGTTTATCTTAATGTATTCAAGCAATAATTTCATTTTCCCCATGTATGACTAATAATAGCGAGTCATGAATCACTACAAAAAAAATATACTTCACGTTGTAAATATTTATTTTGTGATACCATATTTTATTGACGGACAATTTAAATATTTTAAAGATAAAGGGTATAACCTCCATGTTGTATGTTCTGAATCAAAATATTTGGCAGAATATGCCAGGGAGAATTCTTTTGATTATCGGGTTCTGCCGGTTCTAAGATCAATCAATATTATTCAGGATATCAAAACCGTTATCGGGATATGCCGTTATATTAAACAAAAGCAAATCGGCATTGTTGTAGGCCATACGCCTAAAGGCGGCCTCCTGTCGATGATTGCAGGATGGCTGATGCGCGTTCCCAAACGAATATATTTCCGTCACGGTTTAGTTTATGAGACGTCACGTGGACTTAAACGTTTCATCCTCATGAGCGTTGATCGCCTTGCTTCTTTGTGTGCAACAAAGATAGTTTGTGTTTCTCCTTCCGTTCTGAAACGGTCGATAACTGATCATCTTGGCTCTCCTTCCAGGCAAATTATTCTTCATAAAGGTACATGTTGTGGCATTGATACCGAAGGAAAATTCAATCCTGCTAACATTGATTCACAGAAGTTAGCTCGCATGAAATCGAAGTGGGGGATAGCCGATAACGATTGGGTGATAGGCTATTCTGGTCGATTGGTTCGTGATAAAGGCATTATAGAGTTGGTTCGTGCTTTCCGTAATGTGAAGAAAGCCAATGCTCATTATAAGCTCCTCTTGGTTGGAATGTTTGAGGTTAGAGATGCTCTGCCCGATGATATACAGCAGGATATTAAGAACGATAAACAAATAGTATGGACTGATTTCCAAAATTCGGATATGGAATACTTCTATGCTATGATGAACGTTTACGTGTTAGCGTCATATCGTGAGGGTTTTCCCACGGGTGTTTTAGAGGCTCAAGCTATGCAAGTTCCGGTTATAACTACTCGTGCTACTGGTTGTTGCGATTCTATTCTGGAAGGCGAAACAGGCTTGTTTGTTGAGCATAATGTGTCACAAATTGCCGATGCTATCCGTAGTATTCATGATGCATGCAGTGGTGTTAGCGGAGAAAAGGCACGTGAATGGGTACGTAAGAACTTTGAAAATCATATTGTTTGGAACGAAATAGAGAAGTTATACTGATATGAATATACTGATAACGGGTTGCCATGGCTTTGTAGGGCAGAATATTGTACCTTATTTAGAGGCTAAAGGACATACTGTTTATGGGCTGGGCCGTACAGGAACCTATACCTGGACTGACCTTACTGATGACAGTTTACCTCAGGTTGATGCCATTATTCATTTGGCAGGGAAGGCCCATGATACCAAAAACCAGACTAAAGCAGATGTTTATTTTAAGGTAAACAGAGATTTAACCCTGAAGGTTTTTGCTTATTTCATGGAACATCAGGATATTAAAAAGTTCATCTTTTTTTCGTCAGTTAAGGCTGTGGCCGACAAAGTCCCCGGCCAAATTCTTACAGAAGATGTCACACCTGCGCCTAAAGGTCCGTATGGCGAAAGCAAGGCGGCTGCCGAAAAACAAATAAATGACATATGGCAATCGACACCATCTTCCCAAACTGAGGGCAGACAGGTTTATATTCTGCGCCCTTGTATGATGCACGGCCCGGGCAATAAAGGCAACCTTAACTTGCTTTATAAGGTTGTAAGCAAAGGTTTTCCCTGGCCATTAGGCGCGTTCGAGAACCAGCGTTCTTTCTGTTCCATTCAGAATGTATGTTTTGTTGTAGACCAACTTTTAGAGCAAAATATCGGCAGTGGTGTTTATAATCTTGCTGACGATGAGGCTTTATCCACTAACATGCTGGTTGAAATTATAGGCGATTGTTTAGGGCAAAAGGTTCGAATATGGAAGTTTGGGCGAAGTGGAATGACATTTTTAGCAAAGGTTGGCGACAAATTACATCTGCCTTTAACCACTGAACGATTAGCCAAACTAACAGAAAATTATGTGGTTGACAACAGCAAGATAAAGCGCGTATTGAACATTGATAAAATGCCTTTGTCGGCATGCGAAGGTCTTTCTTATACCATCCGCAGCTTTAATAGTAACAAGAAGCAGCTTCAAACGCAATAGGAAATAGGTTTAAACGCAATAAACAGATGAAGCTCATTAACAAAAACTTGCTCGATAAGGTAACATCGGAGGCGAAAGAATCGTGTAGATTACGCATGAATTACAACTTTCACGACTCCCTTAACGCCCCATGCCAGCGACTTTTAAATGCTTTGGAGCCAGGGACTGTGGTTCCAATCCATCGCCATAAACACACGTCCGAAACTTATATCCTGTTGCGAGGCAAGCTCAAAATGATGTTTTATAATGACAAAAAGAAAGTGATTGACGAGTCAATTCTAAGCATCGAAGCTGGTAATTACGGCATACATATTCCCGCTGGCGTCTGGCATTCGATGGATGTGCTGGCTTCAGGCACCGTAATTTTTGAAACAAAGGACGGTCCTTACACGCCTGTTCAGGAGTGTGACATATTAAAATAATGTAGGTTTGTTGAACTCACGCTAACAATATATTCCATTAAACAGGTGATTAACAGGCAACTTAAAGTTTATATAAAAATTTTATTATTAAGTATAGGCTTAATAAGTTGTACTGTTATTAAAAAGAAAAACAAGGATTTTACAAATACAAAAGTCGAAAATTATAATGATACTACTTCCCGAAATCAGCGTATCGTAAAAGAAAAACCGTTAAAAGATTCCCTTAAAACAGAGGATGTCATTTCTTTTTATAAAAGGTTTATGCAGAGTTATATTTTGGGAGGCTCGTTAAATAGGGGCGATAGCGTTGCAATGTCATGTTTGACAACTGAGTTCATTCATAAATTAGAAAAGATATATTTAGAGGAATATGATTGCGAAGATGGAGGTTGTCTTGCTGTATGGATGTTTGTTACTGGCGGCAATGACGATAATCCGGAGGTTAATATTCGCAATATGAAGATGGTGTTTATAGGTGACAATTGGTACAAAATAATCTTTGGCAGGCAACCGGAAAACTCATATCGGGTAAAAATAATAAGACAAAGAGGCTGCTATAAAATCAGTGATATTATCAATAATAATACAATATAGCTGTAATTATAAGTGTTATTTGTTCTTGTAAATGGTGTGAAAGCCATTCTTTTTTTATTCCTTTAGCCAAAGAAAACAGCTTACTTGGGTCGAATCTATATTAAAACAATTATAAAAATGTGGCATTTAGCGATTATATTTCTGCTTCTTTTTATTCTCGAAATAGTTTATTTCAGGGTTGCCGGCCATTATAATATCATCGACAAACCGTCAGAACGTGGTTCGTCTAAGTTTATAACCCTTCGCGGAGGAGGCATTATTTTTTATCTTGGTGCATGGGTATGGTTCCTGCTTTCTGGTTTCCATTACCCATTATTTTTTGTTGGTCTTAGCATCGTTTCGATGTTAAGTTTCGTTGATGACATCCATTCGTTAAGTCCTTTATTACGTCTGCCCTTGCAGTTTGTTGGTATCTTGTTATTGCTTTGCCAGCTTATTTGGTCTACTTGCAATGGTTTATGTCCTGATTCAGCGCATATTTTCTATATTCTTTTTTTTGTAATCGCCGGACTTATTGTGTGTACCGGTGCCATGAACGTGTTTAATTTCATGGACGGTATCAACGGCATTACGGGCGGTTATTCGCTGATTGTGCTTACGGCTATTCTTTATACATTGAATTGCCATACTATGCAGGCCGGAGAATCATTGGGTCACTGGATTTCGTCGTTGGTTACAATTACGTTGCTGGCTGACGTCGTGTTCTGCTTTTTTAACTTCAGACCTCGGGCAAAATGCTTTGCAGGCGATGTCGGCTCTGTCTCAATTGCCTTTATTATACTTTTTTCCCTCGGATTCATTATTGTACAAACGCACGACCTTTCCTTGCTGTCGTTTCTGGTTGTATATGGTGTTGACGGGTGTCTTACGATTATTCACCGACTCATGCTGCACGAAAAAATATCGTTACCCCATCGTAAACATCTGTACCAGATTATGGCAAATGAACTGCATGTGCCTCATGTAGCAGTATCGTTAGCATATATGGCTGTGCAATTTATATGCTGCGCGTGGTATATTGCCAGCCCCGGGTATCTCACATTATGTTTGCAGATAACCATATTATCGATAGTTTACGTTTTATTTATGAAACGTTTTTTCCATTTACATCAAAGTTAATTTCTGCGCTTCATGCTTTCGAAACAAGTACAGGCTTATTTAGATTTTCTCCGATTTTCCTTGCACGACGATAATCCTATCCCCCCCACGGTCAGCGATATTGATTGGGACGAGCTGTTGTTGTTTGGTCAGAACCAGGCCATTTCGGGCGTATTGTATCATGGTTTGGAGCGAATGGGTAACTCTCCATATAAGCCTTCGAGTGCCACAATTGTTAAATGGTATGCCACGTATGCCCTTATTAAGAAAACAAACATACAGGTTTATCGCGACGCATCGGCACTAACCAAAGGTCTTTATCACGATTATCTGGTTAAAAGCTGCGTATTAAAGGGACAGGGCAACGCGTTAATGTATCCCGATCCTTATATGCGCACATCGGGAGATATTGATATTTGGTGCAAAATTCAACCTGAACCGGCTGACAAATCTGTCCATGAACAACCGAAAAACAAGCGTAAGAATTATTTCTGGACGGTTGATCCCGAGATCATAAAGCTCATAAATATTGCCCGCCAACAGGATAAACAGGGTGAAATAAGCTATCATCATATTGAACTTAACGTTATGAAAACACCTGTTGAACTGCATTTTTTCCCTTCGTTTATGGGCAATATTGTTCACGAAAAGCGGCTGCGCAGCTGGTTCGAAGCCCATAAAGACGAGCAGTTCAGAAACGTTGTCCAATTGCCTGATGGCTTGGGAACCATCTGTGTTCCAACAGATAGTTTCAATGTTGTTTTCCAATTGTCGCACCTCATGCACCATTTTTTCTTTGAGGGCATTGGCTTACGGCAGATGATTGATTATTATTACCTGCTTCGTCGCGGACTTAATGCCGATGAAAAACAACGGTTAATACCCGTTCTTCGCCATACAGGCATGTTTAAATTTGCCTCTGCCGTCATGTATATTATGCAAGAGGTTTTAGGTTTGGAGAGCGATTTCCTATGGGTTAAACCCAATAAACGCCTTGGCCGACTGCTGCTTTCTGAGATTATTCTTAGTGGTAACTTTGGCTTCTACGACAGTCGTTACTCCTTCAAAGGGCTGTCAACTTACCGTCAGTATTTGGTAGAAACCTATCGTAATTTGCATTTCGCGCTCGATTTTCCATCCGAAACTGTCTGGGGTCGCCCCATAAGCCGTTGGTGGCATGCACTTTATAAGTGGAAGTTGAGGCGCGCAGTTGAGGCCTTTCGGTAAATTAATTATTCTTTAATATCTTTATTGGGTAACCGGAATCTGTCGATTCCGGTTTTTTGTTATATGCTGTTTCCAAATGGTTTATGGCGTTATGCTGCATGGTTATTGATTGTATGGTGAGTGTCCGGCGGCCGTCAGCAGCGTTGCTGACGACCGTCGTACGCATGGTTTGACGGCCGTCGTACGCGCTGCTGACGGCCGCCGAACGCTCACCCTTACACGGTAATCTCTCATACGCTTCGCTTAATCTCCGTTTCCGTTGTGCTGTTTGTCCATATCGTTTGTGCCCTTTTCTTTGCGCGTCATGCCTTATCTGCGAACAAAAATAACAAATATCATGACATGCCGAATGGTCCTATCCCTCTTTGTTGCGCCGTTTGGGTAGTTTATTTCCTTGTGTTACATGTTTTTATACCCACTTTTAAGTATTTTTTCCTATGGATTTATATTCGGATAATATTTCTTAAAAATATTAAGGAAGAAACAGTAACTTTGCCGTCATAAACGTGAATATTTATGAACAGAATCAGGAGGTTTCTGGCAGGTTTTATTGTGATTGCCTTTTCTCCCTGTTTTTTAGTTTCTGGTGTTGCTGAAGATAAGGTGATTACTTCGGCCGAATTGCAGCAGGTTAGTCAGTCTGATTTCTGGTATGCCCTGTCGGTATTGGAACCCTCGTTCGTGCTTACCGACCGCGCATATCATGGCGATGTTCCCGGATATATTCCTGACGAATCGGCCGTAAGGGGTTTCAGCCGTTGGACATCACGTGCCAAAAGCCGTAACATATTGTTTGTAATCGATGGTAATCGTGCTCCGCTTAGTGTGGCTCGCGCTTTGAATGTGTGTAACATTAAGGAAATCAGGATTATCAGCGACGCGGTAAACCTGGCGGCACGGGGCATACAAGGTGCCGACGGTGTAGTTGAAATTGTCACCGTCAGGCCTGCGGTTATGCCGCTAAAAGTTGAGTACCATACCTATCTTACTATGCTTTCGGCCGACAAAAGCCCGTACCGTGTGCAGCTGAAGGGCGTAAGCGGGGCTACCGACTGGCTTTCTGCTCCCCTTCAAACTGGCTTTACGCAACGCCATCAGATTGATGCCGGAGGCAGTGACGGGCTGGTTTCGTATAAGTTTACGGCGGTGTTTGCACCTGCCGGCAGAGGTGTGATGAAAGGTTCGGGCAATAACGACCTTAGTTTGCGCGCCTGTGTGGGCTATCGTCACAGGGCAATTAAGGTGTATAATGATATGGGCTTCGACAATTATAACACCCGTAAGTCTAACTTCGGACGATGGGGTGATATGGCCCTGATTCAGGGAAACGAAAATCCTTACGATGCGCAGGGTGCGTTACGACCCTTTGTTGATGTTAACGGCATGCAAGTACCCAACCCGCTGTATGAGCATTCACTTGGGTCGTTCTTCAAAGAACGTACGGCAACGCTGACCAACAGACTCGGCTTGCGCATTGACCTGCCGTGGCGACTGCAGTTTAATGGCAATTACAGTTACGTGCGACAGTTTGTGCGCTTCGACAATTTTCTGTCGCCTTCATCGGCTGTTTTCCTGGCCAATACCGACTTACGCGCCAACGGCACTTACCATATTCGCCGTTCCGGATACTTATCTCACGAGGGCGGTGCGTCGCTCGACCACCAGGCTAACGTAGGCAACGGCCGGCTTTCGTCGTCTTTGGGCTTTGGCATTTTTGACGGAAAGAGCACGGGTGAGAGCTATGGCGGACGCGGAGTATTAAACGATCGTATGGCCTATGTCACGTTTACGCAGAGCTACGACACGCTGCAGGCACCGTCGGCCCATCGTTTTTTTGAGCGTACCATGCGCGTTTTTGCGAATGTCGACTATATGTTTCGTCACCGATACGGCATAAAACTGTCGGGCAATTTGAACCGTTCCAACCTGCTTGCGCCCGATAACCGCACCCGTTTTTACTGGGCGGGGAAGCTCTATTGGAATGTACACAACGAGCCTTGGTTGGAGAATAGCCGCGTGAAAACGCTGCGCCTTTTCATAGAAAGCGGCACAACGGGTGTGGTTCCATTTAGCTATACCGACTTTACCAACACATACACCAACAACATTAACGACGAATATATTTACAATTATTACCAAATCGGGTCGCGCCTCAGCGCGAAACCGAATACCCGTTTAAAGCCTGTGACCATGCTGATGTGGGCTGCAGGTGCCGATATGACAACGGAGACGGGCCATTTTCATGCCGAATTTTATCGCAACAGTGCACGCAACCAGTTGGTTGTTACACCGTTACCGGCTATTGATGGTTTCTATACGCAGGCAGCTAATGGAGGCAAAGTGATAAACACGGGCTTTGAACTGACGGCCTCAGACAGGCTTTTTACGTATAAAAATGTGTCGGTAGATGGGTGGATGGCAATGCGGTATAATCATAATGGTATGGCCGGTATTCCTGCTTATTTCAACGAAAACGTGCTGAATAAGCAACCGTTGATGATGTATGGCATGGGGCAGTCGACGTTTCGTGGCAGTATAGGATGGCTGATGGCTTGGAAAAAGTGGGGGCTTGGTGGTAGCTTTACCGGTGTTACGGGTAACAACGTGGTTGATTATCTTACGGCTACACATGCCCTGCACAGCGACAACCGCTTGCAGTGGTCCTCATTATGGTTGGGCCGTACGCTGAAGTTTAAGAGTAAATACGTTGATAACATACAGTGGATGTTGCAGGGGAGCAACCTGCTTACGTGGCGTTCGGCCCGTGTTCCCGAAGGCATTTGCTACCCGTTAACACGCAGTTTTACGCTGTCGGCAAGCATTATGTTTTAACTTGATAGAGAAACGGACGAATGAAAAAGACAATATTTTCCCTCATTTTGCTGCCAGTTGCGGTGCTGTCATCGTGTAACAGCTACTTCGATAAGACGGGCGATGAACAGCAAATTACCGATAAGAAGTTCTTTCATGACGATGCAGCCTTTGCCAATGCGCTTACCGGCTGTTACAATCTCATGCGTTCGCGCAACCTTTATGGCGGTACACTGACGCTCGAAATGATGGAATTTGCCAGTCAGGACATGGCTCCACACGATGCCATTACGATGGCAGCATCGCAGCTTAACTTTAACGACGCTGCACTTTCGGCCCGTATCGATTCGATGACGCATGCGGCATACCGCGTGGTTATGGCCTGCAACAAGCTAATTAGTGAGGGCGAACGTACAAAGGTTGTTTTTACGCATCCGGGGCAAAAGAATATAATTATGGGCGAAGCCTATGCGCTTCGTGCTGCGGTTCAGTTTGATTTGTTGCGCCTTTTTCATCCAGCCCCTGCAACCGATGCGGGCTATCGAGGATTGCCTTATCTTACAAAATTTGACACAAAAGCCCCCGAAGCCCTTGCGACAACAGAAATTTTACAGCGTGTCAACGCCGATTTGGAACATGCTGCACAGTTGTTGAAGACGGCCGACCCGATATTGAAACCGCGGTATACCACCGTTAGCGTGGGCGAATTTGACCGCCGTTTGCGCACGTTTCAAATGAATTATTGTGCCGTAAAGGCCGTTCAGGCGCGGGTTGCACTTTGGCAAGGCAATTATGAAACGGCCGCCGCACAGGCCGATAGCGTATTGGCTCATTTGCAGAATACGGCGTCGCGCTATCGTCTTTTCTATTGGGTTACGCCTGGACACTATGGCAGCGATTTCAGCTTTTCGCGCGAATACGTCTTCGCTATCGCCTCAAAGCCCGACGGTTTTGCCCGTTTAAGCGATGACATGTTTAAGCAGCGGGGCATACAAACCACAAGTATATTGCGTAATATCTATGCCAATAGTTCCGACATCAGGTATAGGGCGTGGTTCCGTCAGCACGGCAGCGGCTATGCAATGAGCAATAAATTCGGGTCGGCAACGCTGCTTGCCGATTACGTATACAGCGCATCGGCCACGGCAACTAACCTGCCGGCTGCCATCCCTTATATTAAATTGGGTGAGGTGATGCTGATAAAGGCTGAGGCTTTGAACGAACAGGGACATACGTCAGAAGCGTTATCGTGTTTGGAAGAAATGCAGGGCTATAAGGATGTAAGCTATGCACGCCGGGCCATAGGTGTGACAAAGGACATGCTGCGCGAAATGATTTATGACGAAGCCCGCCGCGATTTGTTTGGCGAAGGCCAGTTGTTTTATCTTTATAAGCGTATAGGGCTGACGTCGTTACAGGCTGCCGATGGCAGCACGCGCACGGTAAGTGCAGGCCAATACACCCTTCCGCTGCCCGCTGATTTGTATAAATCTGTTCAATAAATGTTGAGAATTATGCACCATAAAATAACAAACTCGCTGTCATGGCTGCTGTTTCTTGCCCTGTTCCTACCGTTAAGTTTGCCGGCTCAGGAGCAAAAGACAGCTGTTGTACCCGTAGAAAAGAACGCGGGGCAGATGAAAACAGTGATGCGTGGCACCGTTGTTGATGAAAGTGGGCTGCCTTTACCAGGTGCGAAAGTGCAGTTGGTGAGCCGGGTTCCCAGGTTTAAGGTGGTGGCAACAGCCGTAACCGATGCGGGGGGCAGGTTCTTATTGGATGTGAAAGACGCTGGTATGTACGTTGTTGTAGAATATATTGGCTTTAAAACCTTTGAAGCAAGGGCGAAGAAAAATACCGATATTACCATACAATTAACGCCTGATGAGCATACGTTAAAAGAAACAGTTGTCACGGGTTTCTACTCAAAGGCCAGGAATAGCTTTACGGGAACTGCCGTCCAGGTGGGCGGAGATGAGCTGCGTTCGGTCAATAACACGAGCTTTTTCAATAGTTTAAAGGTGTTCGAACCATCGCTACAGGTGGTTGATACGCGCGGTATGTTTGGGTCTGACCCCAATCATGTGCCCGGCCAGATTGAGTTGAGGGGACAGAATTCCATGCCCGACATTTCGCGAAGTGAGCTTGAAACGCAAACCTCGCTGCCGGTTTTTATACTCGATGGCTTTGAAGTTAGCGTGCAAAAAGTGTACGATTTAGACATGAATCGCATTAAAAGCGTTACTATATTAAAGGATGCTTCGGCCTCGGCTATTTATGGAAGCAGGGCTGCCAACGGTGTAATTGTGATTGAAACACGTAATCCGGAGGCTGGCAAACTGCAAATAAGCTATACCCTTAACGGTGGTATTCAGGTGCCTGACCTTACATCTTATAACCTCATGAACGCCGCCGAGGCATTGGAATTTCAAAAGGCAGCCGGTGTGTTTGACCCGTATTCGGCAGGCGAAGACGGCGGAACAAATCTTAATTCATACCATGCAGTGCTGCGAAATGTGATGAATGGAGTAGATACTTATTGGTTGCGAAAGCCCCTCCGTATGGGCTTTAACCGCAAACATACCGTTATAATTGATGGCAGTGTGTTGAGTCAAAACGGTACGAAAGGCAACGTAAGGTATTCGGTTAACCTCGGAATGGGAACGAATGACGGGGCTATGAAAGGCTCGACGAGGACGACATATGAGGCAGGAACAAAGCTCATGTTCCAGACACGCAAGCTGTATATCACGAACAATATGCAATTTTCGCTGACCAACAGTGCTGATTCGCCCTACGGAAACTTCTCAACTTACACGCGCACGCTGCCCTATTATCAGGAGCGCGATGCCGATGGCAACTATTATCGCTTGCTGTCTATTGCCAACTTTGCGCCGTCAGGTATGGCCCTTGGCGTGCTTGCTTCGCAGCAATCGCCTGTGTATGAGGCGAAGTATCTGAACAGTTTTTCGAAGAATGAGGGTGCTAACGTAACAAATAACTTGGGTATAAACTGGCTGATTTTGCCTGAATTGCGGTTGAAAGGCGGTTTTTCGTTAGGGTATGACTTTAGTAGAGGCGATGCCTATGTGTCGCCCGCCAGCTTTGCCTACATCAATAACAACGATAATTCATCTACAAATCCCGATGTCATTTATCGCCGGGGACGTTATAATAACGGTAATTCGTCGGGCATAACATACAATGCAAACGCCGTTATTTCGTATACAAGGTCGTGGGGAAAGCTCGATTGGCAAGGCATTATTGGGGCTGAAGCCCGCCAAATTACAACCGAAACCGACGGCTATAACATGACAGGCTTCCTGGGAGACGGGCAGGATTACCTCTCGTATGCGGTGCAATATGAACGCTTTGGCCGTGTAAACGGTGTGCGTTCTACGGTGCGAACGGCGGGCGTTTTCAGCAATCAGAATCTTTCTTGGGACAATCGTTATCTTATGGATATGACGTGCAGGCTTGACGGTT
>ERZ772945.1437-NODE-1437-length-16768-cov-6.169329_pt1 | contig 16768 bp, 18 predicted proteins | sample MGYA00511681_ERZ772945 | MGnify/ENA primary metagenome ERZ772945 (study PRJEB29015, sample SAMEA2737943) | human oral metagenome | biome: human oral; feature: human-associated habitat; material: dental | place: China | collected 2143 ...
ACTAAGCGCGCGCGGCGCAGCGTGCGGGGCAGGTATTTCGGCTACGGAGGGAGCCCGATGATAGGCTGGCTGCCTACGGCTCAGTCGTCCTCCTCTTCCTCCGCCCCCTGGTCCTTATACTTGGCGCGGGTCCTGAACTCCAGGATAAACGAAATGATAAAGAAGAAGACGATGCCACCGACGACTAGCGCCAGCACACCTGATCTTGTCCCAAAGAGCCATTCAAAGAATTGTGCTACCTGGTCCATCGAGTTCCTTTCGGTGAAGGTTGTCCTTACGGGTCATTGCGGACCCACTCAAGCACACCCGGTCAAGTATATACTGGGCACGGTGCGCACAGTAGGGCGCGGTACACACAGGTGCGGGGCGTGCGACGGGAAGCTCCGTGAACGAACCAACAATCGAGAGGACTCAGATGCTCGACATCAAGTTTGTTAGAGAGAACCCTGACGTTGTGGACAAGGCCTGCGAGTCGAGGCAGAACGCCCACTGGGATCGCGAGCGTTTCTTTGAGCTTGACGAGGCACGCCGCTCCACTATCGGCGAGGTCGAGAGGCTCCAAGCTGAACGCAACGCCAAGTCCAAGCTCATCGGCAAGCTGATGCGGGAGGGCAAGAAGGATGAGGCGGAGCGGGCGAAGGCCGAGGTCGCCGCCAACAAGGGTCGCATCGCCGAGCTCGACGAGAGGCGTGCGAGCCTTGACGGGGAGCTCTTCGATCTGGTCTCTGCCATTCCCAACATCCCACATGAGTCTGTTCCCTACGGCAGGGACGACTCTGACAATCCCGAGCTGCGACGCTGGGGAGAGCCACGCGAGTTTGACTTCACGCCCAAGGCCCACTGGGACCTTGGTGTCGCCACGGGCATGATCGACTTCGACCGTGGCGTCAAGCTTGCGGGTACCCGCTTCTACCTGCTTGGCGGTGTCGGCGCCCTTATGGAGCGCGCGCTTATCAACTTCTTTATCGACCAGCACGCTCAGGCTGGCTTCAAGGAGTGGTGGCCACCCGTCATCACGAATCGCGAGTCGCTTTTCGGGACGGGCCAGCTGCCTAAGTTTGACGAGGATCTCTTCCACGTGAGTGGCGGCATGTATCTTATCCCGACGGCCGAGGTTATGCTCACCAACATCCACCGCGACGAGATCCTCGACGCCGACGTGCTGCCCCTTCTCTATACGGCGTTCACCCCGTGCTTTCGCGAGGAGGCGGGCTCGGCCGGCCGAGACACGAGGGGCATCATCCGCGTGCACGAGTTCGACAAGGTCGAGATGGTCAAGTTCGCCAAGCCCGACAACTCCATGGACCAGCTCGAGTCCATGGTCGCGCAGGCCGAAAGCTGCCTGCAGCTCTTGGGCCTGCCCTACCACGTTGTGACGCTCTGCACCGGAGACCTCGGCTTCTCTGCCGCCAAATGCTTTGACCTCGAGGTGTGGCTGCCCAGCTACAACTCCTACAAGGAGATCTCGTCTTGCTCCAACTGCTGGGACTTCCAGGCTCGCCGTGCCAACATCCGCTACAAGGACCCCAAGGCATTCAAGGGTACGCGCCTGGTGCACACGCTCAACGGCTCCGGCCTGGCGGTCGGGCGCACGATGGCCGCCATCATGGAGAACTACCAGAACGCCGACGGTTCGATCACGGTGCCCGAGGCTCTGCGCCCCTACATGCGCGGCATGGAGCTCATACGGTCCGATGGGGCATAGGGCCATGCGGGTCGTGTCGTGTCGTCCGTAGCGTGCCGCGTATCGTCCGCGTGACTGAACGTTGGCGGCGGTACGTACAGATCTGTCTGGTAGGGCGGCGTGACGGTCAGACGGTGTTGAGTGCGGTCGAATCGCCACACCTTTCCTGGGTCATCCGTCGTGTCGTGGGAGGCCCACCAGCATGGGGATCTGCCTTAGGGTGGCGTGGCGAAGCTCGCTACTGCCTCCAGAAAAAAGATCATTTTCGCTTGTAGTATAGAAACAGAAGTTCTATACTACGCATAGTGTTAGTTGGACGATAGGAGGAAGCATGAAGGAACGGTGCTTGATCTGGCGGGAGGACGATGGAGAGGAGTCGAGGGAGGCTGCGCTTGTCCGTCGGGGCGATCGCCTGTGCATCGAGGAGATAAGCCGAGGCCCGCTGACGAGGGCGATGTTTGGCGCCTCTCCCTATGGTCGGCGCATCGTGATTGAGGGTGAGTTTGCGCCTGCGGTGCTCGCACACGCGCTGTATGCGGACTCCACCCAAGACCTCGAGGTGGTGCTCCGGCAATTCTTTCAGGTGGGGGGCGGCAGGCTCGTTGACATTGAGGACGCGCTTGATCGGGAGAACGTTCCGTATGTTTACGCGGCCTACACAAAGGACGAGGTTGCCTTCAGGCCTGCCTGCTAGTCCCGGTGCCATTAGCTGCAGATACAAAAGGACCCCTTTCGGGGTCCTTGCTAGAGTCTGTGGTGCGGCGTACAGGATTCGAACCTGTGACGTTCTGATTCGTAGTCAGACCCTCTATCCAGCTGAGGTAACGCCGCGTGCAAGAACTAGAATGCCATCCCTAGGGGGCTAAGTCAAGTGGAATTGGAAAATACTTGCTTGGCTCCTTTTGGGTTCCCTGTGACTGTTTGACGGACACTGTGGGAAGACGTGGCATGCCAGGAATCGCTATGCTCATTCGTGCCTACACCTTCAATGGAAGGAGGATGGAACGAAAAGGACAGGAAAAGGAGCGTGACGAGGCGCTCTCTGGAAGACACCTATCGTGAGGCCTTTGGTGAACCTCAAAAAAGCGAGCACGTAGCTGACAACCGTCGGCGTGGCTTTGAGAAGTTCAGCCTCTACCATCAGTCAAAGATGATCTACTCGGCTGGCACAACGGCCAGTCGATGACATCCAACACCCAGGCTCTTGGTGAGGTGGGTAGCCATCCTGCGAGGCTGGTGCGGAGCGGGTGGGCGCCTGGATGGCCCTGCCCATGAGCGAGGTATGAGTCAAGCGCGTGCGGAGCGATGCGGGCCAAGGTGCGGGCACGCGTCCAAGGCGGGCGAGACAGATAGAACGCAAAGCGCCTACCCGCGATCTTGCGGGTAGGCGCACTCATAGTCTGGCGGAGAGCTGGGGATTCGAACCCCAGATAGTCTTTTGGACTATACTCGCTTAGCAGGCAAGCACCTTCAGCCACTCGGTCAGCTCTCCAAACGGATACTTGCACATCATACCCCACAATGTGCCACTCCGCAATGGCAACCTGCTGTCGCGTCCCAAAATCCCAAGGGCGTCTACGATGGCCGTGCGCTTGGCCCAGTAGCCTCACGCTCGGCAGCACAGTCATCGCGCACACCTTCCGGGTAAGCGCCGGGTCGTGCCTATGCCTTTGGACGGGCCATCGGCTTGAACCTTAGTTATACACAACTTCCCTCATCATGAGGTATGGGGCTCCCTCCCGGGACGCCCAAGCATACCGCGAGGAAGAGCGCCTGCGCGGGCGGCTCGGCGAGGCGCTGCTCGACGCCCGCCTGGTCAAGGCGCACCTCCGGGTCGGGGGGGTGAGGGTGCCGCGACCGCGAGGAGTCAGTCAGGAAGCTGTTTGATGCCCTAGGTGTGCCGCTCGAGGCGAGGTTCCCCATCCCTGCCCCGGCACATACCTAAGATGAGGGAAGCTGTGTCTAACTACTTGGTAGAAGCGGATGGATAAGGGTCACTCCACGGATACGTGGTACTTGCACCGTAGGGACTGCATCCCATTGCGATGCTTAAGATACCCGTCGTTCTCAAGCCGACCCAACACAATTCCTGGATCGCGATCGATGCTGGCCGCAAAGGTAGTGATAAAGGGCATGGTGAAGCGCCCTTTGCTCCTGCGCACGAAGTCCTGGTAGAGCCATGGGTCTATCAGCTTGTTCTCCGCGTACTCGTCCGCCTTCTGCTCGATGTCGCCAGCATCGCTCTCGAATGAGATGCCGTAGTCTCCGTAGATGACATGTCCCGCCTCGTGCAACAGCGTGAACCAGAAAGAGTCTGCATAGAGTCGCCGGTCGTTGACCATCATCATCACGCTCTTGCCAACTCTCTTCGTAGCTCCGTTTGTCTTGGAGCCCGGCAGGTTTGGCAGAACCACGAGCACGACGCCGGCTTCAAGGAACCTTTCCCTGATCAGCGGGTAGAAGCCTTCGTGGTTTGTCGTCTGGGTAAGCGCAAACTCGATGGCCTCCTTGAACCTCTTCCTATCGAACTTAGGGGCGACAGTTGCGACGGCCTTGTTGGTGGCGATCTGCACCATGGTGTTGGCCTTTGCGATACCACCTTCGCTCATCGTGCCCGTGGACGATCTGAAGCTCACCGCCATGTCTCGGTCCGTGAGCACGGTGAGGGAAGCGACATCGAGGAAGGTCCTGACCCGCTCGACCTGCTCACCGAGCCTTCTGGGAAGGTCAGGAAGACCAAAGTTGTCGCGGAAGTAGTCGTATCCCAACAGCTTGAGGACATCCTTCTCCCGCTCAAGCTCCTCCTCGGACGCTATCTGCGCGATAGCGGTGTCGTACGCATTCTGTAGGCTGAGCCAGTAATGCACGGTGGTTCCGAGCAGCCTTGAGAGCTTCATGGCCATGTCAACAGACAGGCTCTGCCTGCCTCGCATAAGCAGGCTCAGGTTTTTGGGGGTGGTGCCGAGCCTCTTCGCGAAGTCCGCCTGGGTAAGACCGCTTTCTTCGACGATCTCTTCGATGTAGTAACCGGGGTGGAATGCCAGAGAATCCTTGTACTCGATATAGTTACTCATAATGTCTGCTCACCTCTTCAATCCTGACGATTTCCACGATGCCAGCTATCTCGTCTATGTTGCACGGCTTAAACTGCTCGTCGTCTTCATCGAACGGGCGCAGGATTATCCTCCAGGGGTCTTGCCTCGCCTTGACATCGATGGCGAAGAGGCCGTCGAGGTTCTTGCCGTTCTTGTTAACCAGCTTGTGGAAGTGAAATTGCCGCTGGACTACGATGTCCTTCAGAACGACAGCCTGCTCGAGCGCGTTAACCCTAGCGATGAGGCTTACCGCCAGCTTGCCGTTACCTGCGAACAGCTTCTTTGCCGCCTTAAGATCAGTGCATTGCTCCTCGACCTTCTTCGATGCGTAAACGAGTTCCAAGCTTGTCCTGCTTTCAAACTAGATTACCCAACGGGTAATTCATTATACTTCGTTACTCGTAGTGATTCAAGCGAGTGGTCATGTATGGCGTGCAAATGGAGAGAGGCCGAGAGCATCGACCCCTCTCTCCTGGAGCGATATGTCATGTCAATCGACGGCCTCTGGTGTCCCCACTCATGCCATCTCCATCTCGCCCGTGATCTGGACCGGGTAGCCCGGCATCTCCTCGTAGCCGAGGAGCGTGTTCTTCCACCACTCCTCGCTGGCGGTGCCGGAGTCCACGCACGCGTCGAGCTGCGCCTCGTCGACGGTGTGGCCGGGGCCTCTGCAGAGTCCCCGCCCGCGCAGGCGCTCTTCCTCGCAGCATGCTTGGGCATCCCGGGAGGGAGTCCCATACCTCATGATGAGGAAAGCTGTGGTTATAAGAGAAAGTCGTCGGTTACGACAGCGTTATTCCTTCGCGTGCGCACCTTACCCCAGCTGAAGCGTGGCAGCAGCTCCGTTGGCGAAAGCTCCTCCCCTTGCTCGGCCAGGCCCACCAGGCCTGCCAGGCGCCCTATGACGCGACGCGGACTGACGCCTCGGTCCCGTATGGCGCCAAGGTCAAGGTCGTGGTCCCGTTTCGAGAGCCTCCTGCCGTCGGAGCTCATGAGCAGAGGGACGTGCCCGAAGCGTGGCGGTGTGAGGCCCAGAAGTCCAGCCAGGTATATCTGGCGCGCGGTCGAGCCCAGAAGGTCACATCCGCGGACGACCTCGCTGATGCCCATGAGGCCATCATCCACGACGACGGCCAGCTGGTATGCCATCACTCCGTCACTCCTCCTTATGAGAAAGTCTCCGCAGTCACGTGCGAGCAGCTCTTGGTGGGGGCCGTAACAGAGGTCGTCGAAGGTGACGATGCCAGCGGGGTCGTGTGCGTCTGGCACGCGCAGCCTTGTCGACGGAGGGCGCAACCGAGCCCTTTCGGTCACCTCTTTGGGCGAGAGATCGCGACACGTCCCCTGGTACACGTAGGTGCCGTCCGAGGCATGGGGCGCCGATGCGGCATGCAGCTCGCTTCGTGTACAGAAGCAGGGGTAGGTGAGACCCTCGCACTTGAGTTGCGCAATCGCGTCCCGATAGAGCTCGCCTCTCTCGCTCTGGTAGTAGGGTCCTTCGTCCCAACTAAGACCAAGCCAGTCGAGGTCCTCCATAATGAGATCGGCTGCTCGCCTGTCGTGTGCCCTTGGGTCCAGATCCTCGATGCGGAGAACCACGCTGCCACCCTGAGAGATGGCCGAGAGCCAGGCGATGAGGGCAGAGAAGACGTTGCCCAGGTGCATGCGGCCCGAGGGGGTCGGCGCAAAGCGGCCCTTGGGCGAGCACGCCCTTGGGCCAAGCCGGTCCTGCGCTGCGGGGCGCGTGTGCGGGGAGGCGGTCATGGGTACGGGTATCTCTTGTGCGCCTTACTGGGGTGCGGACGTCACCAATATGCCAACTTGAACAGTATACCCCTTCGCCGGGGGCGTGCTACGGAGCCCCCCGTACGGCAGCTCTCGTCCCGCGAGTGCCGTTCCCCGCCTTCTTCAGTTGACTATGAGAGACATCTCAGCTAGGGTACAGCATAGGTGGATGGCAGGCATCGCAGGGTGGCCGCGCGGGATCGGCGGCCGGGCCCTGCGGGCGTGTGGGCACCCAGGCAGGTCAATCCCTTGGGAGGGCGGAGCTCATGTCTCGTTTCCTGGTGGCTCGGTATCTGAGAAGGGCGGCGCCGGTGGCCGTTGCGCTCTTGGCGGCTCTTGTGGCGCTGTTGTGTTTGCCTCTCGCGGCGCGCGCTGAGGAGGTCTTCGCACTGGCGGTGCCGGGGGGCGACTTTCCAGGCGCGATTGTGGCTCCCCTCGCGATCGGAGGGGTTGTCCTCGTGGGGCTTGCCGGCTTCCTGAGGAGGAGGGCCGTTCCCGCACGGGCGTTCCTGTTGTGCCTGGCGGGTGGCGTGTCTTTGCTCGTCGCTGCGGGCGCTCTTGCGGCTGCACCGCGCGGGGTCGCCTCCGTGACCATCGACAGGTCGAGGCTAACGTCAGTCGAGGGCCTCAACACCTACTTCCTGAACGAGGGCGAGGGCCTCTCTGGCACCCTGGACGCCGGGGGCCGCGAGGCGCGCTCCCTCACCCTGAGGGTCTCCGACGACAGGGGCAACGTGATAGACACCCGCGAGATCCCGGTGGCAAGGGAGTGGTCCGTCTCCGAGTTCGGCCTCCTGAGGGGGACCAACACGCTTCGCGTCGAGTGCGCCCTCGACGACGGCTCCTCCGCGTCGGACACCCTCACCCTCTCCTACGGCAAGGAGGACAGGGTGGGCGCGCTCTCCATCGACAGGGGGGACAGCGACGGCGACGGGCTCATCAACTACCTCGAGACCTACTACGGGACGGACCCCATGAAGGCCGACACTGACGGCGACGGCTTAAATGACTACCTGGAGATCGCGGGGCTCGGGTACGATCCCCTTAGGGCCGACTCTGGTAGCGTGGGCGACGGGGGTAAGGACCGTGACGGCGACGGCGTGGGAAATGCCAAAGAGGTCGAGCTCGGCCTTGACCCTGCCTCCAGCGACTCCGACCTCGACGGCCTGAGTGATGGCAGGGAGCTTGAGCTGGGCACCGATCCCTTCAAGGACGACACGGACGGCGATGGGGCCGAGGACGGCTGGGAGGTGGAGAACGGCACCGACCCGCTCACGGCCCAGGACCGCTTTAGGGTGTCCGCGTCGCGGTCTTCGCACGGGACTACCCTCACGCTCGAGGCGAGCGTGCCCGGGCGGGAGGTCTGGCAGGTGTGGGCCCTCCCCGCTACCGGGACGGCCATCAAGCTGGACGAGATACCGGGCTACGTCTGCGGCTACGAGCTTAGCCTGCCGGGTGACTCCGAGGACGCGACCGCCTCCTTCGACCTCTCCGCGACGCTGGCCGAGAGGCCCTCGCTCTCCCCTGCCGTCTACCGCTACAACAAGGAGACACAGGCTCTGGAGGAGCAGGAGTCGACGCTGGACGGCACCACCCTGCGCTTCGCCCCACAACGCGCCTCTATCTATCTCGTAGTGGACAAGGACTCCTTTGAGGGGGCCTGACGCTACGGCATCAGGAGGTCGGGCGACGAAGGTCGCCATTCCTGCCTGGACCAGTTAGGGGGGCATTCTTACGGGTTGCGAAGTGAATCATTCCGTGTCTCCTTAGGGGTGGGTTATCACGCGCGGGGACGAGGGGGACGAGGATGGGAAGAGGCTCGACCACAATGGGCTCGCTGAGGGTGGTGGCCGTCGCCTGCCTGTGCGTGGCCGTCGCCGCCGCAGTGCAGTTCGGCCCCTACTTCGTCAGGATGCTGAAGTTGTACCAGGAGGGCCCGAGCGTCGGGGCGGCACTCAATTCCCGGGCCGTGCGGAACGACAGGGAGCTGCACGGCATAACGTACACCTTCCTCTACGAGGACACAGACGAGGTGGGGCGGGTACGCTACCACTTCGTGTCGGACAACGGCGGGAACATCCCGCTGGTCATCACCTGCGAGTTCCGCTGGTTCGACAGCTGGGGCTTCCTCGAGTTCTACCCCGCCGGCTGGAACTACACCCGCACGAACTTGGAGGAGTGGGTCGACGCCTACGACGCCTGGGGGTCGGGCCAGGGATACGGCATCCCGATACGCTGACGGGCGGCCCGCGCGGGAGCGAGGGGGACGAGGATGGGTAAGAGGCTCGACCATACTGGGCTCGCTGAGGGTGGTGGCCGTCGCTACCGCAGTGCAGTTCGGCCCCTACTTCGTCAGGATGCTGAAGGTGTACCAGGCGGGCTTGCCGCCCCTCCGACCTGTCAGCACGGCCCAGGTCCGAGAGGGCCGTCTTCTTCCTGACGGACGGGGACGACAACAGGACGTCCGAGTACTCCTACGGGCGACTCGGCGGCATGGCGAGGGAGAGGCGCATCGCCATCTACACGTTCGTGCTGGGAGGTGACGTGAGCGACGCCAAGTACAAGGAGCTCGAGGCCATGTCCCTCGACACCGGGGGCAAGTGCTACCGGGACAGCCAGGACGATATCGCGGGCTACACCGGGATCATCTTCGACGAGACGGTTGACTACACGACCGACTCTAACGAGGACGGCATCAGCGACTACTACACGGGCCTGATCCGCGAGGGCAGGCTCACCCTCGCGAACGGGGCCACGCCCTACAAGGGCATCGACTTCTCCTTGAGCGCTGACTACGACGGCGACGGCGTCCTGAACGGGGACGAGCTGCGGGTCTGTGTCTACTACTCCCTCGACGGCAACCGCTACGTCTACCTGATGGAGCTCAGCGACCCGTGCTCGGGCGAGGGGAGGCGGGAGGTCGACTCCCGCACGCTCGCGATCTTCTCGGCGCTGTCGTACGAGGACGGCACGGAGGCGAAGCGCAGGTCCGGATTCTACAAGGAGATCGTGGGGTCCCCTCCTAAAGAGTCGGGCGAGACGTACTACTTCCTCGACGGCGCCTCGGTTAAGCCCGGCGGGTCGGATGACCACGTCAGGGACTGGGTCGTCGCAGAGTACGAGAACATTGACGTGCCCCCTCCCATCGGCGCGCGCTTCAACGTCACGGTGTACGCGCACGGGGACGACATCGTCCTCGCGTACCGGGGGACGAGCGAGCTTCCCGAGTGGAACAACGACGGGCTGGGCTACTTCGCGAACTACACCCTCGAGGAGCCCCACGCGAAGCTCATGGCGCTGCGGGTGGCTTGGAAGTACTACGCGGCTGGGAAGAGAGCCTACGTCACGGGCCACTCCCTCGGGGGCTACCTCGCCCAGGTGGGGGCTGCCGAGCTCATCCGCGACGGACGCGCCGACAAGCTGAAGAGCTGCGAGTACTTCAACGGCATGGGGCTGGACTACGGGCGGATGTCTCCACGTCTTCCCGATCAATACCAGCATGCCTCCGAAAGGGAGCTGCTGTCGGGTTGGGGGGCGAGAACCGGGGGCCTTGTCCTGCACCGCATCTTTGGAGACCCCGTCTCGCTGCTGGGCACCATTCGGGTAAGATCAGGCTATACGTCGCCGCCGATGAGTGCGTCAGGCACCATAAGGGCATCGATTATGGCGCGGGCGACTGGGCGCTCCCGGCCGGAGCGCTGGCTTTGGTGGTGGGGCCCGAGCCCATTCTTGCGGCTGAGCTCTACGGGATTGGCTGGGGAGGGGGTCTCATGACGTACATGTGGTCAGTTCATGAGACAGACAGCTTTCTGTATGCAGACCTCAGGTCGTGACGTGCCCTTTCACCCTTGGCACGCCTGGAGAGGAGTTACCATGGTCTACCCTGGCTGCAGCGACAATGGGTCTGCCGGCACGCGGTGGGCGCTGAGGGGTATCGCGGCGCTGCATGTGGCGGGGAGCGTCCTCGTCCTCCCGCAGGACCTATTTGTCTTTCTGCTCGTGCTCCTGACGGGCGTCTGCGGCGTCCGCGCCTCGTGCGACCCCCGCAGGGGCGCCCCGTACCTCGTAATGTCGAGCACGCTGCTCGTGTACCACGCGGCCCATGTGATGAGGCTGTGCCAGAACCTCGCCCTTGTGTCCGCCCCGGCCGGCAGCCTCCCCGGTGCCCCCTTCCCGGCCCTCCCGGTGCTGCTCGCCCTGGCCCGGCTCGCCCTCTCGGTCGTCGCCGTGGCGCTCGGTGTGGCCTGCGTGGGGGCGGCAGGGCCGGGCCTGGGGCCAACCGCCCCGGGATGGGGTTCTGGCGACGGGCGGGCTGCCTCCCCCTCGCTGGGCGACGGGCAGCTGAGGGGTGCTAGCCCCTGCCCCGAGCCTCCCCCGACCCAAGATCCGACTCTCTGGCCGCAGGGACGCCCTGCGGGCGGCCAGGTGGGTGGAGGGGTCGCCTCGTGCCGTCCACCCGCCGGCGGCGTGCCCGGCCCCGGCGCGCCCGCCGGCGCCCTGAGGGCTCTGAGGGTTGTCGCGGTGCTGCACCTGGTCGGGGGCGCCCTCTCCCTGCGATGGGGCTGGCCCGCCCTCCTGCTCGGCCTGTCGACGGGCGTCTGTGGGATTAGGGCCTCGGACGACCCCGGCAGGGTGGTGCCCTGCCTGGCCCTGTCGGGCGCCACGCTCGCATACGCCGCGTGGAGCGCCGTCGCGCTCGCCCAGGGCATTGGCGCCGTGCGGGACCTCGGCCTGTCTCCCGAGGAGTGGGCGCTCTTCGTCGGCCCCCTCACGTCCCAGGCGACGTTCATCCTCGCCTGGCTCGCCCTCTCGGGGACCTCGCTGGGGCTCTGCCTGGCCACCAGGGGCCGGAGGGGCGCGGGGCGGCTCGGCCCCTGATGGCGTCCTGGCGCGCACATGCGCTATGATGGGGTCACGGGAGTGCGAGGGGAGGTGCGTTGGCATGGTGGCGGATGACGCGGGCAGGGGCGTTCCGAGGGCGGCGGTCACTCCCTCTTTGGTCGTCGCCGCGCTGATGGCCGTCTACCTCGGCGTGATGATGGGGTCCTACCTCGACGGCCCGAGCGTCGAGGCGGCGCTCGACTCGCACAGCGTGCGCTGGGATGAGGGGTACGGCCTGACGTATGAGTTCCTCTACCAGGACACCGACGATGCCGGGCAGGTCCGCTACCACCTCGTGTCGACCGAGGGCGGGAACATACCCCTGGTGCTCACCTGCGAGTTCCGCTGGGTCGACAACTTCAGCTTCTTCCACTACCGGCCCGCCGGCTGGAACTACGTCTGCTCGAACTCGGAGGAGTGGCTTCGTGCTTACGACGCATGGGAGTTGAGCCCGGGGTACGACGGGCCGAGGCGCCATCTCTTCGACGGGCGGCCTTGACCTGCGGGATGCCTCTGAGCGCGCTGCAGAGATATGCGCGCGCCATCCGGCGGTGGGAGGTGGCGTACTCGGCGGCGCCGGATGGCGTAGGGATTGACATATGCGCAGTTGTCGGGAAATAGCGTGCCACTCGGCGCAACCGAATGGCACGTGCATCGCGCATTCGGCACCACTGGGTGGTGCAGCCGAGCTTTGCAAGCCCGGCGTTCGCGTCCCGCGCTCCACTGGGGGCGGGGACGACGTCGCGACGGGATGCCCGAGCTGGCAAGAGGAGGCGTGTGGACTGTCCGCTGACCAGGTGCTGGACGCTACGCTAGCCTGGGAAGGCGTCGCTGGCCTACCTGTTAACGGTGGCACACCCTGTGCCAAGACCTCACCCCTGCGTCTGTTGCGGCCGACTGTCTCGTGCGCGTATGCGCTATGATGGGACTATGGATGCGCGAGGGGGGTTATTGGCATGGTGGCGGACGGCGCGGATATGGTATGTCCCGAGGGCGGCGATCATCCCCTCCCTAGTTATCGCTGCGATGATGGCCGTCTATCTCGGTGCGATGATGGGGTCCTACCCCGAGGGCCCGAGCGTTGGGAATGTGCTGGGCTCGTGCGGGGGGCAGTGGGGCGGGGAGCGGCGCGGCCTGGCGTAGAGCTTCCTCTCTGCCAAGACAGCGATGAGGCGGGGAGAATCCACTATCGCCTCGTGTCGGACGATGGCGGGGACCTGACCCCGATCATCGCTTGCGAGTTCCACTGGCTCAGCAGGCCTGATTTCCTCGGCCATCGCCACGCTGGTTGGAACTACATCCGTTCGAACTCGGAGGAGAGGCCTCACGCGTACGGCGCTTGGAGGTCGAGTTCGGGATACGGCAGGTCGGGGCCCGGCGCCTGGCGTGCAGTGGGCGAGGGTTTTGAGGTCGGACTCCGGCCTTTCCATCCGCGTCGGGGCGCGTGTCACCCGTGGCGTGGCGTCGGGCGCTTGGGGGCGCGCCCCTCGGGGTGGGTCGCCGCGTCGTTGGGGCGGTGCTGACTGACCATGAGGGATACGAGATACCTCTCCCACGCCTGGGCGCTGCTCACCAGGGACAGGGGCTGGCCCGTGGTCGTCCTGATGCTGTTCTCCTGCGCGTTCGTCCCTGTGGTGGGGTGGGCCTTCGCGCTGGGGTACGAGGTCGAGTGGGCCTGCCTCATCGCCCGGGGTCTCGAGGAGCCCCCGGGTCAAAGGGACATCGACGCCGGCCGATGCCTCAGGAGCGGCTGCCGGTCCCTCGTCGTCGCCCTTGGCTGGTGCGTTGCGTGTGCGGCCCTCTTCCTTCTTGCCATGACGGTGACGGGCGGGTCGCTTCCCAGCGCCCCTCCTCATGACCCGAGGGAGGACGACCTGTGGATCTTCTCCCTCTCGTTCCTGGCCGCCCAAGCCGCCGGCTCCACCACCTTCTGGCTGCTCGTCGCCTCGGGCTCGCTCTGCGCGACCCTGGCGGTCGTGGCGGGCGTGTGGGCGGCCGTCTGCCGCAGCGTTGCCGCAGGATTTCGGGTCGCTCGCATCATGGGGATGGTCAGGAGCGATGTGGGTGGATATATTGGCATCTCGAGCGTTGCCGTGTTCGTCTTCCTCGTCCTCTTCGCCCTTCTTCCGGTGTTTTTCTTCCTGCTCGGCGTAGCAGCCTTCTCCTCACTGTTCGTCGGCTGGGACTGCATAAGCATGACGGATCTCGCGTTTCGTCTGCTGGTGGTCATGGCCTGCACCCTCATGTCGTTGATGCTCCACGCGATGGTCGGCTTGTGGCTGAGGCAGTTCGACATCCCGCTTGGGGGCGCGGACGGGGCGTTGTCGCTCATGGCGCTGCAGTCGCAGGACCGGCCTTGGCGCGTTGCGCCCCCACGCTCGGCCACTCTGCGGCGCGGGGCCCCACCCTTTTCCGAGGACCCGGTTGAGCTCGCCATCGAGACGCTCGCGTCACCACCCTCCGGCTGGCGGATGCCGAGGGCCCGCGGGAGGGTGGGGGCGTCGTCGGGCGAGGGCGCAAAGCCGATATCAACCGATGGCAGCCGATGGGGCGAAGACAGCCCTCAACCCAGCTAACCGTTCGGGGGCGTCGATGTCGGTACGGCCGTCACCTCCATCGGGCGGGGCAAGTGTTGCCGTCGGGCTCATTTGGGGCTAAATGGACCCTACGGTAGCACAAGGGCAGGGTGTGAACGATCCTGTGGGGGCTTGCGAGCGATGGCCTGCACGAGAGGCATGGGGATAAGCGCTACGTGAGGCACGCCCCGAGAAAGCGGCTGGGCCATGGAGGGCGGCTCCCCTGCGATGGGCGCGACCGAGTTCGCCACGCGCTACGTCCCCGCCCTCGCGGGCACCTGGGTGTGGGCGCGGGGGCGTGGCCGGGCAATGTCATTAACCCGTGATTCCCGACCCTGATTCTTACCACAGGCGAACGGAACCTCCATTGGACACTTGGCGCCGATCGTCCGATGGAGCTCGTTCGTGACCGACGCGGGCTTGCAGGTGGCTGCCTTGTCGTCGCATGCCTCGCGCCTCTGGTTGCGCGCGGCCGCCAGCGCCTGCGGCATCGGCGATGCCCTCGCGGGGATCCCCGGCCGTGAGCGGCACTCCACCTGCAGGCGACCGGCTCGGCGCTCGCCTCCCGAGGTGGCGCAGGATCCTCTCCTCGGGCTCGTCCCTGCTGGAGACCCGGATGCCGCGCGGCGTCTGGCGGGTCGTCCTTGAGAAGAAGCTCTCGGCCAGGTCCGGCCGGGAGCCGTGTCTGAGCGCGACCGATTTGCACCTTGTGGGCCTCGGCGCGAGCGAGGTGGGATTGCCATGGTGCCGGATGCCCGTCACACCCCTATAATCAGGCACAGGCGGTGACCGAGGACGTACTTATCATAGGTTTGTCCGAATGGGGGCGTGACCGTGGACTATTGCTCTAACCAAGGTGGGTCCGACTATAGAGGACGTACCGACGCTCAGGGTGCATTGAGGCTCATCTCGATCCTGCATGTGATCATGAGCTTCGTTATCTTTGGGCGGGGTTTGCTCGCTTGGCTGCTCATGTTGTCGGCGGGTATCTGCGGCATCCGCGCCTCGGTTGACGCGAGAAAGTCGATGCCTTGCGTGGTGCTGTCAGGCGCCGTGCTTGTGCACCATATACACTATACGGTGACCTCCTTTCAGAGGCGTCCCCCCGTGGTCGTCATGGGCGACCTGTTCTCTCCCGAGGAGGCCTTCATCTTCTTCATCGCTCCCCTGATAATCTGCATCGTGGCTTGGTTTGCCCTCTCGGCGGCCGCAGTGGTGCTTGGCTTGATCGTCAAGAGGCAAAGCGAGGGGTCGGGGCCTGAGCCGGGTTAGCGCCTGATCTGGGATCCTGCGGTGAGAGGGGCATGTGGGTTCGGGGCGGTCGGTGCACGAGTTCGCAGGCATCGGGAACTTGAACGGAGGCAGGAGGATCGTCGGCCCTTGCGCCACTCGATGCCACTGAGTGCGTGGCGTCCGTTGCCTGCGGGCGTCCTGCGCGGAAGGCGAGGTGTGTGATGGAGTGCGACCTCGCTCGCTGTTTGCATTGATGATGACAGGGTGGCATCGAGCTCATCGCACGGTCTAATTTTTGGTGTGAGCTTCGGCGTGGTTAGAGATCTAGCCGGGAATTACGGGTTAATGACACTGGGCGGTCGTTTCCGGGTCCGCCACGGGGGGTGTTATGATGGGAGCGACCGACAGCTCGCGCGGGAGCGAAGGGGCGAGGATGGGTAGAGGCTCGACCATAATGGGCTCGCTGAGGGTGGTAGCCGTCGCAGCCGTACGTGCCCGAACTACATCTGCTCGAACCAGGACGCGTGGTGCGGGGCATGCGGGAGGCGGCGGCCGGCCGCCCGGGATATCGGAGGGAGCGAGACATGAGCGAGGCGGGGTACCTCTCCCGCGCCTGGTCCCTGCTGGTCAGGGACAGGGGCTGGCCCGTGGTCGTCCTGACGCTGTGCGTCTGCGCGCTCGTCCCCGTGGTTGGGTGGGCCTTCGCGCTGGGGTACGCGGTCGAGTGGGCCCGTAGCATCGCCCTGGGGTCCGACGAGCCCCCCAGGCAGAGGGGGATAGACGCCGGGCGGTGCCTCGACGAGGGCGTCCGCACCCTCGCCGTCGCCCTCGGCTGGTGCGCCGTCCCGGCGGTGCTCCTCGCCATTGACGCCGCGGTGACGGGAGAGCCGTCGTTTCCCCACCTCCTCCTCGCCGTCCTGGCCGCCAGGCCCGACTTCATCTTGCTGCCCCTGCTGGCCCTGCTGGTCGTCGGCCCCATCGCCCTCCTGCTGCCCATCCTCGTCGCATCGCCCTGCGCCGTCCTCGTGGCCGCGTCGGCCGTCCGCTCGGCCGTCCGCCGGGACGTGGCCGCGGGGCGTCGCGTCTGCGGCGTCACAGAGATGGTCGGGCGCGACCCCGGCGGCTACGCAAGGGTCTCCGCCACGGTCACGCTCCTCACCCTCGCCTGCGCCACCGCCCTCGTGATGCCCACCCGGGAGGCGGGCGCGCTCCTCGTCCTCCTCATCCTGGGCGCGGGCGGGGTCGTCGCCGGCGCCCTCTCCACCCTGCTGTACTGCCTGCTCGCGCCCGCGTCCTGCTCCCTCCTCCTGCTGGTGTCCCATGCCATGGTCGGGCTGTGGGTGAGGCAGTTCGCCGCCCCGGCGGGGCGCGGGGCCGAGGAGCTGGCGCCCGCCCAGCCCCGGGAGGTCGCCCTCGAGGCCGGCGGCGCCGGGGCGAGCCTCGGTGTCCCGTCCTCCGTGACCTCGAGGATGCGGGCGTGGATCGCGGTACGTCCCTGCAGGGCGGCGCGCAGT
>ERZ772945.1438-NODE-1438-length-16767-cov-3.236118_pt1 | contig 16767 bp, 8 predicted proteins | sample MGYA00511681_ERZ772945 | MGnify/ENA primary metagenome ERZ772945 (study PRJEB29015, sample SAMEA2737943) | human oral metagenome | biome: human oral; feature: human-associated habitat; material: dental | place: China | collected 2143 ...
CGACACTGCAAATATTTGAAAAGCGCGGTTTTTCGCTCAGGTGAGCGTCCGTCTTCCCTTCGGGGTCGCATTCTGAATGCGCTCCAACATGAGTGTAGGGTGCCGCCATTCCCAAACTCCTGCTTGCCCGTATGCTGTTTTTCGCTGCCGGTCTGTAATCAATTTCTTCATTTACCATCATAAAAAAATATGTCATACAAATTTTTATTGTAAACTGACATAGTTTTACTTTATATTCCCAACCTAAACTTTAGGTTTAACAGGCACACAATAACAAAAAAATCTTTTTAATATTTTCTTTTTCCTTTTCCAAAAGCACAACTATGATCCAATGTTCCTTCCGCTTTCGCAGTATATTCTATCCATAACCATCTGATGCCGGCCACGATATTAGCCTGTTTGGCTCCTTATATTTCAATGTAATGCCTTGGATATTTTTGTCTTTCGGGAATGTAATTATTTTATATTCATTCTTTATTGCCCTTAGTTTAGCATTTTATTTTTGTAATTGTATACTATTTAATAAAAAGTAATAAAAATATTTTTGATATATAAAAGTTTTGTTTAACTTTGTGGCATATCTCAATATAAAATTAAAAAGGTGAGAGAAACCTGCCATTATTGTAACATTTAACTGAAGGCATGGTCATGATGAGTTTCAAGGTTCAGGGAGATTCGCTGCCTGGTAAGGCACTCGTAACGGGCTGCGCGGCTCTGATGCTTTCGGCTCTGCCGACGGATACTTCGTCTTCGACATGGTACACGTGCGGCAATATAACTACTGGGATGCCCTCAAAAAGGGCATGGACAGCTATCTGAAAACTTTAAAGAAATAAATATCATAATGGAAAAGAGAGATTATTTGAAGCAGTGGGCCGCACGATATAAAAGCGATCTGACGACAAACATTATGCCTTTCTGGCTCGAAAATGGTGTCGACCACAAACATGGAGGCGTTTATACCTGCCTCAACAGAGACGGATCACTTATGGACAGCACCAAGAGCGTGTGGTTCCAGGGCCGTTTTGCCTTCGTATGTTCGTTTGCATACAACAACGTAGAGAAACGGCAGGAGTATCTCGATGCAGCACGAAGTGCCATCGACTTCATCGAAAAATACTGCTTCGACAACGACGGACACATGTACTTTTCGGTTACCTCCGACGGCCGTCCTATCCGCAAGCGTCGCTATGTGTTCTCTGAAACCTTTGCAGCCATTGCCATGAGCGAATACGCTGTCGCTACGGGCGACAAGCATTTTGCCCGCCGCGCACTGCAGATTTTTGACGACACGCTGCGCTTCCTCAACACCCCGGGCTATCTTGCACCGAAGTTTGAGCCTGAGGTAAAGCTGCAGGGCCACAGCATCGTCATGATTCTCATCAACGTTTGTTCGTGTCTTCGCCGTGCCATTGACGAACCACGGCTTACAAAGCAAATCGATGAGAGCATTGAACGACTTGAGAAATACTTCATCCATCCCGAGTTTAAGTGCCTGCTCGAAACCGTAGGGCCGAATGGTGAATTTATAGATACCAACCTCGGGCGCACCATAAACCCGGGCCATTGCATTGAAACTTCGTGGTTCATTTTGGAAGAAGCGCGCCACCGCGGCTGGGACAAGCACCTTACAGAATTGGGTTTAAAGATATTCAACTGGTCGTTCAACTGGGGCTGGGACAACGAATTTGGCGGCATAATCAACTTCCGCGACTGCCGCAATCTGCCGCCACAGGACTACTCGCAGGACATGAAGTTCTGGTGGCCGCAGTGCGAAACCATCATCGCCTCGCTCTACGCTTACCTCGCTACGGGCGACGATATGTACCTCGAACGCCACAAGCAAATCAGCGACTGGACCTACAGCCACTTCCCCGACCCTGAAGGGCGCGAATGGTTCGGCTATCTCCACCGCGACGGTACGCCCGCACAGATGGCCAAAGGCAACCTTTACAAAGGCCCGTTCCACGTGCCGCGCATGATGACGATGGGGGCAATGCTTTGCAAGGCTGGCATTGAAAGATGAAAAAATAAATCCCGGGGACTAAAGAATAAAAAAAACAAAGAATTAAAAAGCGATGCCACCAGAGCTTAACAATGATGATGCAGCTTCACAAAGCCATGGTGTGGTAGCCGCATGGAAGCCATCAATATGATAAATTTGTTGTATTAGTTTAAAATGATAATTGAATAATCAAAAAAAAGATGAAGCGCGTGAGCGTGGTAGTTAAGGTAGACAAACATTTCGTTGCATGCAGCCTTCAGACGGATTTCCTCTGAGCTGCATGCTTTTTTATGATATTGGGCAAGGACAAAAGCGATAGTGTCAACTGTTTTTTCCACTGGCTTATATGCCTTTTTATGCTGTTGCATAAGGCAGCATTAAGCGTCGGCACGTATCAGCAACAAAACAACGCGTCATACTTTGCCTTCATGAAACCTTTTCACCCCGTCATCAACCATCAAATATAACAAAACCATACCGTTTGTTTGCAATATATAACAAAAAGTGGTAATTTTGTGGCAAATTGCAACTTGTATTATAAATAACTGAACTTTATGAAATTAAAAACCTCTACTTTTTTTGTATTCAGTGCGTTTTTATGCGCTTTACCAGCAGGGGCACAAAGGGTATCGCACGGCGTTCTGCCCGTTCGAACCTCCGTTCATGAGGCTGTAACCTCGCTCTCAACGCCGCCGGCGGTGCGAAAAGTGCCTGCACAGGCGTCGCCTCTGTCGCCCCAATGGAGCACCGATTTTACGAAACAGGCCGACTTCGACCTCTTTACCGTCATCGATGCCAACAACGATGCGTCGCCTATGACACCGGGAAGTTCGCTCCTCAAGGAGGCATGGAACTACTCGTATAACAAGCTTTATTTTTACAGCGACAAGCAAAAGGCCGACGATTACCTCGTATCGCCCGCCTTTAACCTTAAGGCAGGCCATAGCTACAAGGTGAAATACAAAATAAATTGTTTCCGTCCGCACAAGGCCGAAGTGAAGTTTGGTACCGCCCCAACGGTAGCCGGGCTTACCGAAACGGCACTTGCCGAGCAAACTTTCAAGGGCAAAACCACGCTCGAGGCTACGCTGAACCCCGCGGCCGACGGTGTTTACTACGTGGCCCTGCACTGTTTAAGCGAAAAGGCAGGGTATAATATGTATCTCGAAAACTTCTCAATCGAGGGCATGACATCGCCAAAAGTGCCCAACACGGTGCAGGATATTGTGGTAACACCCGACGCATCGGCCGCGCTTAAAGCCACCATTTCGTTCACCGCACCATCGCTGGCACAGGACAATACCGCCCTTACGAGCCTCTCGGGCATACGCATTTTCAGCGAAAACAAACTGTTAACCACCATCACCGACGCCGTTCCCGGCGGCCATGTAGCCTATACCGACGAGCAGGTCGACTCGGCAGGTATCAGGAATTATACCCTCATCGCTTATAATAGCTTTGGCGATGGCGTACCTGCAACAACGTCGCGGTGGATAGGGCTCGACGTACCCTCGGCACCGAAAAACCGTCATCTTTCGGCCGGTATTGACCAGTTGTCGTTCAGTTGGGACGCGTCGGTGGCGACAAACAAGGGTGTAATATTCCCCGAAAAAATTAAATACAACATTTTCGACGTCGCCAGCACGGCCGGAAAATACCATGTTTCCAACGCGTTGGGGTCGGTAACGGGCCAAACTACGTTCACAACGGCCATGCCTACCGACGAGGGCGAACAACATTACCACTATCTGGCCGTCGAAGCCACGAACGAAAGCGGCTCGTCGGGCTATTTTATCTCTACACCCGTACTGCTGGGCGAGGCCTACAAACTGCCCGTTCGCGAAAACTTCCGCGACGCGATGGTCGACCATTGGTGGGGCACGTCGCAAACGGGTAACGGCAAATTGTACAAGCCTGTGGCCGAAGCCGCGCTTACTACTGAGGCCGATGGCGACGGCGACGGGGCGAGTTTGTATCTGCGCACGGTCATGAACGACAGCGTAAACTTCTATTCAGGCAAGATAGCACTGGCTGGAACGGTGAACCCCGTGCTCAGTTTTATGATAAAATCGGAGGCCGACCAGGGCACGTTCTATCCCTTTGTGTTGCTGCCCGACGGCACTAAAGAGCACCTTGCCGCCCTTCCTGTGAGCGTCGATACGGGGTGGCGCGTACTGAATTATTCGTTGGAGAAATACAAATCGCAGCGTTGGATTGAGATTGGGTTTGCCTTGTCCGACCCCGACGGTGCCACGGCCCAGGTGGTTCGCGTGGATAATGTTAACGTGGCATCGAAGGCAACCACCGACGTTGCCGTTACGGCCTCGGCCACAAAACGCCTTACCAAGGGCGAAGAGGCGACAATACGTGTAAAAGTTGACAATTACGGGGCTTCGCCTCTATCGGCCTATCGCCTGAAGGTAACCGTGGGCGGGCAGGTAGTTGCCGACCGCAACGTTACCGAAGTGCTCCCGCAGCTGGGCCACCATAAGTTTACATTTGCCTGCGCTACCACCCCTGTCGACAAGCGCGACAGCCTGAAGGTTGAGGTAAATGTTACGGCTGCGGGCGATGCTGACAACAGCAACAACAGCGTTGAGGCCCTTATTGTGCAGAACAATCCGCAATTGGTGAAAGCCGAAAACCTCAAAATTACCACAGCATCGGGCCAGAATCAGCTTACGTGGACGGCACCGTCGAAGGTAAAACAGGTTGTCGACGACTTTGAAAACTATACACCATGGGCCATCGACAACATCGGCAAGTGGACATTTGTTGATGGCGACAGGGCCAGCAATTCGGGCCTTGTTGACGAGTATCACTTTTATTATGAGAACGAGGGAAAGCCGTTTGCCTACATCGTTTTCAACCCCTCGCAGTATGGCGAAAAGGGTTCTGTAGCCGACCTTACGCGCATTTATCCGCGCCTTGCCACCCATTCGGGCAGCCAATGCCTTGCTGCACTCTACGGCTATGTGCCCAATCCGTCGACCTCCGACTATGATTTGGCCAATGCCGACGACTGGCTTATCTCGCCCGAACTGCCTGGTGTAGAGCAAACCATTATGTTCAGTGCCAACAATTTCTACGAAAACGGAACGCATGAAGGCCAGCCTTACGAGTTCGATTACCCTGAAACGTTCGACGTTCTTTACTCAACAACAGGCAATAACGTCGCCGACTTCCTGAAAACAGGCGATACCCATACCCTCCAAGGCGGACAATGGCAGGATTTTATGGTGCGTCTGCCACAGGGAACCCGCTATTTTGCCATACACCATAATTCGAAAGCGCAGCAGGATGCCGACGGATACGTTATTTCGCCCTATCTGTTTTCTATCGACGACGTGTTCTACACCGTGGCCAACGAAAAGGTATTGAAGTATAACATATACCGCGACGGCGCGTTTGTTGCCAGCTCCCCGACACCCGCTTACAATGATACCGACGACGGTCACAGTCACCAGTATATGGTAACGGTGGTGTACGAGGGCAACCTTGAGAGCAATCCCGTTGAGGCAAACACGGCTACGGGCATACATACCGTAGGCCGGACGCCGGGTCATAACGCCGTTTCGGCCATTTATACGTTGGACGGAAAGCGCGTCAGCACGATGTCAGGCGGCATTTATATCGTAAAATACAAAGATGGTTCGGTAAGAAAAATGGTTGTGAAATAACCGTTCTGCGTGAGGGCGCAAGCGTTCCAACCGCCGTTATTTTAAGCCTTGTGCTCACTCCTGCAACGGGTTTCCTTTATTGTTTGTGCTTCCCGTCGAAGGTTGAGTGCGAAACCCTGGAGGTGCTTCGCAACAGGCAACAGGCACCCGTAACCGAATAATTTTGTAGCAATAATACCCTATTGGACAGCAGCGTATGTTGCTCATCCATGTTTTCATTAGCATTGTGGGGGCTGGCTTACACGCCGGCCCCTTTTGTTTTTTGTTGAAATCGCCTGTGGCCAATGTATATATTATATTATAATTTTTGCTATATTTGCAAGCGATTATATGGAAATGGCCCATTCTGCAAATAACAATCCATTATAAAGACTTACTGTTGTCAGTGAAAAAATGAGTGAGACGGTTGGGGCTTTCATATTTTTACGAATAATCTGATAATCATATAGATTATGTTTTACGACCTCATACAACGCAAACGTAACGAATGGTTAAGTAGCGAAAACAGCCTTGTTGTTTCGGTGTTGTCATATATTGAGCGCAGGGGGATGATGCGCGATGCACAAATTGATGCCATAAAAACCTATCTTTTTCTGAAGATAGGATGCAACAACAAACCTTTATGGCAATTGTTTTCTGAGGGCGACTTTCTAACACTTAATCTTGATGAAATAAGCCTTACGGTGAAAGCGCGTCAGGTTCTCGAAACAAACAAAGCCGCTGCCACCCTGTACGAGTATGCTTGTTCAAAGGATGATTGTGGCAATACGACGGCACCTGCCTTAAAACAGTACATAGAGAATTATCCCGACCAAATAAACTATGTGGATGTATTTAAGAATATTTTCTACAAGGTTGCCTATCCCGATTATATTTTCAGCCTGCCCATGGGAGCCGGCAAGACTTATCTCATGGCTGCATTTATTTATCTCGACTTGTATTTCTCGCTTAACGAGCCTGATAATGCCGCTTTTGCCCACAACTTTATGATACTGGCCCCGTCAGGACTAAAGGCATCCATCATACCCAGCATAAGAAACATACAGAATTTTGACCCTACATGGGTGCTGCCCGAGCCGACAGCTTCGAAAATAAAGAACGAAATTCATTTTGAAATACTCGACGAACAAAAAACCGATACGAAGTCGAACTTTGTCAAAAACCCCAATGCGCAGAAAATAAACAATTATCTTACATCACGGTTTGTGCGTGGCCTGGTAGCCGTTACCAATGCCGAAAAGGTTATTCTCGACCGTTATGATACCGGCAAAAACCCGTTGTTGTTTAGCACAACGGACAGAATAAAGTTTGAAATTTCAAACGAGCTGCGGTCTATTATAGGTAAAATTCCACATCTTTCCATTTTTATTGACGAGGTTCATCACGCTTCTTCCGGCGACATAAAGCTGCGACAGGTGGTGAATCAGTGGGCCGAAACGGCATCTTTCAATTCTGTTCTGGGGTTCTCCGGCACGCCATACCTTCATTCGGCCGAAGCCGTCAGCATAAGTCAGGCCTTGTCTTTGCAAAACAAAAACCTGTCGAACGTGGTTTATTATTACCCGCTCATAAAGGGAGTAGACAATTTTTTGAAGCACCCTGTTATTAAATTCTCAAACGCGGGTTGTGAAGACATTGTTCGTAAAGGTATATCCGAGTTTCTCGAAACTTACGGTCAGTTGGTTTATGCCAACGGTACCTGTGCCAAAATTGCGGTTTATTGCGGAACCATCCAGAACCTCGAAGAGAACGTTTTCCCCCTTGTAGCAAGTATCGTCAGCACGTACGGACTGAACCCTGACGATGTAATTCTTAAATATCACGGTGGCAACAATGACTATCCGCCCTCTGCTGATTCGGCCTTGCAGTTTGCATCGTTGGACACGAAGCTCTCAAAAATACGGGTTGTGTTGCTGGTACAGATTGGCAAGGAGGGCTGGGACTGCAAGAGCCTCACCGGTGTTATTCTGCCGCAAAAGGGTGTTTGTCCGCAAAATATGGTGTTGCAAACCTCCTGTCGTTGCCTGCGACAGGTGGTTAAAGGCAAGGAAGAGGGGGAAAATGAAACGGCATTAATCTGGCTCAATGCCGATAATGCCAAAACACTCAATAAACAGCTCGACCAGCAACAACACACATCTATCGAAGAACTGAACAGTTTCAGCCCTGAAAAGCAACATATCCTGAAACGGTTTTCGCGTATGGAGAAGCTGCATGTGCCTCCCATCGACTTTTATCAGCTAAAGATTTCCTACCAGACATTGGTGCTGGAGGACGAGCTCAACACCACGGCCGAATTGCAAAGCCATCATATATTGTCAGATACCGGTTCGCAGCTTATCAGCCAGCAGAACCTTGAGGGCAGAGTTCTAAGCAAAACCAGCGAGCAGTTACAGGACGAAGAGCAGGGCCTCCCCGTCACATTCAGCAGCTGGCTGCATATAATCAGCAAGGAGAGTTTCGGCACGCTTGGCGTTGAACAATTGCGGCAGCACGCCTCCGCTCTGCAACAAATCTTCAACACGGTTACCGAACAGCATGATCATATACGTTGTTTCAAAGGCGAATATAGCCAGAAAAAGGTACGGGCCGGCGTGCGTAAGGCCTTTATTCCGCACCGAAAAATTGAGGTTAACGAAGAGCTTATCCCTGAAACGGCACGGCTGCTGCGCATTGAGAAGCTGCAGCCAGCGTTAAGGGTTGACAATGATGAGGCTTATTATCCCGCACAGGAAGAGGTAATGACAATTGTTGAGGCCGACAAGAATGCGCGCCGTCTTACGCCACAGGCACAAGGTGCGGTTAAGCTGTTGCAAGGCATGGGCAATCAGGAACAGGCTGTTAAGGCCGTACTTGATGACCCTGCTAACTACGAGTTTATTGGCAACACTACTTACAACAAAACCTATCATTATCTGCCCTATAAGTTCGACAGCAGGTTCGAAATAAAATATTTCTCCGAAACCCTGCAGGTTATCATGCGCGATAAACAGCTCGAATATTACTTCAATGGCGACGATGAGCTTACCGAATTCAAAATACGGTGCTACAAACAAAGGGTCAGTTCGTGGGGCTTTATTGGCTCCTACACCCCCGATTTCATTATTCTGCAACGCGATACGAAGGGCGAAATCAATAAAATTATGATTGTAGAAACCAAGGGCGAGGGCTTTGCCGACAAGTTTGCCGACCGTAAACGGTTCATGAGTAAGTTTGTAGAGCTTAACAATAACCGCTTCGGGTATCAGCGTTTCAACTTTTTGTATATCGATGATACGATGCCATCCGATAAGCAGGATATGGTAACCATTAGTGCAATAAAAAATTTTTTTGAATAGATAAAAACATCATTATGGCAGTTAAATATATTCCTTTTTATCCCAATACGGTGAACGGGCAGGCTGTTCTCAGCAATTTTGTACGTACACAACGCATGCTTAGCTATCGCGAAAACGGCAGGGTGTTTGAGCGTTTACAGCGCGGCATGCCCCTTTATGAGGTTGAAAGCCAGGAGGTTATGGGCAATAATGCTGGTAAGAATATGGTTATACGCGGCGAATGTTTGTCGGCTTGTGCCTGGCTTAAGGAGAAGGGAATAAAGGTTGATTTGGTTTATATCGACCCGCCCTTTGCCAGTGGTCGCGACTATGCCAAGAAAGTTTATCTGCGGCGTAACCCCAAAAAGGCCGAAGCATTAGCGCGCGTTGATGACAGAATTGACAGCGAAGACTCGCGCCTTTTTGAAGAAAAGATGTATGGCGACATCTGGCAAAAGGAAAGTTACCTTAACTGGATGTATGAGAATCTGATGGCCATTAAGTCGGTAATGAGCGATACCGCGTCTATTTATGTACATCTTGATTGGCACATCGGCCACTACGTAAAGATACTGATGGACGAAATATTCGGAGAAGATAAGTTTATTAATGAAATAGTGTGGTGCTATACGGGGCCGGGTTCTCCGGGAATGAAGCAGTTTAGTCGTAAGCACGACACTATTTTTTGGTATTCAATGAGCGATTCCCACGTGTTTAATGGTGATGAAGTGCGCGTCCCCTCTGATGTTCATTCGGGTGGTTTTAATGGCGAAATGGGCAAGGATGACAGCAATGCTTATTCTGACAAGGGTAAAATACCTGAAGATTGGTGGGAGTTTGCTGTTGCTTCACGTTTCAAAGCTGACGGAATTCATAGGGTTGATTACAGTACGGAAAAACCATTTAAGTTATTAGAGCGCATCATTAAGGCGAGCAGCAACGAGGGTATGCTGGTAGCCGACTTCTTTGGCGGCAGCGGCGTTACGGCAACAGTGGCTAACCGGCTGGGCCGCAGGTTTATACATTGCGACATAGGCATCAATAGCATTGAAACAACACGCGACCGTTTGCGCAAGGCGGGGGCTGAATTTGAGGTGCTCGAAATAAAAGACGGTGTTTCATTATACCGTAATCCTGTGCAGACTATGGATAAACTGAAGAGCCTGATACCGGGGTTGCGGAACGACGACACGCTCGACAAGTTCTGGGCAGGAAGCATTTACGATTCCCATACAGGCATCATGCCCGTATATCTCCCTGATTTGATAGATAGTAGTACGCGATTATTGGACGAGGCTTTGATGAGTCGCATACTGAAAGAGGCCATGCCCGAATTGCCTGATCATATAAAAAAGGTGATAGTTTACTATATCGACATTACGGATGAACGCGAAATAAAACGCTTTATCAAAGATCAGAGAGACGTGCTGATTGACGTTGAGCTGCGCGATTTAAAGAACGTTCTCGACAGCATTGTGCTGGAAGACGATGCCCGTTACGATGTAAGCCAGATACAGGGAGAGGGCGAAATGTTTAAGAAATGGCAGGTAAGCATCAACAGTTTCTTCAGCGACCGCGTAAGCTGTAAGATTAACGAGTATAACCTTGAAAGGCAGCAACAGACGCTAAAAACGGGTAAACCTTTCACCCCGGTGACGTTGAGCGAAGAGGGCCTTGAAATGATTGAGTTTCTTAGCCTCGATACAACCGAAGCCTCGCCGTCGGCACCGTGGCACAGCAATTCTGAAATTTTTATTACACAAGACGGTCGTGTGCGCCGCAATGGCGTTGACACCGACACCCTTTGGGACGGTACCATTACGAGCGAAGAACGTCCTTTGCGCCTGAAAATAAGGAATATCTGCGGCGACGAAACCGTATATGTGTTGTAAGTAGGCTGCAATGGCAGGCTTTTGTTTACGCTGTGCCTTCCCCCTTATAGTTTAAAGTATAATGACAGATGGCAGTATTTAATCTTGCCATCTGTTTTTTTGTCAGCCTATTCAGCTGCCGTGCAAAAACAAATGTACGGGCTGCGGAGCCTTACGGCAGCCTTACAGCCCGTTCTTTGCGATTGCGTTTGTGCGCCTGACAGGAATCGAACCTGCACTTCGTGAGAAACCAGATCCTAAGTCTGGCGCGTCTGCCAATTCCGCCACAGGCGCAATCGTAGCTGCAAAGGTATGCAAATAAAATGAAAAGATGGTGTTGGATATTCGCTTTTTTATGCAAAAATGTGCAGAAAAAGCCTTCCGGGGCACCTCCTGCTGCATGTTCTGAGGCTGCGGGAGCATGGCGAAAACAGCCGGCACCGCCCGATTTTACGCTGCGGGAGCATGGCGAAGGCTGTTTGCAAGGGGTTGTCTGATGCGGCAAAAGCAGGGTAGGGGGGATTATTTGTGGCGGCTATACCGCAATTTTACATCCGTCCTGATAAACGGTTTCTTTTGCGGTTCTCTGGTGTTTTCCATTCATCTGTGCACCCGTTTCCCCGTACCGTTTCGCCCGCTGCACTTTACAAGTTATGGATTATGCGAAAAAAGACGGGGTGCGACGGCCGTCGTATGCGTTGCTGACGGCCGTCGCACGCAGGGTATGACGGCCGTGGTACGCACTGCTGACGGCCGTCGCACAATAACATTTAGCAAACAAACCTCCGCACAATACGAAACCGCCGTGGCACTGCGACAAAAGAATGACAACTCTGTTACCCCCTCTTGTTCTGAGGTGAACAAAATTCTCTGTTCTTTACAACAAAACAATGCTTTCCTGAAAATATTGCGCGGGCTTTTTTAATCTTTTGCCTTTTTCCTTTTTCCTTTTGTGTATCTCCCTTACTTCCTTATCTCCCGGCTCTTTCGTGCTCCCATGCAGAGGGTTGGTTTATATTGGCAAGTATCTTTCGCGCCGCTTCAATAATCGTGTCCTGACCGCGTAGAAAATCGAAGCGGGTGATGGAAACGGTGGTGTCGGGCGCAATACCGTCTTCGGTACTGTGGCCTTCACGGTCGAACATAGGGCAGGCAGAGAAGCGCACATTCCACCCGTTGGGCAGCTCAGATGAGAAGGGAAGTCCTGCGCCGCCGCCCGTACGGTCGCCGATAATTGTCGCAAGGGGGCAGTATTTCATGTATTTTACAAACTCGTTGGCGGCCGAAAATACCATGCGGTTCGTCAGTACGGCCACGCGTTTCTGCCACCTGATGCCGCGCGCGGGCTTGAGAACCTGCCGTTGCATGGGCGAAAACGCGTCGTGGGCACGCCCTGTTTTATGCCGTACGAAACCCACTTCTACGGGCCTGTTCGTAAAGCGGGCCGCCAGTTTTTCGGCCGATGTGATGAGTCCGCCGCCGTTGTTGCGCAGGTCTATAATCAGTGCGGTGCAGGGTTGCAGCGCAAGAAGAACCTCGTCGAGGTTGCCGTCGCCTATGCCGTTCTGAAAACTCTCACAGCGAATGTAGCCTATGTTGTCGTCAAGGATGCGGTATTTCAGTCCGGAGGCAATCTGATAGTCGGTACCAAGATAGCACCGGATGAGCGTGTCGCTGTAGTTGGCGGGGTAGTTTTCATGAAAAGCCCAGTAGCGTGCCACGTTGAATGACGAGGTAAGATTGACGTGGCCGTCGCGCAATTCGGCCAGCATGTCGGCCAGAACCTCAAACTGTTGCTTGTCGGTCATGGCGTTGTTGAAGCGCGGTGCATACACACGGTGAATGCTGTCCCAGTTTACTTGTTTCTCGCGAAAGAAACAATAGTGGTCGTTCATAATCGTCCACAGAGCCTCAAAATTGCCTCGTGGCGACGCGTCATATTCGGGTTCGGTGATGCATGCCGACGGCAGCAGCAGGCCCGTAAACAATAAGCCGCAGCCTGTAACGGCATGCCGGAGATAAGAAAAGGCTTTCATCATGTTTGAAAAATTTTACCATTGCCAGCCTGCCACGGCAGCATGGGTATAACGATGATATTTAATGTCGTTGACATGAGCCTGCCGAATATCGGCTTCGTAACCTATAAAGAGCGGCTTGCCCAGCAGTTTGAACGTGAAAAGCAGTCGCTGACGCACCGACAGTGCGTTGCCCACCCACACGGGGCACAGGTTATGGTCGTAGTCGCCACGTGAGAATATCTCGTAATAACTTTGGCCAAAGGCGGGCGAAAACATCATGCCCGCGAGCGGAACAGCGGCTTCGTACCGCATGCCCAGCGCGTGACGGCACTGTTTTTTCGGGCTTACCAGGAAGAAACGCCAGTCGGCAGCCATGGCGGGTGTGAAGCAAACGGCCGCCTCGGCTTGCGCAGGGTTGTTGCTGTTCTGCGCATTATAGCGGAAGCCCACGGTGGCATCGACGCCCGCGCCCGCCGTCACCATGAGCCGTCCCCAATATCCAATGGTTCGGTTAACGATTTTACGCTGCCACGAATAGCTGAAATCGTAGCCGCCTTCGAGGCGCACACCGTCGTTCGTGCGCATGGTTTCGCGAGCCAGTCGCAGCCCGTGGGTAAGCGAATGCGTCCAGTTTCGCAGGGGCCTGTTGTGCACAGTCTGGCTCGTAAAGCGCAGTTCGGTGCCGCGATAAGTAAGCGGGGAAAGGTAGGTATCAAGGCTGTTTACGGTCCCTGCCATCAGCATGCCGCGGTGTTCGGTGGCTTTGAAGCCGGGCGAAACGTTGCCCATGCAGCCCCCGTGCCCTTGCAACAGCCCGGCAACAGACTGTAGTGTATCGCACGCGGTGCCGCCGTCTTGCGCCGCCGCCCTTGTAAACACGAAAAGGCACAAGCCGCAAAGCACGGCCCGCGCGATGGTTTTACTTCTGCACGTCGTCATCGGGGAACAATGATAGCTGGCCTGTTATCTCGTCAATCACCTGTTGCCTGCTCTTGCCGGCATCGGGGTCGAGGTTCTCTTCCTCCGTAGAGGCATCATCGTTATTTTCATCGGGTGCCGGTTCAGGCTCGGGATGGCGCAGCGGTTCAAGCTCTTCGATGCGTTCAACCTGCCATGTTGTAATGCGCTTGCCTTTGGCTTTGAAGCCCTTTACGCCCACAAAGCTCCCGGCATCAACCTCTAAAGGCGCGCGCGCAGCATCGGCACCGCCGAACGTTACCAGCAGGCGAGGGTAGACGGTATCGGTGAGAAGGGCCTGCCTGCTCGCCGCATTGTCGCCCACATAATTCTGCGGACGCCTGGCGGCTTCCATCTGGAAGCGTTTCAAATACGGGTAATTGTGGTTGTCGGCATCAAATATTACCGCCGTCCATACCTTGTTGGCGTCCCACTTTTCAATCGTACGGATGTTGTCTTCAAAGTGATTGTTGAGGTCGAAATTCGTTGTATAGAAGTCGCCGTTATTCAGTATAACGAGTATGCTGTCGCCGTCGTTGAACTCGCCCAGCAGGCGTCCGCGGTCTTCATAATTCAGTCGTCGCACATCGGCATCGTACCAAACCTTGCGCCCTCCCAGCGTAGAGCGACCGTGACTTTTCAGTGCAACGCGGTGCACGCCTTTGCGCGTGAGCAGGTTTCCCTGCGCCGTCCGGCTCTTAATATTGATTTCTGAGAAGTCTTTTTCGAGGAAAATGTTCTGCTTTTTCTTCGCAGGGTCAACGTCAAGCGTCACTTTTATCACCTCGGCTTCGCCGTTGGGGTTGGCCGTAAAGTACAGTACGCGCGAGCCGGCCTTGCCTTTTGTGAGGTCGTATTCGCGGTCGCGGGTCATGCTTGTCACGTTAAAGCGTTTGATATAACAGGGTCCGCCCTTTCCGTCGCGGTAAACAACGTTGTAGATGGTGCGGCTGTCGTTCTTCTTAAACACCTGCAGCCACAGAATGTTTTTGCCCACAAATATCTTGTCGGCCACGCGAATTACCTTGTATTTACCGTCGCGATAGAAGATGATTACATCGTCGAGGTCGGAGCAGTTGCATACAAATTCGTCCTTCTTAAGGCCGGTACCGATGAACCCGTCCTGCCTGTTGATGTACAGTTTCTCGTTGGCTTCGGCCACCTTTGCGGTGTCGATGGTGTCGAAACTGCGAATTTCGGTGAGCCTCGGATGGGCTGCACCATAGGTCTGCAGCAGGTGTTCGTACCACGCAATGGTTACATCGGTCATGTGGTTCAGGTCGTGTGCAATGCCCTTTATTTCGGCTTTGATGGCCGCCATGAGCTTGTCGGCCTTCTCCTTATTATATTTAAGGATGCGCTGCATCTTGATTTCGAGCAGGCGTAAGTAGTCATCGTCGGTTACAGGGCGTATGAATTTCTCCTTGTAGGGGGCGAATTGTTCGTCGAGGAATTTCAGAACGGCCTTCTGGTCGGCGGCTTGTTCGAAGCGTTTTTCCTTGTACATGCGCTCCTCTATGAATATACGCTCCAATGAAGCAAAGAACAACTGCTCCTCCAGCTCGCCCTTGCGAATGAGCAGTTCCTTGCGCAACAGGCCCATTGTACGGTCGGCCGAATGGCGCAGCACGTCGCTGACGGTGAGGAATTGCGGCCGGTTGTCTTCGATCACGCAGCAGTTGGGCGATATGTTTATTTCGCAGTCGGTAAACGCATACAGCGCATCGATGGTCTTGTCTGACGATACTCCGGGTGCCAGCTGCACCTGAATTTCGACCTCGCGCGCCGTCATGTCGATTACCTTGCGTGCTTTTATCTTGCCCTTTTCGATGGCTTTTGTAATTGATTCCTGCAGCGACGCCGCCGTTTTTGAGAACGGAATTTCGCGGATGACAAGCGTTCGGGCGTCCAGTTTCTCAATTTTTGCCCTCACCCTTACTACGCCACCGCGCTGCCCGTCGCTGTATTTCGCCACGTCAATAGCCCCGCCTGTGGGGAAGTCGGGGTAGAGATGAAACTCCTCTCCGCGCAGATAGCTGATGGCAGCCTTGCATAATTCGCAGAAGTTATGCGGCAACACCTTCGACGATAAGCCCACGGCGATGCCCTCTGCACCCTGCGCAAGCAGCAGCGGAAACTTCACGGGCAGCGTCACAGGCTCCTTGTTTCGGCCGTCGTAAGAGAGCTGCCAGTCGGTAGTTTTCGGGTTAAAGACGGTTTCAAGAGCAAATTTCGACAGCCTCGCTTCAATGTAACGCGGTGCCGCTGCGCGGTCGCCCGTGAGCAGATTGCCCCAGTTTCCCTGCGTGTCGATGAGCAAATCCTTCTGCCCCAGCTGCACTAAGGCGTCGCCTATTGATGCGTCGCCGTGCGGATGAAACTTCATGGTTTCGCCCACCACGTTGGCTACTTTGTTGTAGCGTCCGTCGTCCATGCGCTTCATGGTGTGCAGAATGCGCCGCTGAACAGGCTTCAGTCCGTCCTCGATATGGGGCACGGCGCGTTCCAGAATGACGTACGAGGCGTAATCAAGAAACCAGTTTTTGTACATCCCCGAAAGGTGATGCACGGCCGATGCGTCAAAGCGGTCGGCAGGAGTATAGTCGGAATGTTCGTCCATGGCGAGGTCATCGTCCTGCTGTTGCAGTTCGTCGTCGTCGCGAATATCCTTGTCGTTGTCGTTGTTAATGTCGTCTGACATGCGTATTTATTCGTTGGTTCGTTATCAGTTACATCATCATATGATGTATGCAAAGATACATAATGTTTCCTGAAATTCCAAATTATCGGGGAGGTTCGGGTGTGTACAAGCCCCCTAAGTTAGGGGGCTGGGGGTCTGAGCAGTCGAATTTGCGTGCTCTTGTTGGTGTGCTCGTGCCCCCTGAGTTAGGGGGCTGGGGGTCTGAACAACCGCACTTC
>ERZ772945.1444-NODE-1444-length-16740-cov-50.966677_pt1 | contig 16740 bp, 14 predicted proteins | sample MGYA00511681_ERZ772945 | MGnify/ENA primary metagenome ERZ772945 (study PRJEB29015, sample SAMEA2737943) | human oral metagenome | biome: human oral; feature: human-associated habitat; material: dental | place: China | collected 2143 ...
GACGCCTATGGGATTCGAACCCATGAACCCGGCGTGAGAGGCCGGTGTCTTAACCGCTTGACGAAGGCGCCATAGTCTTAGCGACGGGATTCATTATATTACATTTCTTCGAGGTTGGCAAGACTTTTTTTGAGACGCTCGAGCGAAACTTTTTTGCCGAGGAGCGCGAGGATTTCCGTTGCGCCGCCCGGCGTGACGGACTGCCCTGCCGCCGCAATGCGCAGCACCCACATCGCGAGGCCCTTCTTGACGCCCGTTTCCTCGATGTAGGTGTTCAGCTTCTCGTAGAGCGCAGCGTTGTTCCAGTCGGATTCGGATACCGCTTCTAGGAGCGCGACCATGGCGGGCAGGATCTCCGCTGCCTTTTCGGGCGTGACCTTGTTGCGCTTGTTCGTGTAGAGCGCGGCATCGAAGGCGGGCTGCTCGATGAGGAAGGCGATTTCCTGCGCGAGATCGCCAAGGCGCGTCGTGCGCGTCTTGAGGAGTGCGGCGAGTGCGGCGTAGTGCGCATCGAGATAGTCCGGCAGCGTGCCGAAGTACGGGCGCGCGAGCGCGGCGAAGTCCTCGTCCGTCATCGCCTTCAGGTACGCGCCGTTGATCCAGCCGAGCTTGGCGTAGTCGAAGACAGCAGGCGATTTCGACAGGCCTTCGAGACTGAACGATGCGATAAGCTCGTCCATCGAGAAGATTTCCTGATTCGTCGTCTTGGGATTCCAGCCGAGGAGCGCGACGTAGTTCGTGATGGCTTCGGGGAGATAGCCCGCCTTTGCGAGGTCTTCAAAGCTCGTCGCGCCGTGGCGCTTCGAGAGCTTCGAGACGCTGCCGTCCTCGTTCTTGCCCATGACGGGGGCGAGGTGGATGAAGGTCGGTGCCGCCCAGCCGAAGCTCTCGTAGAGCAGGATGTACTTCGGCGTCGAGGTGATGAACTCCGCGCCGCGCATGATATGCGTGATGTGCATGAGGTGGTCGTCGATGACATTCGCGAAGTTGTACGTTGGCATCCCGTCACGCTTCAGGAGCACCTGATCTTCAAGCTCCGTGTTCTGGATCGTGATGCTGCCGTGGAGCACGTCGAAGAAGGTCGTCGCGCCCGAGAGCGGCATCTTCTGGCGGATGACGTATGGATCGCCCGCAGCGAGGTGCGCCATGATCACGTCTTTGGGGAGGTCGCGGCAGGCGCGGTCGTATCCGCCAAACTCGCCGGTCGCGTGCTCCTTCTCCGCGTCGCAGAAGCAATAGTAGGCGTGCCCGCTCGCGACGAGCTCCTCGGCGTACTTCTTGTAAAGCGCCGTGCGCTCGCTCTGGACGTATGGACCATAGTCGCCGCCGATGTCAGGCCCTTCGTCTGGGATGATGTGCGCGAGGTCGAGCGTGCGGCGGATGAAGTCGACGGCGTCGGCGACGTAGCGGCTGCGGTCGGTGTCCTCGATGCGCAGCACGAAATCGCCGTGCTGCGCCTTTGCGTAGAGATAGCCGTAAAGCGCCGTGCGCAGGTTGCCGATGTGCATATAGCCGGTCGGGCTGGGGGCGAAACGGGTGCGGACTCTTTGCTCTGCCAAGATATGATTCCTCCTAAATTAGCCGTCATAGTATCGTAACCATTATAGCGAACGGAGCAGGAAAGCACAAGACGGGCAGCAGGTATTCCTATTTTGAAAAATATTTGCCTGTTTTTGTAAGAAAAGGTATAATACATATAGAAGTTATAGAACGTATAAACATACGCTATATTACCTTGGGGAAGGAAAGAGGCAAATCTATGGAAATCAAGGATATGCGCGCGTTTTACGCGATTGTCGAGGAGGGCAATATCAGCCATGCGGCGCAGCGGCTCGATATGGCGCAGCCGGCGCTTTCGCGGCAGATGAAGCGCTTGGAGACGGCGCTCGGCGTGCAGCTCTTCGAGCGCGGAAGCCGCCGCATCCGTCTGACGGACGCGGGCAGCGCGCTCTACGCGCGCGTCGAGCACATTCTCGGCATGGTCGACGGCACGGTGCGCGAGATTATGGAGATCGGCTCTGGGGTCGCGGGCTCGGTGCGCCTCGGCACGATCACGACATCGGGGGCAATGCTGCTGCCGGAGCTCATCACGGAGTTCCATCGTCGCTACCCGCGCGTCACCTATCAGATTTGGGAGGCAGAGGGCGCGCGCATCTTGGAGCTCCTCGACAATCACGTCATCGAGATCGGCATCACGCGCACGCAGGTCGACGCGAAGCTCTACGATTCCATCGTCCTGCCGAACGAGCCGCTCGTCGTCATCATGAACCGCGAGCAGGAGCTTGGCGCGGCAGCCGATACGGTGTGCATGGCAGAGCTCAAGGAGATGCCCGTCATCATCCCGCTTCGCTGGCAGAGCCTTTTCGTCGCGAATTGCAGGAAGCTCGGATTTGAGCCGGATATTCTCTGTGTCAGCGACAGCATCGTGCAGGATCTCCTGCTCGCAAAGATGGGCGTCGGCGCGGCGATCCTGCCCGTCTCTTCAAAGACGCTGTTGACGGACGGGAATCTCATCTGCAAGCACCTCGTCGAGCCGGAAATGCGCACGCATACGGTCGTCGCGTGGCTCAAAAACCGCACGCTGACCTCGTCGAGCGCGCACCTCATCAAGCTGTTTCGCGAGATCTTTCTGGATGGCGCAGACAAAAAGCTGAACCAATAAACGAAATAATCTTTTTTTCTCCGAAATGCCAGTTGTTTTTAATAATGGCATGATAACATAAAAAATAAAGAAAGCGCTGATTAAATGAAGTTGCCCAGATTTGCATAGATGCGCTGTATCTATCTAGGAGACAAACCACAGGCGTAGTGGTGCTACGCCGCGGATTGAAGGGCGACGAGAGGGCAGTGCAGATGTGCAAAGATAAGCAGACGCTTAGCACTTTCGTGCTTAGCGGTCGCTTATGCAAGGCTGGGCGGCTGAATGAATCAGTGATTCCTAAATAGTATGAAGATGAAATGAGCGGCTATGATTTTGGCGTGAGTTGGTGCGCCGAGGCGATGCAGGAGGAATTTAGCATGTCAGACCCAATCCGAATTTTTATTGTGGAGGATGAGCGCCGCATTGCGCGTTTCTTGCAGATTGAGCTCGAGCATGAAGGCTTTGAGACGGACATCGAGGAGGACGGCAACCGCGCGTTCGAGCGGCTGATGCAGGAGAGCTACGATCTCATCCTGCTCGACGTCATGCTGCCAGGCATGGACGGGCTGACAATCTGCAAGCGCGTCCGCGAGGTATCGGATGTGCCAATCATCATGCTGACGGCAAAGGACGAGATTGAGGACAAGGTCAGCGGGCTCGACTGCGGCGCGGACGACTACATGACGAAGCCGTTTGCCATGCAGGAGCTTCTCGCGCGCATCCGCAACGCGATGCGCCGCCGCACGACGACGGATCACCTGCCGATTGATGAAAAGCTGCAGATCAATGACCTCGTCATGTACCCCGCCCGCTATGAGGTGCAGGTCGGCACGGAGTCCGTGCAGCTCACGCGCAAGGAGTTCTCCCTTTTGGAGTTCATGCTGCGCAACAAGCGCCGCGTGCTCTCGCGCGACCAGATCCTCCAGCAGGTCTGGGGCTATGATTACAGCGGCGACACGAACGTCGTCGACGTCTACATCCGTTACCTGCGCGCCAAGATCGATGAGCGCTTCAATAAGAAGTACATCTATACGGTCCGAGGCGTAGGCTATGCGGTCAAGGACTGAGAACGCGAGGCGCAGGCTCAGGGTTCTCTTCGCGCGGCTGACGCAGCTGCGGATCTCGACGAAGATCACTTTGCTCTATGCGGCGATTCTCTTCATCATTCTCGTGATTACGAGCGCCGTCATGGGGGTTGGCATTTACTTTTCGTTTTACCGCCAGGCGGAGGTCGACATTTCGTTTTGCATGGAGCGCATGAAGCAGCGGCTCGAGCTGCAGCCCGATCTTCGCGAGGTATTATCGCATGAGGATGTCCTCCTGCCAGGTGTCGTGCTTCGCGTGACGGACATGACGGGCAAGGTCGTCATGGAAAATGACGTCCTTTACCCGTCCTTGCAATCGGTAGCGGAGCATAAGATCGCGAATCCCCCGATTTGGGTCAATCGCGATATGGATGTCGCGGAGTTCCCGCATATCACGGTCTACCATGCGCAGGTCGACGTGGAGAGCCAGGGCAAGACGTACCGCGTGCACTTCTTAAAGACGATCACGGCGGACAAGAATTTCCTCGATCACCTTCAGAAAATGCTCTTCGTCATCCTGATGATGGGGCTTCTAATTGCGCTCCTGACGGGGTATGCGATGAGCAAGCGCATCCTGCAGCCCATCCGCGCGATGATGCAGACGGCGCGCAAGATCGAGGTCGAGCAGCTTGACCGGCGCATTGAGGTGCCGTCCGTTCGCGACGACTTGACGGAGCTCGCCGAGACGTTCAACCTCATGCTCGACCGCCTTGAAACGGGCTTCAAGCAACAGCAGCGTTTCGTTTCCGACGCGTCGCACGAGCTTCGGACGCCCGTCACGGTCATTCTCGGCTATTCGGATCTCCTGTCCAGATGGGGACGATCCGACCAAAAGGTGCTCGAGGAGGGCATCGAGTCGATACGCTCCGAGGCGGAGGATATGCAGCAGCTGATCGAAAAGCTGCTCTTTCTCGCGCGCGCCGACCAGAATCGGCAGGTGCTCCGCAAGGAGAAGGTCGATCTCGCGAAGCTCTTGGACGATACGGCGCGCAAGCTGAGCCTTGTGACGAAGACGCACGAGATCAAGCTCCTTCGAAACGAGCCGGGCTTCATCTATGCAGACCGCGTGACTGTCCTCCACATGATCCGCATTTTCCTGGAGAACAGCATCAAGTATACGCCGGAGGGCGGCCATATCACAATCGCGTCCATGCGTGCGCCCGATGGGAAGTCCATGCAGGTGACGCTCGCGGACGACGGCATCGGCATCGCAAAGGAAGACCAGGAAAAGGTCTTCATGCGCTTCTACCGCGTTGACACGGCGCGCACGAAGAAGGCGGGAAGCCCCGGCGGCACGGGGCTGGGGCTTTCAATCGCCCGATGGATTGCCGACCAGCACGCGATTACGATACGGCTTCGGAGTGAGCTCGGCGAGGGCACGGAGATCAACCTGACGATCCCGCTTATGGAAGCGACATAGAGAAAAGGACTGCGAAGCAGTCCTTTTTTGTGTCCGTATTTCTTGGCGGATGGCGTGCATTTTTCAATCAAATTTGTTATAATTGGCTTGTTTTTTACGGGATTTGTGAGGTGATGGCATGATCAAAATTATTTTTTCGGATATGGATGGGACGCTGCTCGACGCGCAGGGACGCGTGCCGGACGGCTTTGAGGACGTCGCGAAGGCGCTCGAGGCGCGCGGCGTCCTCTTCGCGCCGGCGTCGGGGCGTCAGTATTTTTCCCTGCTCGACAGCTTTGCGCCGTACGAGCAGGAGTTTCTTTATCTCGCGGATAATGGCACGCTTGTCATGTACAAGGGGGAGCAGCTTTTTGTCAGCCCGATGAAGCGGGAGGACGCGGAACGGATTCTCGCGCGCGGCGCGGAGCTTTCGGGCATTTATGGCGTATTTTGCGGCACGAAGAACGGCTATGTGCGGGACGACCAATTCGTCCCCGCGTTCCGCGGAGAGCTTCATAAATACTACACGCATACGGCAACGCTGCCCGTGCTCGTGGACGTGCCCGATGTGCCGATCAAGGTGTCCTTCTTCGACCCGGCGGGCCATGCCGACGAGACGATCTACCCATATATGAAGGAATTTGAGAGCGAGGTGCAGGTCGTGCTCGCGAGCGAGCACTGGCTCGACATCATGAATCCCGGCGCGAACAAGGGGGCGGCGGTGCGCGCCGTGCAGGAGCATTTCGGCATCGCGCCCGACGAGTGCGCGGCATTCGGGGACTATTTGAACGACACCGAGATGATGGGCGCGGTCGGCTATAGCTTCGCGATGGGCAATGCGCATCCGAAAATCAAGGAAATCGCGCGCTATACGACCGCGACGAACGAGGAGCACGGCGTCCTCGTCGGCATTCGCCGCCTGATGGAAGAGGGGCTTGTCTGATGCGCATCGACTACCATATGCACTTTGAAAAGGGCTCGTACGATGAAACGTGGGTCGAGGGCTTTTTTGACGCAGCGAAGGCGCGCGGGATTGGCGAGATTGGCATATCGGAGCATAGCCACACGTTCCCGGAGTTTGAGTCCTTATACTATGACGACCTGATTCTCGATGATACGTTCGTCGGCACATTCCAAAAAAAATGGCTGAAGTCGAACAAGTTCAAGTACACGCTTGACGACTACTTCGCCTTCATGCGCCGCCTGCAGAAAAGGCACGATGTCAAAATCGGCATCGAGGTCTGCAATTTCCAAAATCAGAAGGCGGTTGGCGAGATCCTGCGCGACTGCCCGTTTGACTACGTCATCGGATCGGTGCACTTCCTGCGCGGCTGGGCTTACGACTCGTCGGAGATTCAAGCGGAGTGGGACAATCATCCGCTCGAGGAGCTCTATGACTGGTATGCGGAAGAGGTGGAGAAGCTCGCGGACGCCGGGCTATACGACGTGCTCGGACACCCCTTCAACATCCGGCTCTTCCGCCATATCCCCGCCTTTGATGCGCGCCCGTACCTCGTGCGCGTCGCAAAGGCGATGAAGGCGGCGAATATGGCGGTCGACATCAATACGGGAACGCGCTACCGCTACCCTATTGAGGAGATCTCGCCCTACGCGGACTTCATGGAGGTCGCGGCGGCGGAAGAGCTCTCCATCATCACCTCGTCGGACGCGCACCGCCCCGAGGACTGCGGCCGGTACAATGCGGAAGCCGTCGCCTACGCGAAGAAATTTGGCTACGAGGGGACGCTGCGCTTCGCTGCACGGGAGCGGTCGTTTACGCCGTTCGATTGATTGGTTCTCATTTGTGCGTGTTCTACAAGAAAATAGCGTGCAACGATAATAATTTTTGTAAAACACTTGACAGCCCAATCGAGAATCGCTATACTATACTCAAGGAAAGGGAATAATATCCCCTTCTGATGGACTAGTTGGTTTTGTGAGGCAATGAGGCGTTACAGACGTGGCGCTGGATGATTGTCTGGCTTGACCCCGCAACCGTAGGATATGTGCAAGGCCTGCAGCAGCTGGACAGCGAAAATGGGCTGTGGATAGACATTTTGCCGAGGGTACGTGTATCTGAGGCGCGCTGTTTTGAAGCTGTGATCGTGCGAGGAGAGATGATCATGAAGGTGCTGGTTTATTCGCAGGAAAATGCAAGTGTATGTGCATCTGCGAGCGTAAGGCAGCTTACAAAGGCAGCAAAATGGATGGCTGTGAATCTTGGCTTCCGCTGCCTGCCACAAGATGGTCGACCTTTCTCAAGCTGACCACAAGTCGAATGAGTGCAAGGTAGTAGCGATTTGGCTCGATAGCCGTGCAAGTGAGCACGTATCTGTCACGAACGTCGCGTAACGAATCCATTGCAAGAAGTTAAGGGGCGCTGCATCATGATGTCATGGTGCAGCGCCTTTTTCATGAGCTTATGATTCGTTTGCCAGCGTGTAGATCGCCATTGCCTCTTGCTTTCCGATGGGGTGGAACGAGCCGAGCGTCTTCGTGTCATTTGCCGTCGCGTCGTCGGCGAGTTCCTCGATCTGGGCGGGTCTCAGCGGATGTCCGAGGAGTTCCGGGAGATTCGTTGGCATGTCGAGGTCGTGGAAATACGATTTCATTTTCTCGATGCCGGCGCGTGCGCACGCTTCGTCGTCCTGCTCCGCAAGGCCGAAGACACGGCGCGCGAACTGCGCGAAACGGGGGACATCGTCCTTGTAGACGTATTTCGCCCAGCTTGGCCAGAGCGCGGTCAGCGTCGCGCCGTGCGTCGCGTCGAAATGCGCGCTGAGGGGGTGACCGAGGCGGTGCACCGTGAAGTCCTTGCCGCGCCCGAGCTCCGTCAGATTGCAGTGCGAGACGCTGCCGCACCACATGATTTCGCTCATGGCGTCGTAGTCGGCTGGATTCTCTGCCGCGACGCGCGAAGCTTCCATGACGGTCTGAATCAAGGATTCCGCGAAGCGGTCGGTCAGGACGTTCGCCTCCTTGACACGCGTGAAGTAGCGCTCCATCGTGTGCATGAGGATGTCGCAGACGCCGCAGATGATCTGCTTCTTCGGCGCGGTGAAGGCGAGCTCCGGATTGAGGAAGGCGATGGCGGGACGATTGAGCGGGGAGTTCAGCCCGAGCTTCAGCCCCGTGTCTTCATTCGTCAATACGGCACTGTCACTCGTCTCGCTGCCTGCCGCCGCGAGCGTCAGTACCGAGCCGACCGGCATCGATTTTTCGAGCGCCGCGCGTCCCGTCCAGAAATCCCATACGTCTGTCTTCGGATTGCTGACGCCGTGCGCGATCGCCTTCGCCGAGTCGATGACGCTGCCGCCGCCGACGGCGAGGATAAAGTTCGCGCCAAAGGCAATCGCCTCGCGCACGCCCTCGCGCACGCGCGAGACGCGCGGGTTCGGCTGCACGCCGCCGAGCACTTGGAATGCGAGCCCGCCCGCCGTCAGCGCGCACTCGATGCGCGCGAGCAGCCCCGTCTTGATGACGCTTCCGCCGCCGTAGACGATGAAGACGCGCGTCGCCCCATAAGCGCGCAGGCGCTCCGCGATTTCCTCCTCCGCATGAGCGCCAAAGACGATTTCCGTCGGGCATTTGAAATGAAAACCCTGCATGGCAAAATCCTCCTAATCCATCTAGTTGTCTGCTTTTTCTATTATACCGATTTTCGCAGGGAACGACAATCTTTTCCGCCAATCAATCCGCGCAGCGCACCGCCCTTACATGAAAACAGCCAATCAATCTACGCCTTTGGCTTGATTTCTTGGGTTTTCATAGTAAGCTTTATGCATAAACGTCCACCTTGTGGACATTATGCACCGCCCTTACATGAAAACAGCCAATCAATCTACGCCTTTGGCTTGATTTCTTGGGTTTTCATAGTAAAATATAGATATTGGTTGTTTGCGGGAGGAAGAAAGCAGGGGGCAGATGAAGGCAGGCGGAGGGCTTGCGCCGTGGCGGCGCGATATGCTCGCAGGATTTTGCACGGCGCTGATGCTTTCGACTGTGCTGATTTTCGTGCCGACGCTTCTCGCGCGCGCCGGGATGGATTTTGCAGGGGCGTATGCCGCCTGCACGATTTCGGCTATCGTCGGCTCGGCGCTCATGGGGTATCTTCGCCTGCCGCTTGCCGCCGCGCCGAGCGCGGCGCTCGCGCTCTGGCTCGTGATGATTCCCGTGATCTCGCATGGTCTTGACTGGCGCACCTTGCTCGCGGCAGGGACAGCTGCATCGGCGGCGTTCCTCGTCCTGCTCTTCGCGCTCACGCGCCCGCGCGCGCAGCGGCTTCGTTTCACTGTGCCGCCGTGCATCGCAAAGGGGCTTGCGGGCGGCGTCGGGCTCATGCTGATTTTTGCAGCACTTAGCGAGGGGCGGCTTCTCATTCACGCGCCCGCAGGGCTTTTGCAGGTCGGCGACTTGCATGACCCGGTCGCGGGTTTCAGTCTCGTCGGCGCGATTCTCGTGCTGGCGCTGCTGGCGGCGCGCGTGCGCCTCGCGGTATTCTTCGCGATGGCGTCGGTCGCAGGCCTTTCGTTTCTCGAAGGCTTCTGGATCGTCCCGGATGCGCCGTTTTTTGAGCCGGCAGGGCTTGACCGCACGGCGCTCCAGTTCTTCTACGCGCCGCCAATGGATGGCGTGCTCTGGAGCGAGGCGATAGGGACAGCGCTCGTCCTGCTGCTCTTTCTCGCACTCGACGGGTGTGGCGCTCTCGCCGTGCTCGCGCAGGGTGCGCCGCAGGGGGAGAAATGCCGTGCGCTTGCGGCACTCGGCGCAGTGAGCGTCTTTGCGGGCGCGCTCGGCTCGCTTCCCTTGACGGCAGCGCCCGAGTCAGCAGTCGGGCAATCGCTCGGCGGCTCGCGCCGCATGGGGTATTGGGCGGCTGTCTTTCTCGTGCCGCTTCTCTTCCTCGCGCCAACCGTGCGCGAGATGGCGAGCTTCCCCGCGCTTTTCGTGCCGGCGCTCGTCGGTGCGGGGCTGCTGCTTTTGCGCCGCGCAAGCGGGGCGTTTTCGGGCGATTTCGCCGAGCAGGCGGCGGCAGGGCTTCTCTTCCTGCTCGTGCCACTGACGAAGAGCCTTGCGCTCGCCATCGGCACGGCGTGGTTCATGCTCGTTTTCTTAAAATGCATGGCAGGGCGCGCCGCAGAGGTTTCCCTCCCCGCGCGCATTCTTGCCGCAATCTTTTTGCTCTATTGGTATTTAGGGAATCACTGATTCATTCAGCCGCCCATCTTCACACATCTGCAATGTCCTCTCGTCGCCCTTCAATCCGCGGTGTAGCACCACTACACCTGTGGTTTGTCTCCTAGATAGGAACAGCGCATCTATGCAAATCTGGGCGACTTCATTATAATCAGTGCTTCCTTAGCCCTTTGGTCTACGTTTTAAGGAGTGTTCAGTTCGTGTCATTGAAATGGAATTCTTACAGCCGGTTTTTCGTAACGGGGACAGTGCTCGGCGCATTTCTTTTCTATGCGCCGGCGATGACGGAGGCGAAGCGCCTGCACGACCCGCAGGTCGAGACGAAGGTCATGATGAATCGGACGATCCGTCCGGGCGAGACGCATAATCTCACGAATATGCAGGTCGCAGGAAACGATGATTCCCGCGCGCGCATCGACGCGATCTTGAATGCGCCGAAGCAAGAGCCTGCGCCCGTCGCCGTGCCCGTTCCCCTCGATGTGCCGCAGACGGCTTCCGCCTACGATGACGCGATCCTCGGAACGCCGCTCGCAAGCCCCGAGCAGTGCGTGCGCTACCTCCTGAGTCAGAATCCAGCGCCGGCGATTTCCGTTTCGCCGGAGGAGCTCGTTTCCTATTACTTCGAGGAAGGCCGCCGCGAGGGCATCCGTCCCGACGTCGCCTTTGCACAGGCGATGAAGGAGACGGGATTCTTCCGCTACGGCGGCACGGTCACGGCCGATCAGAATAACTACTGCGGCCTCGGCACGACGAGTGCCGTGGTAAAGGGCGCGTACTTCCCCTCGTCGCAGCTCGGCGTGCGTGCGCATATCCAGCACCTCCTCGCCTACGCTTCGACGCGAAAGCCCGCAGAGCCCGTCGTTGACCCGCGCTACGAGCTCGTGCGCGGCACGTATGGGACGAATACGCTGAATCGCTGGGAGGATCTCAACGGGCGCTGGGCCGTGCCGGGCAATTCCTACGGGCAGAGCATTCTCTCAATGTTCCGCGCGATTCTCAGCGAGTGAGCCATTTGATTTTCGCAAATCCCTTTTTACGGTGCGCCCGAAGCGGCAAGAAAGGAAATACGAGATATGATTACGACGAACAACGTCAGCCTCCAGTTTGGCAAGCGCGTCCTCTATAAGGATGTCAATCTGAAGTTTACGCCGGGCAACTGCTACGGCATCATCGGCGCGAACGGCGCAGGCAAGTCGACCTTCCTCAAGCTGCTCTCGGGCGCAATCGAGCCGACGGGCGGCATCGTCGAGATCACACCGGGCGAGCGCCTTTCCGTGCTCCAGCAGGATCACTACGCATATGACGGCTACGAGGTGCTGCGCACGGTCATCATGGGCAACAAGCGCCTCATCGAAATCATGGACGAGAAGGACGCGCTCTACGCGAAGCCCGACTTCAGCGACGAGGACGGGATGCGCGCCTCGGAGCTTGAGGCGGAGTTTGCCGAGATGAACGGCTGGGATGCGGAGACGGAGGCGGCGCGCCTCCTAAACGGCCTCGGCATCCCGGAAGCCGAGCATTCCATGCGCATGGCAGACCTTCCTGCGGCGGAGAAGGTGCGCGTGCTCCTCGCGCAGGCGCTCTTTGGCAGCCCAGATATCCTGCTCCTCGACGAGCCGACGAACCACCTCGATGTCGAGTCGATCAACTGGCTCGAGGACTTCCTCGCGAACTTCCCGAACACGGTCATCGTCGTCTCGCATGACCGCCATTTTTTGAATCAGGTCTGCACCTATATCTGCGACGTCGATTTCGGCGAGATTCGTCAGTATGCGGGCAATTACGACTTTTGGTATCAGTCGAGCCAGCTTGCCCTCCAGATGGCGAAGGATGCGAACAAGAAGAAGGAAGAGAAGATCAAGGAGCTCCAGACCTTCATTCAGCGCTTTGCTGCCAATGCCGCGAAGTCGAAGCAGGCGACGAGCCGCAAGAAGCTCCTCGAAAAAATCACGCTCGACGACATCAAGCCGTCCTCGCGCCGCTATCCCTATATCGCCTTCACGCCCGACCGCGAGGCAGGCGACCAGCTGCTGCAGGTGTCGGGCATCTCCAAGAGCGTCGACGGCGAGCAGGTGCTGAAAAATGTCAGCTTTACGCTGAAGCGCGGCGACAAGGTCGCATTCGTCGGGCCGAACGGCATCGGCAAGACGATGCTCTTCAAGATCCTCATGGGCGAGGAGGAGGCCGACGAGGGCACGTTTAAGTGGGGCGTGACGACAACGCAGGCGTATCTGCCGGCGGACAACTCCGCCTACTTCGACGACGTCGATCTCAATCTCGTCGACTGGCTGCGCCAGTATTCGAAGGATCCGGACGAGACGTTCGTCCGCGGCTTCCTCGGTCGTATGCTCTTTTCGGGCGAGGAGAGCCAGAAAAGGGCGTCCGTGCTCTCGGGCGGCGAGCGCGTCCGCTGTATGCTCTCGCGCATGATGCTCTCAGGCTCGAACGTGCTCGTGCTCGACGAGCCGACGAACCACCTCGATCTCGAATCGATCACGGCGCTCAACAACGGCCTCATCGCCTTCACGGGGACGATGCTCTTCGTGTCGCATGACCACGAGTTCGTGCAGACGATTGCGAACCGCATCATCGATCTCACGCCGGACGGCGTCGTCGACCGCGTCTCTACGTATGACGACTTCCTTGCAAATGAGACGGTCAAGCAGCAGATTGCCGAGAAATACGGCAAGTAATTCCAAAAGGCGGAACGGCTATGCTCGATAAAATCTTCCAGAATGCGATAGAGGACGCAAGCGCGACGGCGCGCCTGCGCGAGATGATCGGCGTTCTGCGCCGCCGCGACGTCGTGCGCGGCATGACGCCCGAGAAACTCCGCATGATTTTGGAGGACTTAGGGCCGACCTTCGTAAAGCTCGGGCAGGTCATGAGCATGCGTCCCGACTTCCTGCCGCCTGAGTACTGCGACGAGCTCATGAAGCTGCAGACTGAGGCGAAGCCGCTTCCGTATTCCGTCATTTTGGAAGTCATCGAGAACGAGTGCAACCAGCGCTGGAAGCAGATCTTTTCCTACATCGACGAGGAAGCGCTCGGCTCGGCGAGCATCGCGCAGGTGCACCTCGCCATCCTCGTGACGGGCGAGAAGGTCGTCGTCAAGGTGCAGCGCCCCGGCATCTACGAGATCATGAGCAAGGACATCGTGCTCTTGCGGCGCGCTGTGGCGTTGCTCAAAATCATCAACAAGACGCCCGACGTCCTCGACTTCAATATGGTGCTCGATGAGATGTGGGCAATCGCGAAGCAGGAAATGGACTTCCTGATGGAGGCGGATCACATCGATGAGTTCGCCCATCTCAACCGCGACGATGACACGGTCTCCTGCCCAAAGGTCTACCGCCAATTCTCGACGCAGCACCTCCTCGTCATGGAGTACATCGAGGGCTTGCGCATCGACGATTTCGAGGGGCTGAGGGAGCGCGGTTACGACGTGAATGCGCTCGGCAGGAAGCTCGGCGAGAACTACGTCAAGCAGATCATCGAGGACGGCTATTTCCACGCCGACCCGCACCCCGGCAATATCTGGATTCGGAACGGGCGCATCGTCTGGCTCGACCTCGGCATGATGGGACGGTTGAGCAACCGCGACCGCCTCGCGATACGAAAGGCGGTCTTTGCGCTCGCCAATCACGATACGTTTGAGATGAAGGCGGCCGTGCTCTCGCTCGGCGTCGCGCGCGGCAAGATCAATCACACGGCGCTCTATCAGGACATCGACATGATGATGACGCAGTACAGCTCGCTCGACTTCAAATCCCTGCAGATGGGCGTGCTCACGCGCCAGATCATGAACATCCGTCGCACGCATCGCCTCGGCTGCCCGCAGGGGCTCTCGATGTTCGCGCGCGGCGTTCTGACCGTCGAGGGCGTCATGCGGAAGTGCTGCCCGGAGGTCAGCTTCGTCGAAATCTTCGCGAAGAGCCTGTCGCTCGACTTCAAGCGCAACTTCAACTGGCGCGAAGAGATCGAGAAGGCAAAGCGCGAGGCGTTCATCCTCATGCGCAAGTCGAGCCAGCTCCCGGAGCAGCTTTCCGACATTCTCAAAATGACGATGAGCGGGCAGACGAAGGTCAACCTCGACGTCACGGGATCGGAAGAGCCGCTGCGCCGCCTCGACAAAATGATCAACAAGGTCATCCTCGCCGTGCTCTGCGCGGCAATCCTCCTCGGATCGAGTACGATATGCACGACGAACATGACGCCGAAGATCATGGAGATCCCGCTCCTCGGCTTCCTCGGCTACCTCATCGCGTTTTTCCTGAGTATTCGCTTAATCTGGGAAATCCATAAAGGGAAGTAAAAGCGATAACGATATGCCCATACAAAACAAGAGGCTCATGCACGTATTTTGCGCATGAGCCTCTTGTTTTGCATTTAGTTATTTTGGGATGGCGCTTTCGGTATATCGAACGCGACGCTTTGGACGGCTTCCGCCCGCTTGCGCATATCGGCGGAGGAGGTGCGCGCCCAGATTTCCTGTACGGTCTTTGGGAAGGCGGCCGCGAGCGGCTCATTGTCCGCCTCGTTTCGGACGTAGTCCGAAAGCACGTACTGGAAGCCCTCGTTCATCTGGACCTCGCGCTGGGCGAGCAGCGTCTTTTCCTCCGAATCGACGAGGTAGAGATGAAGGATTCCCTCTTCGAGGCTCTTTTCCGTCGGCTTCTGCTCGGGCTGCAGCGTGCTGAGCGAGAGCGGAGCGTCGCCCCAGCCCTCCTTGAAGATGCCGTCGATCTGATAGAGAAGGAAGAGGATGCCCGCCTCCTTGTAGAGCGCAAATTCCATCGCGCCCGTGCGGAATGCCTCGTGCGCGATGAGGTCGGTCTGCGCGAGCTGCAGGATGAACATGGCGCCGCTCGCGTCGACCTGAAAGAGACCGCCGTCGCCCTGCGCCTGTATGGCAAGCGGGAATTTCTTGCCGACTTCAAAACATACGTAATCGCTCATGCTGTTTCCTATCGAAATCCATTTGCTTGAAATTTGCTTGACATAAATTTGCCGCACACAAAGGCAGTGCTTTTATGCAGCGTCTTCATGCACGGCAATTCATGTGATACGCTCAGCGCCCGCAGTAGTAGCCGCCGCCGCATCCGCGACGTCTAGGTCCACAGTAGTAGCTGTCCGAGCTGTTTGCGCTCGTATTGCTGTAGCAGTACGAAGAGCCCTGGCAATAGCCGTTGTCGTCCGTCGTGCAGTATGCGTCAGACTGCGCCGCGTACGTCGGCGCTGCAAATGCGGCGAGGACGCCAAGGATCAGCAGAATCTTTTTCATGGGAATACCTCCTTTCTGCTATGCGCTCATTATACCATAATTTTTACGAAATAACACAAAAATATCTTTTCTGCCAGTGGCAGGAAGATAGGCGTAAAAAACGAATAAAAAAACGAATAGGGTTAAGGAGAAGAACGAGCATGGCGTGATGGATCGGAAAGGGATGCGAGTATGAAGATTTTAGTGACGGGTGTTACGGGACAGCTGGGGCATGACTGCGTGCTGGAGCTGTGCGAGCGCGGCCATGTGGCGCGCGGCGTATCGAGCCGCGAGTTCCCGCTGACGGATGGGGCGGCAGTTCGTGCGTATATCGAATCATTCCGTCCCGATGCCGTGCTTCACGCGGCCGCCTATACGGCGGTAGACCGGGCAGAGGACGAGAAGGCGCTCTGCATGGCGGTCAATGCGGCGGGAACAGAATACGTCGCGGCGGCCTGCCGCGCATCTCATGCGAAGCTCCTCTACATCAGCACGGACTACGTGTTCCCCGGCACGGGGACGACGGCATACGAGGTCGGCGCGGAGAAAGGGCCGCTCAATGTCTATGGCAGGTCGAAGCTTGCGGGTGAGGAGGCAGTCCTTCGCCTCCTGCCCCAGTCATTCATCGTGCGCATCTCGTGGGTGTTCGGCATCAATGGAGAAAATTTTATCCGCACGATGCTGAAGCTTGCCGAGACGCATGAGACGGTTTCCGTCGTCGACGATCAGGTCGGCTCGCTGACGTATACGCGCGACCTCGCCGTGCTGCTCGCCGACATGATCGAGACGAACCGCTACGGCGTCTACCATGCGACGAATGAGGGCTTCGCGTCGTGGGCGGAGGTCGCATCCGAGGTGTTCCGGCAGACGGGCTGCGCGACAAAGGTCGTCCCCGTCCCCTCGACCGCCTACCCGACAAAGGCGCAGCGCCCGCGCAACTCCCGCCTCGCGAAGAGCTCTCTGGATAGAGCGGGCTTTCAACGATTGCCGCATTGGAAGGATGCAGTCGGCAGGTATCTGATTGAACTGCAAAAGTCGTGCGAGAGGTGAGGCGCGCGCGAATCACGGTGGCAAAACCGCACGATGGCGGCGGTTTTCGGTGCGGGGAAGTTGTAAAATAAATTGACGCAAAAAGTTCCATTTTGGAATCCGTTCA
>ERZ772945.1445-NODE-1445-length-16737-cov-5.251169_pt1 | contig 16737 bp, 4 predicted proteins | sample MGYA00511681_ERZ772945 | MGnify/ENA primary metagenome ERZ772945 (study PRJEB29015, sample SAMEA2737943) | human oral metagenome | biome: human oral; feature: human-associated habitat; material: dental | place: China | collected 2143 ...
TGAAGCCGCCCTTCTCGTCGAAGAGGAAGCAGCGGTCGAAGTCGCCGTCCCACGCCACGCCGATGTCCGCGCCCGTCTCCCGCACGACCTTCGCCGTCGCTTCGCGGTTCTCCTTGAGGATCGGGTTCGGCACGCCGTTCGGGAAATTCCCGTCCGGCTCGTTGTAGACTTTGACGAGGTCAAACGGCAGGTGCTTCGCCAGCGCATTGATGATGGGACCCGCTGCGCCGTTGCCCGTATTCGCCACGACCTTGAACGGCTTGAGCTTCGAGATATCGACATACGAAAGAATGTGTTCGACGTATTCGTCGAGCACGTCTTTTTTCTCGACGGTGCCCGTCGCTTTCCCCACCGGCTTGAAGTCGCCTTCCATGACGGCTTTTTCGATGTCCTTCAGCCCCGTGTCGCTTGAGATCGGGCGCGACTCCTTTTGGACGAACTTCATGCCGTTGTATTCCTTCGGATTGTGGCTCGCCGTGATCATGATGCCGCCGTCAAGCCCAAAATGCGCCGTCGTGAAATAGATCATCTCCGTGCCGCACTGGCCGATGTCCATGACGTCGCAGCCCGCTTCTGTGAGACCGCGCACGAGCGCGTCGCGGATCGAGGGTCCAGAGAGGCGGATGTCGTGCCCGACAGCGACTTTCTTTGCGCGGAAGAGTTTGGGGAACGAGCGGCCGATGCGGTAGGCGAGCTCCTCATTGACGTCCTCCGGATAGACGCCGCGAATGTCATACGCGCCAAATCCTTTGTTGCTGATTTTCATGCCAAACACCCCTATTCTCCATTTATGATTCGGATTTATATGGATTCATATCGTACTTTATATATTCGCGTCAAAAGCCGAATTTTCCTTTCGCTTCGCAAATTCTTTGCCGCTGCGTGCGAAAAAAGACGGCCAGCAGGGAGCCCTGCTGGCCGTCTCGAAAGTCGGATTCCGTGCGCCTGCGCTCAGAGCTTGAACTCGTGGACGCCGTTCTGGAGCTCCTGCGCGAGGTCGGCGAGCGTATGGCTCGCTGCCGCGATCTCCTCGGTCGAAGCCGCCTGCTCCTCCGATACCGCGCTGACGTCCGTCGCCTTCTGCTGGACGTTGTGCGACACCTCGCTGATGCGGTGCACCTGCTTGGCCGTCTGCTCACAGGCATCGCGTCCCTGTGCGCTGATCTCGCTGAGCGTTTGGATTTCCGCCGACAGGCCAGTCACGAGCTCCGCGATGCGGTCGAACTCTTTGCTTGCGGATTGGACATGGGTGACGTTCTTCTTGACCTCCGCCTGCTGCGCCTTCGTGAGGTCGAACGTCTGCTGGATCTCGTCGCCGTTCTTCTTGATGACGCCGCTGATTTCCTGCGCCGCTTCCTCCGACTGCTCGGCCAGCTTGCGCACCTCGTCCGCGACGACGGCAAAGCCCCTGCCCTGCTCGCCGGCACGCGCCGCCTCGATTGCCGCGTTGAGCGCGAGGAGCTTCGTCTGGCCCGCGATGTCCGTGATGACCTCATTGATGTCGGCGATGCTCTTCGAGCCGTCGTAGAGCTTCTGCACCGCGCTGTCGACGCTCTTCGCGCCGCGCGCAAGCCCCTCGACGCCCTCGACGACGGAGTTCAGCGTGTCGATGCCCTCCTTCGTCGCGTCCTGCGTGTGGTTTGCCGCGTCTGTCGCGTGCTCCGCCGCCTTCAAGGCACGATCCATGGAGGCCTTCATGCCGTCCACGGTCTCGGTCGCGTTCTCGACGATATGGCTCTGCTCCGCGCTCTGCTCCGCGATCGAGACGACGGACTCCGCCGCCGACTGCGATGCCTGCGCCGTCTGGTTCGCGCTCGCCGTCAGCTCCTCGCTCGACGCAGAGACCTGCTCCGCTGCCTTCGAGGTGTTCGAGACCATCTCGCGCATGGAATCGAGCATCTTCGCGTTGTTGTTCTGCAGGTCCCCGACCTCGTCGACGCGGTCGCTCCGCGGAATCTGCATCGAGAGGTCGCCCCCTGCGATGCGCGCTGCGATGGCAGAGAGCTTCTCAATCGGCGTGATGGCAGACGTGAGGAAGAAGAACGTCACCCCGAGCAGGATGGCGATGCCGGCAAGCGAAATGCCGAGCACGAGGTAGCTCATGTGCGTCGCCGCCTCATTCGCTTCATCCTGCGAAAGCGCGACGGCAAGCGTCAGCCCCGACTGCCCGAGCGGAGCGGCCGCATAGAGCTTGTCCTCGCCATGGAACTCGTACGCAAACGACTCCGCCTTGCCCGTCATGAGCTTGGACGCAAGCTCCTTTTGCGCGCCGCCGTCAATCTCCGTGATCTTGTCCTCGACGGAATACTTCGGATGGTAGATGAACTCGCCGTTATGCCCGACGACGAACATCGACCCCGTCTCGCCGACCTTGACATCCTTGAGCGTGTCCGCGATGAAGTCGAGCGGCACGTTGACGGCAAGGACGCCCAAAAGCTGGCCGTCCTTTAGGATCGCCTTGCTGATCGTGATGACGGGCTTGCCGTCCGAGAGCGACTTGTATGCCTGCGAGATCACATCCGTATCGGGATTTGCCACGGCGTCCTTGTACCAGCCGCGCGTCCGCGGATCAAATCCGTCGGGCAGCGTGATGCTCGAATCGTACGTGCCGTCCGGACGGCCGATGTAGGCGGCATTGACGCCATCCAGCTTCGCCAACTGATTCAGTGTATCCTTCAGGATGTCTTTTGGCGGCATCTGTTCCGACCAGCTCAGCGACATGGTACGGACGGCAATGCGATCCGCACGCATCGTCGCATTGATCTGGTTCGCATAGTGCTCGCTCATCTCGTAGAGCCCCTTGAGGGAACTCTCTGAGAGCGATGAGCTTGCCATCGAGTTGATGATAAAGCCCATGATGAGAAACACGATAACGAGGGGCACGCCAATGCCCAACATCATCTTCGGTTTTAACTGCATGATTACCTCTCCTTCACTTCCGTTTAATACGATCCTCTTGTAACATTACCATACGGTTAGATTCTATAAAACTCCGTAAACTCCTTCTCGTCAGCGATTTTTTGCAACGTTTCCGCTTCCATCCCCATCAAAACAGCCCTGCGGCACTGCCGCAGGGCTGTTTTGGCGGACTGCCCGATCCCCAGCAGATCCCATTCCTTTACCAGCAAGCGCCCTATCGGGCAAGCGATGCTTCTGCCTGATCGCGCGTCGCGCGGTCGCCTCCGTCAAGATTCACGGCGTCTTCGCCCTCAATGCCAAACGCGGCCTTACGCGCGAAGATCGGATGCTGCTCGCCGCGCTCGTGTTCGACTGTCGTATCGCGCGCGATCGGCTCGGTCGTCCTGCCGTTGCCTGCACCGCCTGCCGTATAGCCGACATCGTACTTCGGCACGCGCGCGTAGTCGCTCGTCCTGTCCTTCGACGCCTGCGTGTAGACCGTGCGGTCGGGGCGCAGAAGCCCGTCTGCCGTCGCCGCGTAGTACGCGCGGTTCGGCCCTATCATGAGCGCCGTGCGATTTGCCGGCTCCTGATCGAATGTATAGTTGCGGTCAAAGTCGCCTTCAAGCTGACCGTGGTACGTTCCATAGAGACCGTAGAGGCCAGGCACGACCGGCTGCTTTGCGCCCGGCGCCGGTCCCCACTCGAACGCGCCTTCCAAAGCCTCCTTGTCCGCAGGCGTTGCCCATCCCGAGACCGTGCCGGGCGCAAAGCCCGTCAAGTCCTCGCCGAGCACGCGGATCTGCGGCTTTGCCTTGACGCGGAGCGGGCGGCGCGTGATCGTTCCCGGCTGATCGGGAAGCGCATCATGCGCGAGCTGATAGTCTGGATTGTCGAGCGCGATGTGCGTGTAGTCCACACGGTTTGCTCCCGGCGTGCCCGCCACGTTCGGATCGCGGAACGTTCCCTTCGCGGAAGCGACGCCGACGCGGTCGCCGGCGAGAATCTTGTTGATGGGATCCGCGCCGTTTGCAGCCACCAGATACGCCTGCGCATCGGGTAGATCGCGGCCGGCATCGTAGACCTTCTGCGGTGTCTTCGTCGGATCCGCCTGTACGCCGATCGTGCGCGGCGTGATCGTGCCTGCGCCCGTGTACGTCTCGGGCAGATCGTAGTTCTTCGCCGAGCGCGCCGCGAGATGCAGATCGTACTGGACGCCCTGATTGCCCGCGTGCCTGCTGGCAAACTTTCCCGTTATCGCGATATCCTCGAACACATCGTTCTCTTCGCCCGGGACGACATTCCGAAGGCCGCGGATATGGAATTTGTCCTTCGCCGTGACCGTCTCGTTCCGATTTGTGTTTCGGTCATACGAAAGCAGCGTGTCCGTGCCGTCGTACACCTTTGAAACCGGATCCGCATCGGTGAGCGAGAGCTTGCGCTTCTCGATGACGCCCTTGCCCTGCACCGCCTTCGGCAGGCCCGTCGCGGGATCCGCTTCGAGCGCATAGTTGCCATGGGCATTATTCGTAAGCGCGAGGTTTTCATATAAGATGGCATATGATCCCGCGTCCTTATTGCCATAGCCTGCGGACGTCGCCGTGACGCCGAGCGCCGCATCATCGAAGGCCGGCTTGTCCACGTCGAGGTAGTAGCCTGCCCCGTCCTGCGGCAGGACTGCGCCGTCGCCGTCCGCGCGCAGGGCGGTATCCCCGTCGTACGTCTTCGTCGCTGTCCGCGCCGTCGCCTTCAGCGTATACGGCGTGATCCTGCCGGCGCCCGAAAGATCCTCCTGCATCGCATACGAAGGATCGAGCGCATAGTCGCCGTTCGCGATGGAAATATGATAAAGTGCCCGATTCGCATCGTCGACGTTCTTGGCGTCCGCATTTGTAATTTGCCCCGAGGCATCCGCATGGGCAAAGGTTCCTTCGACCTGAAGGCCAACGTCCTCCGGACGACCAGTCGGCATCATCACAGCGCCTTCCACATGGATCTTCGCCTGCGGATTGCGCAGCGCGCTCGTGCCGTCGTAGACCTTCTCAGCGGGATCCGTCACCGCGCTCGTCAGCACCTTCGGCGTGATCTTGCCCGATGCGCGGATCTCCGAGGAGAGCTCGTAATTGCCCGCATCATTGCCTTCCACCTGGATGTTGTCGACGACGATGTCCTTTTCCTGCACTGTGCCATCTGCATCACGCCGTACATGGCGGTCCGGCGTCCTGTCATTTGCGCGCACGTAATACGCATCGAAGCTTGCGTCGCCGGTGGAAGGATCAGTCTTCAGCCGCACATCGTCCGTCGCGCCATTGACCGTGACGAGTCCCGACCAGTTCGCAGGATCGTCGAGCACGTCTTCGATGCGCGTCCTGCCTGCCGCATCCACATGTTCCGTTTGGTCGTACGCGCGATCCAATCCAAGAACATTGCCGCGAATCGTGAGCTTGCGCTTTTGGATCTCGCCCGCACCCTGATAGGAGATGGTGTGCGGCGTTGTGGCAGCGGCGTCGGCAAACGCGTAGTTGCCATGCGTGTCGCCTAGGATCTCCGCCGTGTAGTTCACCGTGCGGCTGCCCGCCTTGCTGTCGTCGTACGCGGCATTCGTGATGACGGTCCTGACCATCCCGGCATCGCCGGCGAGGATTCCGCGGAACTGCGTCGCCGTCTCGTAGTCGCCGCCGTCTTTCGTCCTGGCGGGTTCAATCGCGAGCGGCAGGTGCGTCGCCGTATCGAGGATCGGCGCATGCGTCGCGGGGTCGATCGGCGACACGTAGTTCGTGCCGTCGTAGGTCTTCGTGAGCTTTGCGACTTCGTTGTGTGCGATCTTGCGCGGCGTGATCGTATTGCCGGGGAACTGCCAGTTCGCCGGATTGTTGAGCCATGCGCCGAAGCCCGACTCGACCGCGTAGTTGCCGAGATCCTGCTCGGCAAGCCCATTCATGTGATAAGTGACCGTTTTATTCGTGCCGACGTTCGCATCGTCAAACGTCGCCCGGCCAAGATCGTACTGGAGATCGACCGATGCGCCGTTGATGGTCGTCGTGAGCTTCAGATGCCCACGCTCGGCGTCCTGATTCTCCGAGAAATCCGTATTCGTAAGCCCGTACCGCGTGCCATCGTACGCGCGTGATATCGGATCGTAGTGAACGCGTACGTCCGAGGTGTGGATCGCATGCGGCGCGATCTTGCCCACGCCCGCGATCGCCTTCGGATTGCCGGCGAGCGCATAATTCGACACGCCGTTTGGATTCCGCTTGAGTGCGTCGGCGATGTTGCCCGTCGCGCTGTCCGTGAACGCCGTCACCTTGTCGATGACATGATGGTTCGCGTCGCGGCGCACGGAGGCATCAGGCACGAGCGTCCCGTTCCCGTAGACGTCGCCATAGTAGCCTTTGATGCGGCTGCGGTCGAAAATGTCGTCGAATGCGTCTCCGTTCACCGCACCGATCGGAGGCGTGGTCGGGATGGCATCGGAGAGATTCGCAGGGGTTGCGTCCGCGCTGCCGTCGTATTCCTTTTCCATACGGCCGAACTTGACCTCGATCTGCTTCTGCTCGATCCTGCCCTTGCCCGTGAAACTTAGCGTGCCGATGGCTGTATTCGATGGATCCGCCGCATCGATGAGCTTGTAGTTGCTGCCGGCCGATGCCGTGTAGCTGACCGTCTTTTCGCCGACCGTGCCGTCGGGGTTCAGGACGACATCCTTCGTATCGTAATGCCCCGTGACGGTCGGGCTCGCCGTGCCCCATACCGAGCTGCCGTCCGGGTTGCGCGTCCTGCCGTCCGCCCGCCGGAGCGCGACGTAGCCGTCCGCAAGCGGTTGGATCGCGCCCGTGCCGGCGGGAGCCGCCTGCGTCGAGCCCTTGACGAGGTTCGTCGTGCCGTCGTAGACCTTCGTCGCTGCCCGCTCCGCCTTCGCGACGACTTCCTGCGGCGTGATCTGCCCCGCGTGCGCCATCTTGATCGCATGTGCCGCCGGGTCGTAAGAGACGCCGGAGCTCGGTGCTGTCGTGAGTTCGTAGTTGTTGAACATCTGCGCTGCCGCAGGCGCAAGCGTGATCGTGTAGTGCGCGGTACGCACACCGGCGTCTGCGCTGTCATAGGCTGCCTTCGCCGCATACTCTTCTGGGTCAAGCGTCGTCATGCTCGCAGCGGACGGCCCGATGCGAACGGAGTGAATATAGTCCTTCGCATCCATGCGTCCCGTGTCCTGGCGGTTCCACGCGGAATGGTTGTAGCTGACGTCCGTGCTCCCGTCGTATACCTTTTGGATCGCACCAAAATCAACCTTGACGGCATCGTCAAAGTTCATCTGTTTCGGTTTGATTTTTCCTGCTTTTTCCTGCACGATGGAGGTCACGCCGTCTGCCATCTTGTAGTTACGGTTCGTGATGGCCGTCGCGATGTCGGCGTCCGCGCCCGATGCCGTCCTGCCCATGTACTGCATCGTCTTTTTCGATACGGCGCCGCCCTCGCGCAGGACGTTCGCGTCCTGCTGGAAGTTCGCCGCATTCGTGCCCGTGCCGTAGTAGCCCTTGAGCTTCGTCGCATCAAAAATCTGCCCGAACGTCTCGCCGTTTACGAAGTCCGCGCTCTGCGCCGCCGATGCGGCCTGATTCATGGTGTCCTTGGGTTCGGTTCCGCTCGCGTTTTCCGTGACGCGCGCCGTTCCGTCGTAGGTTTTCTCGACTTCGTCGCCAAATGTGATGGTTCGGATTTCCTTTTGCAGGATCTTGCCCTTGCCGATGAGGTCGATCGCGCCGATAGTTCCGCCCGCGCCGGACGTCGCTGCGGTGGCATCAACGTACAGTTCGTAGTTCTGCGGGTTCGTCTGGAGATTGACCTTGTAGGTGACGTTTTGCGCCACGACGTTGCCCGCTCCGTCAAACTGCACGTCTTTTGACGCATACTGCGCCGAGAGGTCGTTCGCCGTGAGCGCGAGGTCATGTTTTTGATCCGCCTTGCTGACGGCGACGAGCGGCGTGAGATCGACCGGCGTGCCCGTGACATTCGTCTGCGCGTTCGTCACGACATCACGCAGGCCATTGTAGACCTTCGTCGTCTCTGGTGCCGTGAGCGTCATTACCACGCGCTGCGGCGTGATGGATGCACCGCTTGCCGTATAATGGTAGACGCCGTTATCGAAGACGCCGGGGGAGAGCGCCGAAAAATCGTAGTTCTTCGCGATGGTATCGGAGATCTTGAACGTGTACTCTGCCGACGATGCGCCCACGTTCGGCGAATCGTACTTCGCCGAGGTGATGGAATAGTCGCCGTTTGCCGCCTGAAGCGGGATGCCTGCAAGCGTAAACGCGTTCACGTAGTCGCCCGCCGTCTTTTTCGCGCCTGCGCCGCCCTGCCCGTACTGCCAGCCCGTATGGTCGTAGGCGACGGCGTCCGTGCCGTCGTAGGCCTTTGTGATGGGCGCGAGCGTCACGCTGAACGGATTTCCACCCGGCGCGACCTGCTTCTTCGTGATCACGCCATAGCCCGTCTGATGCCATTCCTGCGCGTGCGTCGTCGGATTCTCTTTCTGCGTCGCAGATGCGAGCCTATAGTTGCCCGCATCCGTGCCCTGCAGCTCAAGCGTGTAGTCGATCGGCTTTCCCATGCCGACATTCGCGTCGTTATACTTCGCCTGGCTGAGGAGTGCCGGATTGAGCGTCACCTGATCCTGCACGCCGCTGTCGCCCGTCAAAAGCCCCGTGATCTGCGCGTTGATCTGCGCGGGGTTCTGGATATTCGTATTGCCGTCGTATTCCTTCGTCGGCGTGCCGAACGTGACTGTGAGCGAAGCCGGCGTGATCGCGTTGTCCATCGTCTGGAGCTGCGTGATCCGATGGTTCGCGGGGTCGTTCCCCGTATAGCTGCGGTCGACGATGTAGTAGTTGCCGAGCGCCTGCGTCGCGGGGTCGAGCTTGACCTCGTACGTGACCGTCTTGCCCGTGCCGACGTTCTTATCGTAGTAGGCTGCCGTGCTCTCGTTCGTCCCATCGATGAGGCCTTCAAGCGTTACGGCAGCATCGCCCGCGACGCCCGCCGCGCGCTTTGCGTCGTAGACTTTCGTCAGCGGGTCGCGCTTGGCGCTCGCGTAGACCGTCTTCGGCGTGATCGTGCCGCCGTTTACGGCCGTGTAGCTGTAGTTGCCCGACGCATCCTTCAGCGAGGCGTCGAGCGTGTAGTCGCCTTTCTCGACGGCCTTGAGCTTGTAGGTGACGTTTTGCAGCGCGCCGTTATGGCTGTCCTTCGATGCGTACGCGCCGCTCACGACATGGTAGTCGACATGCACTGTATGTCCGTTCGATGTGCCCGTCATGGCATGGAGCTTCCCCGCATCCGTCCCCGTATGATGGGTCAGGAAATACGCCGCCCCCTCGGATTCGTGCCCCGCCGGCGCGATGACGTTCTGGTTGCCGTCGTACACCTTTTCCGCATGGTCCGCCGTGACCGTCACATGCTGGAGAGTCACGGGCTTGATCTTGCCGCCCTTCTCCTGCACGAAGCTTCCGTCACCCTGCAGCGTTCCTGCCGCGAGCGTGTAGTTGTGATCCTTCATGGCGTCCGCGAGGCTCGCCGCACCGTTCGTCCCCGCGTAGCGCACGGCCGTCTTGATGACATTTTGCGCCGCGTCGCGGTTGACGTGCTCGTTCTCCGTGAATGTGCCAGCCGCCGTTCTCCCGTACGCGCCCTGGATCTTCGACGCGTCGAACACATCCCAAATCTTGTCCGTGCCGACGAGCCCCGTCGCCGTCGCATCCTTCAGCGCCCGGTCTACCGTATTCGTGTTCTTCCCGCTGACGATATTGTCCGTGCCGCCGTTGAGCTCCGCCGTCGTGTCGTAGAACTTCTCGACATCGCCCATCCTGAAGCCCGTGAGTTCTCTCTGCTCGATGCGCCCGCCCTTTCCTGCGTCGAGGGAGACCTGATTCGGCGCAGCCGAAGCAGCCCCGACAAACGTGTAGTTTGCCGAGGGGCTCGCACCGTTTTTGACCGTGACCGTGTAGGTCACATCCTTGTCGAGGACGACATGATTCGCCGCATCCCAGTTGACGTCCTTTGCCGCCTCCGTGCCGGTCTGCTTGTAGATGCCCGTATAGGCAATCTTGTCCGTGTCGCCTGCGACGAGGTGGTACCTTTCATTCTCCGCTTCCGTCTTCGCGGGGTCGTCGTCGTAGACGATGTAGTCGTCCGTGCCGAATTCGAGGTTCTCGGTTCCCGTGCCGCCGCGCTTGACCTTCGCATCGCCATCGTACGGCTTGACGGCCTTCGCCGCGCCTGCCTTGACCTTCAGCTCACGCGGCGTGATCGTGCCCTTGCCGTAGACGTCGTACTGCGTGCCGTCCGTCTTGAGCGCGACAGTCGGCGCGTCAAGGAACGCATAGTTTTCCGCATCCGAGCCTGTGACCGTGACCTTGTAGCGGACGGCCTGCGCGCCGTCCGTCGCGCCGAGCGCGGCGTTGTACACGTTCTTCGTCAGCGGGCTGCCCGTGCCCTGCGCGGTCGTGAAGTCTGCCGCCGTAGCGGTAAACTGGATGTCATCCGTTCCGACGAGACCCAGCGCGGTCGGCGTCGCCGTGGAGGAAAGCCTTACCGTGCGGCCATCCGTGGGGCCGACGGGGTCGGTGTACGACGTGTGTCCGTTGTACTGGCGCGTCGCATCCTGCTCCGTCAGGATCCCGGATACGTTCTTGTACCATGCGTAGTCCGTGCGGCTGATCGTGCGCGGCGTGATCTTGCCGCCCGCCTGATGGAGGACGCCCGTGCCGCCCGTCGATGCATCCGATGGAACGGGTGCCACGGCAGCGTTCCAGTTGCTGTCTTTCGTCAGCCTGCCCTTTTTGCTGTAGATGGCTTCGCTGCCGTAGACGAGCGTGTAATTGCCCGCCGTCGCGCCCGTGAGCTTGATGCCCGTATACGCGATGTCGTGCGTGCCAACCTTTTTCGTCTCCTGGTACGTGCCGTCCGTCTGCTTGTCGACGTACTTCGCCTTGCCGCTGACACTGAGCACGACATCGTCCGCGCCATGGACATTCGTCCTGTCCATGCTGAAATCGGCCGTCGTGAAGTTTCGGGCGGTATCCGTGGAAAGGCCGTTTCCTGCCGTCATGACGTCTGCCGTGCCGTCGTAAATCTTTTGGCTCGCCGCAGGAAGCGTGCTGAGTGCTAGCGTCCGCTGATAGATCAGCCCCTTGGAAAAGGTGTCGATGGCGGCGTCCGCCGGATTGATGACGTAGTCATGCCCCGTATAGGCGCTGCCGTTCGACGTCAGCGTGAGCGTGCCGCCCAAATGGACATACTTCTTCGCCCCCACGTCTTGTTTGTCGTCCGCATTCGTGTACGAAGTCGGGCGGTCCCAGTCCTCTGCGGCGGACTGTGCCTTCGTCGTATCCGGGTTGACGTACTTGCCCGTGATTCCGCTCGTATTGACGACGAGGCCTGCCGCCTTATCCTCATCCAGGATACCGTGAACGTTGGTGCTCGTCCCCTCGTAGAGCGCCGCAATTTTGGACGCATCGACATTTGCCGTGCCGTCGTACTCCTTTTTGAACACGACTTCCTTGAGATCCTTCTGCGGGACGGAAACCGTGCGCGGCGCGATGGAGATGTTGCCGCCGACGAGGTCGTAGCCCGCCTGGTCGGACCAAAGGAGCGCCCGCGACTGCTGCGCCCCGTCATAGGTCGCGTGCAGTTGCCCGTATTTCCCCTCATCCTGCCCGTAGAAGATGTGCGTCCCCCGATCCCCCGAGAATGCGATGGCTTTATTCTGCGCGATATTGCCGTCGGCCGCAACGCCGCCTGCCGTCGAGGTCGTGTCCTGAAGCTCCTTGCCGTCCTCGTCCACGATCTTCAGGAAGCGGGCATTGTAAAGAAGCCCGTCTGCTGGATTCGTCCCGCTTGCAGGGATGTCCCTGCCGCCGTTTTTGCCGCCGTTGTAGCGCGTCGCCGCCGTGTCCTGCTCCGTATACGTGCCGCCCGTGCCTTTCTTGTAGTAGGCATAGCGATAGTCCACCGTCTTGATGCCGCGCGTCATCGAGGTGAGAATCGGAAGCGCGCGCCCCTCGTAGATGCGCCAGGAGGGACGCGTGACCTTGCCGGTCGCCGTGTCGATGTGGACGCCGCCGGTATTCCCGATGTCGTCGCCCCAGCCAAACTTGGCAGGATCGGCAGAATCGTACAACGAAATACGATGTATGTCTTCCCGCTCAATGGAAGGAGACCCCGGTGCGCCGCCTGGTGGAATCGCACCCTGTGTGTACGTAGATGCCGATGCCGTAGCACCAAATTCACCAATCAGTATGGTATCCCCTGGAACCAAATTCCCTGATGCTCCTGATGCTAGTGCGATAGTACGATTTGTAGCTACAGAAGCATCAAAATAACTGTTTTGAACGTAAAGCTTGGTGGTAGCTCCACTAATGCCTCTAGCAAATCCCCATAGTGTAGTAGAAGCGGGACCCGGATTGCCGAAGTCGCCTACTATATAACTATGATCGACATACGTTGTGCCACCATTGATCGTTCCGATCATGGTGCCAGCTGTGGACAAATCTGCATTATCAGCATAACTATATGCAATGCGATTCGTCCCCTCCGTCCGGCCAACTAAAGCAGCTGCGAAAAAAGTATTTCCAGTGACCGTTGTGTGTTCACTATGTACATGGCGAAGTGTCGTATCCTTCGCATGCCCAACGATTGCTCCAGCAGGGGCAGCAGGCGAACCACCTGCAATCGTGGAATTGGATACACCGATATTCTCAATTTTGGCATTCGATGTCTCTTTGAACAACCCGCCGCCTGCCGTCACGTGCATGTTCTTGATGGTATGGAACAGGCCGTCGAACTTGCCCGTAAACATCCCCGTCACGGGCGCAAAGCCCGAAGAGGCATCAATATCCTCGGTCAGCATATAGTTCGCTGAAAGCCCGTTCTGAATATCGCCCCAGTTCGCCTTACGGATCGTCTTATAAGTCTCGATGGCAGGCACAGTTCCGCTCGTAGCAGACCCAGCCGTATAGCCCGGAGCATCCGTACTCGTCCCCGTGTAGTTCACATTTCCGACATGGATGTAGCCGCCGTTCGCGCCGTCCGCCTTGAGCGTCACATTCGCGCCCGTCGCTGAGACGTTGTCGCTCACGAAGCGGATGTTCGCGCCTTCGACCTCGACTTTTGTCGCCGAAATCTTGCCGAGGTTCACGACGTCTGCCGCAACGCCGGCAGACGTCGTCGCGAGCACGCTATGGATATCGCCCGCCGCCCTAGCCATTTCGGCAGCCGCCCTATCCACGTAGCGTGTCGAGGCGTAGAGATTGCCGACATTCACCTGCGCGTCCTTGCCAAAGATGATGCCGTTCGGATTCACGACATAGACATCGCCGCCGCCCTTTACAATGCCATTGATTTCCGACGTGTTCGCACCCGTGACGAGGTTCAGATAGTTCTTGCCATCGAACTCGACTTTTTCGTCCTTTTTGACAGAGAAATCCTTCCAGCCGATGACGTTGTTCTGCACCGTGCTCGTGATCTTCGTATCGATGCCCGCTCCCGGCACCGCACTCGCTCCCTGCGCGATGGCTGCTGTCGTCGCGACGGACGTGTCCTGTATCGGCGCGCCAAAAGCCGTCGGAATGATGCTGACCATCCCGGCGGTCAGCGCGAGTCCTACGCTCCTCGCAACCCGTTCTCTCCGTCTATCCTTGCCCATCGTGACCTCTCCTATCTGCGGCGTATTGCAGTCCCCTAAAAAACGTGACAATTTTCCTAGGCTATCATTATACAATGATATCGAATTTTTGTCGATATCATTAAGGCAAACCACAAGGCAAACGACGATCGGCTTAAGCGGCAGCCTGCCTTTCCCATCGCACATCCTGTCAAGGATAGAGATACGAATGGAACACCAATAACGATACAGCAAAAAAGCGCATCCCCGCCGAAAGCAGAGATACGCTCTTTTGATTGCATTACTGCAGCAGGCTCAGTACGCTGCTGCTGTTTTGGTTCGCCTGCGCGAGCATGGACTGGGAAGCCTGCTTTAGGACGTTGTTCTTCGTGTAAGCCGTCATTTCCTTCGCCATATCCGCATCGCGAATGACGGACTCGGAGGCCTGCGTGTTCTCGCTCGCCGTCGTGATATTGTCGCCCGTGTAGTCCATGCGGGAAAGTGCGGCACCCACGTCAGTCTGCTGATTGAGAACCTTCTGAAGGGCGAGATCCAATGCACTGATTGCCGCATTCGCCTCTTTTTGCGTCGATACGCTCAGCGTCTTCCCATCTGCCGTCCGAAGCCCAAGTGCTACGCTTCGCATATCCGAGAATCCAATCTTTACAGACTGATTCGCCTTTGTCCCCGTTTGAAATACCAGCGCATTGTCCGGCGACTCATCTTCCGCACGAATCATTTCCGTAAAGTTGTTCAATACCGAATTGGCTGTCCGATTGATTGTGCCGTCCCTCTCCATGACATTGAACGTCAGTCCAGCGATCTGACTGTTTACGCCCACATTTTGAGCAGCAAAATTCAACGCAACATTTCCACTAGGCGTATGGACGTACTCGCCATTCCGATCCAGCCCCACAATATCACTGCCAGCCGAAATAGCCACATTGACTGTGCTGACAGGAGGAACCGGCTCAGCAAATGCGACCATGTCCTGAAGCGCGGTCGTCCCTACCGGATCAAGAGTACGAATTGTCGTCTTGCCCTGCGAAACATACGAAATCTCAATCTTGCTGTCCGACTTGATCCCCAAGCTGCGTCCTGCAAAATCGCGTAAGTCCGTGATGGGTGCAAACTGATCCGTCGAGGGATGCAGACTCTCGTTCGTCAAGACCGTTCCCGTACCTGGATGGAGGACATAATTGTTCTTCGAGCCGTCGAGCATTGTCTTGCCATTATAGGTCACTTCCGCATTTTCATCGAGTTGGTCAATGGCTTGATCGATTTCTTTCTGAATCGTCGCACGGTCTGCATCGGTATTCGTATCCGTCGCCGCATTGATGGCTTTTTCCTTCATCGTGCGCAGGATTTCGATAGAGCTCTGGAGACCGCCCGATGCGACCTTGAGCAGGCTCGCGCCCGTCTGCGTGTTGTCGTAGTCCTGGTCGAGTCCCTGTATCTGGACGCGCATCTTCTCGGATATGGCATAGCCCGACGCGTCATCTGCCGCGCTGTTGATCTTCATGCCAGAAGCGACCTTCTTCAACGATTTCGCAAGCGCCTTGTCGTTCTTGTCGAGCTGATTGAGTGTGTTCTTTGCTGGCATATTGTTTTTGATGATCATTGCCATGGGAAGTGCCTCCTTGTACCACTTGATAGCTGCCCTGCTATTTCGCATTTTGCGAATAAATCGTTTTGTCTCTATGTTATCTATCGTAGATATGCCATTTATCCTTAAGCATTTTTCTCAGACGGATTTCGGTTTCCTCCACGAATATACGATCTGCAAAACAAAAAAGGGTCATTTGATCCATTTCATTCAGTAGCGCTGCCGATCCTTGAGTGCCCGCTCGACGTCGCGCTTGGCCGCTTTTTCGTGAAGCGCCTGCCGCTTGTCGTAGTTGTGCTTGCCGCTCGCAAGCGCGAGCTCTACTTTCGCCCTGCCGCGCTTGAAGTATATCTTGAGCGGCACGAGCGTAAAGCCCCTTTCGCGCGTCTTGCCGAAAAGCCTGCCGATCTCGGCCTTATGCAGGAGGAGCTTGCGCCTTCGCAGCGGGTCGTGGTTGAAAATATTGCCCTGCTCGTATGGGCTCACGTGCATGTTCTCGACAAAGACTTCGCCGCCCTCTATGACCGCATAGCTGTCCTTCAGGTTCGCCTTGCCCGCGCGAAGGGATTTGACTTCCGTTCCCTGCAGCGCGATGCCCGCTTCATACGTCTCGTGAATGAAGTAATCGTGGCGCGCCTTGCGGTTCTCGCAGGCGATCTTGATGCCTGCGTTTTGTTTTCCCATAGTCCTTCCCCTTGAATCCGCGTCTGCATCAAATGGCAAAATGGCACGGGCATGCATGCCGTGCGAAGACGCCTCGCTTTGCAGGCGGCTGTGCCGAATCCGGCAATCTGGCGTTGAATCTTGCTTCCTTACTTCGCGTTTCCCGTTCCGTTTTCGGTCTTGCGGTGCGGACGCGGGCGGCGGCGCGGGGCAGACTTCGCCTTTTCCATGCGCTCCGCATCTTCGCGACGGCTCTCTCCGCCGTGGTACCCCGGCGGATCGGGCCAAACGGCGCTGTTCAGCCCCGTGACCCGGACGCGGTGGTAGTCGCCGCGTTCCCGCGTGCTGACGCCGAGATCTCGATAGGAGCTGCGCTCCTTGCCGCGCGCCATCCGCATGAGGTTCTTCTCGCCTTTCTTCCCGCCGCGTCCGGATTTGGATTCCCTCACACGCTGCGAGCGGTTCTCCTGCGGGAGCTTTTCGCCCGATGCGCCGCGCTTTTTGCCGCTACCGCGATGCCTGCGCTTTGGGGTGTCGCCTGCAGCTTCCTTCTTTTCGCTGCTTCCGTCCCCGGTGTCCAGCCTGCTCTTTCCGCCTTTGCGCCCGCCGCGCACGGCGTTCTTCATCGCCGTCGGGTCGTAGGCGCCGTTGTCTTTGAGCACGAAGTCGAGGCTGCGCTCCTCGACGTTTGCGCGGACGAGCAGGATCTGCACGGGATCGCCGAGACGGTACTGCGCATTCGTGCGCTCGCCGACCATCGCGTAGAGGTCTTCGCGATACTCGTAGAAGTCGTTGACCATCGTCGAGACGTGCACGAGCCCTTCCACGCCGTTGTCGAGTTCGACGAAGATGCCAAACTGCGTGACGCCGCTGATGACGCCGTCGAACTCCTCGCCGACGAACTGCGCCA
>ERZ772945.1446-NODE-1446-length-16725-cov-41.676785_pt1 | contig 16725 bp, 21 predicted proteins | sample MGYA00511681_ERZ772945 | MGnify/ENA primary metagenome ERZ772945 (study PRJEB29015, sample SAMEA2737943) | human oral metagenome | biome: human oral; feature: human-associated habitat; material: dental | place: China | collected 2143 ...
CCGCCTTGAGCTCGTCCTCCTTGGCGGTGTAGCGGCTCTTCTCGACGTAGTTCTTCTCGTAGTCCTCCGCGATCTTCGCCGCCTGCTCGTCCGTAAGGCCAAGTGCCTTGAGTTCGTCCTTTGTCATAGATCCTCCATTCTGCATAGATATTCCTATCGGCGTGATTCAGTGCTGCACGGCACCACCTCCTTAATTTTGGGCATAAGAAAAGCACTCTGCGTTATCTGCAAAGTGCCCCCATATACAAATACCAAAAAGGCGCTACTTTCGGTCGGAGCGTCACACCCGACATCTCTTTTGCCCATTGCACGAAGCATGTGGCGCGTGAGGACGCTATTTTCACCTCGAAAGCCAGTCGCCTTTTCTTGCTTTTAGTATAGCAAGATTACCTTCGACTGTAAAGAATAACTTTGTTCTTCAGTGTTTTTCTCCATGTGGTATCCCCTATTCGCCAAAACGAAATGATTGAATGCTTGTAATGCACCGGGTCGCCCTCTACCCGCAAACGCAGAATCACTTTGAACTTTTCCCCGTTCTCCTCTATCATCTTCAAGACTACGGCGGTATGCGGTTTTTGTGATGCTACTATGTAGTCTGGACTTTCTATAATCTGCGGGATATATCCGATAAACGTTTCATAATCATTCGGATGATGATCTTTGATATGCCCTATCCGCTCATCCGTTATAATGACATCACCAGACTGAACATCTGATGACACAACCGAATAGATCGACTTATCGAGCTTACAGACAAAGTGCACAGGATTCACATCCTTCTCGTGTGATTTTCCCATTATACCAGTTTCTTTTTGCTCGCTCAACTTATCGACATATTTCTTCTTCCACTCCTCATAGCTCAGCTTGCTGTCCACCTGCACGGTTTTCTCCGTCTCCGGATCGCGCGCCGCCCGTGTCTCGTTCTCCGTGAATTCATCGTCGAAGTACGGGCATGTGGTCGATCGGCAGTGACAGTGCAGCGGCGGGGCGGTGATGCCCGGCCTAAACTCTGAGAGCGGGAGCACCTTGCCGTCCATCTCACGGCACGTCTTTGATGTCTTGCTGTCCAGCGTCGCCACGAACTCGTACTGTTCAACGCCGAGGTCACGGAATGCGTCCAGCTGTCCCTTTGATGAGAAAAACGCCGCTTCCGTCTCCACCAGACGCGATGCCGCACTCATGGCGACATTCATGCGCCCTGCGATCCGCTGCGCAATCTTACTGTATGGCTCGCCGCGTATCAGTCCGCGTGTCAGCTCGCCCTGCAGCGTACTCAGCAAGCGATCTTTGTCGCGCCAGATGCGGTCAGAGAAGTTCAGCCCGTCGGACACCCACGGTTTCTTTAGGATACGTTCGACATCGGTTTCGGGAATGCGGGCGAACGAATCAAAGCCCGCCTTTTTCTGTACTTCGTAGGCAGTGCGCAGATGTGCATCGGGGTAGATGTCGCGGAGCACGTCCGTGAGCCGTGCATTCCCCTTCGCGGCGAGTCGTTCGACATGTTGTGCCATCTGATAGCGGATCGCTTCAAGGCGGTCAATGTGAACACGCGCTGAGGCGTTTTTAAGCCGCTGCCTATATTCGCCCGTTAAGCCGTCCTTTTGGGCTTTTTTGATGTATTCATCCACCGTCCAGTGGAACTCTGCAAGTTCTCGGGCATTCAGCACACGCCGCGCCTCCGCAAGGCTCATTTTGTTCTCGGCGGCGAAGCGTGCATACCAACGCTGAATGTCATCGTTCAGATCCTGCGCTATCTGCCGATACTCCTTCACCATTTCGGCACTCAGATCGTCCGCCTTGCGCATCTCCGCCTCTGTCAGCTGCTCGAATCGCTCAGCCCAGTACTTATTGTGGTCCATGCTCCTCACCTACCGGATACACGCCCTGCATCTCTGCCGCCTCCTCAGCGCGCTCCTTTTTGAGACGCACAAGTTCTTCTTTCGTGTCCTTCGTCCACGGATGGTTGGCGACGATAGTCTCGCGGCTGATGATCCCCTCGGAATCTCGGCAGTCTGCGATTGCCTCTGCCTCGTTGATCAGGATGTCGCGGTTAAACACGAATTCGACCGCGCTAGGCTCGACCTTTTTCAGTCGCAGCGCAACGCCGACAAACCACATCAGACGCTCCAACGCTGCTTGAAATTCAAGCTCCATGTCGTTGGCGTCAAGGTCAATGTCCGAGTACATCGACTGGATGTTCATCTGATTCGGGTTGTTCGAGAGGCGGTCATCCTTGGCGTCGAATCCGCAGCCGTTCTCGATGATCGCACGCTTGAGAAGACGCAGGACAAGTTCATAGTTCTGCGCATTGACCTCGATAGAGAGCGTCTCAACGCTGCCTCTGCTGGTCTCTGTATCGCGCACCTTAATTGCGCCGAAGGTCGAGAGATTCTTGCGAAAGCCGCCGAGTTCCTCCCCGTCGTAATTGTGGATGACAAGGATCGTGCTGCGTGCGTCCTCCTGCAAGTTGTCCGCGAACGTCGAGAGAAGCGTGTTCAGCGCGTCCTGCAGTGATTTCACACGGCTAATCAGCGGCCGCTCCGCGCTGTTTGCACGGAAAACGATGAGCGGCACGCGATCCCAGTTCATAGGTTCGCCGCCTACCTGGAGATACGCCGAATCCTCCGCCTCCACATCCGGCAGGAGCTTGCCCGAATCAAACGTAAAGTACCGCACTCCCTCTTTCGAGAAGTACTGCACCTTGATGCTCTGCTTTTTCGTGCGCCCCTCGTAATACTCGAGGGTGTAGACGCGCAGGAATGAAGCTAGCTCCTCGTGCGCATCGTCCATCCAGAACGGCAGAATCTCCTCGGGGGCGAATCGCCGAAAGCGCAGCCCGTTATCCGTAAAGTATGGGTAGAGATACCCGACGCCCGCATTGAGGCAGTCCTCGCCGATCTGCTTCAATGTTCGCCGAAATGCCTGGTTGAATACGCTCTGCAGCTGTGCGCCGAACCTCTCGTCCTCCGTCTTGACCTCAAAGGGCTTGGCGAGCAAGTAGCTCGCTTTCTGATTGACGAGCTTGCCGTACTGGTTGTCGATGATGATGTTATTCGGCAGATTGCGTACGGTAGTCTTTTTGCCGCCGTCACCGATCGCGCTGCGGGTCTTGTAGAGCACATCATGTTCACCGCGCGCGTATGCCTCGCCGATCATCATCTGACGGCGTTTTTCAGATGCCAGCCATGCCGCCGTCTCGACCTCGATAAATTCATCCTCGCTCATGACGGACTCTGCGCCACGGCGAATAATGAACCGCACTACGTCCATAAAGGACATTGCCCCACCTCCTTACTCAAAACTATACAGATCACCCACGCCAATCTTCTCGGCGATGCCTGTTGTCGCATCGGGCGCATCATCGTGCTTATTCTTGCCCTCGCGCTGATACCGTGTCATGGCGTCATAGTACTCCGGCCAACGATCGCGCCAGTTGGCCGGGAAATAGATATGCCCCATCACCCACGTCGCATTGGAGAGAATCCGCGCCGCTTTATTGCGCGACTGATGGAACGGTCGAATGACGGTCTTATTACTCCCGTACGTCTCCCGCAGATGCCGCTCCACTGAACGCGCGAATCCGCGCCCGCCGGAGTTGGATTCGATGTCGGCAATATTGACGCCATTTTTGTAGAGCATCTGCGCCGCTAAAGGCTCCGTCTCCTCCATCGGAGCTTTCGTATAGAGCACGTCGAGCACATACGCCTCCTTGGCGTACACGCCATAGACGATGGCACAGAGAAAGTCTTCGCCCGTGTCCGCCGTGTCGACATACGCCTTGACCGAGGTAAAGAGCGGATGCCCGCCGGTGTCACGCGGCACGTCATCGTATGTCTTGAACGTACTGTATAACCGCCCTTTAATGTCGATCGGCTCCTGCTGATAGTTCGCAGAGGCAATATCGGCGCCCATCGCCCGTACTTTGTCTTCGTAGGACTTGCGCGAGAGGATTTCATCGCAGAGCATTGTCCCGTCATCCTGCAGCGCCTTCATTGAGATATGCCGGATGCGGCGGTCAACGAAATGCTGGAGCACATTGCCCGCGAGATCATCCGATGCCCAGCGCGTCATGATGACGATGATCTTGCCGCCCTCCTCAAGGCGCGAGAGCATCGTGTTTGCGAACCATGCCCAGTGATTTTCCTTGACGTTCTCGTTGTACGCTTCCTCGGCGTTTTTGATGATGTCGTCAATGAGAAGCAAAGAGCAGCCGAAGCCCGTTGCCGTGCCTGTGGGCGACGTGGCAAGGTAGTTGCTGTGACCGCCCTCAAGGCTCCATAGATTCATTGCGCCGTCGCCTTTTTTGATGCGTGTTGCAGGGAACACATCGGCGTAAACAACGCGCTCCACATCCGCCTTGACCTCGGAGATGCTGTTGCGGACGTTTTTCGAGAACACGGTCGAGAGCGTTTCGTTGTATGAGCCGGTCATGATCTTCTCCTTTGGGTTTTTGCCGAGTACCCACTCAACGAACATACATGCCGTTCGGCTCTTTCCGTGGCGCGGCGGCTCGTTGATGACAAGCACCTCGTCGTCGCCCTCGTAGAACGCTTGAAGCGCGTCGCACATATCCTTGAGATATTGACGCTCGGGTTTGTAGAAGTCAGGCGCTTTGAGGCGACAATAAAAAAAGAACTCGCGTCGCGCAAGCTCCAACATCGCTTGATACCGTAGGCTATCCATCGCGAATCAACTTCCTTAGCTCGTCTGTCGAGAGCCCTGCAAATGGATTCGCGGTGACGGCCACCTGCACATCTACCTTATCTTCAGATTCAAGGCGTGCTTGCCGCTCCAGTTCAATCCCATGCACGAGATAGTCAAGGATGTTCCGCGCGGAGAGTTTCTCGTCGTCTAGCCGCAGGAGCGCGTTCATCGCCTTTTTCTGGAGTGCTTGCGCCATCGTCATATGCTCTTTGAGCATCTTTTTGATGGCGGCACGCGTCTCCTCCATGCCGATGCGCTGGAGCTCGTTATCATATGCGCGGGCGCGCTCTACCCAGTCCCATGTGAAGCTCCATCGCTCCATCAATTTGACAGATTTTCCTAACTTTTCCGCAACACTCGCCAGACGGCGTTTTTTCTTTTCTCCCTCGGGCTCGTGCCCCATATTGCGATAACACAGAAACGCCTCGTAGGCGACCGAGGATTCATCCGGTTGGCGTTCCCACAGTTCCTGCTCGCTCGATGTCTTCCTGCTCATGCATCCACGTTACCTCCCTCTGCCTCTTTCATAACCTCGTCGAGAGGCATCTCCTTGCCGTCGCGCTCGACAGTGACGGTCTGCTTGCCGCTGATTTCAATGTACCGTCGGATGATCGCATCAACGTATCTCGGGTCGAGCTCCACGGTATAGCAAATGCGCCCGGTCATCTCTGCGCCGATCAGCGTTGAGCCGCTGCCGCCGAAGAAATCAAGCACGAGGTCTCCCACCTCCGTGCTGTTGGTAATCGCTCGGATTGGCAGCTCGACAGGCTTCTGCGTCGGATGCACCGTCTTGCTCTCACGTGCGACCTCCCACACGGTAGTGTCACGGCTCTCTTGATATAGGCAGATGCTGCGCCCTTTACTCAGTCGGACGTAGCGCACCTTCTTCCCTTTTGGCACCTTGTCCGTGAGATATAGCTTACCGCCCGTGCCGTCAGTCAGCACGACTCCGCCCGAGAGTGTCGTCGCCATGCCGTCCGCATCTCGCAGGACGACGTTCCATGTCGTTCGCTGAGACCGATCACCGCACCATCGCGCTTGCTGTCCTGCTTTCTCGGCGTAAAAGCACGGCTCGTGTGCCCACTGGTAATCCGCATGACCGAGAACGGGCGCATTCTTCACCCAGATGATATACTGCTTCTCCATCAGCCCGGCGGCAATCATCGCATCCTCAAAGTCTCGGCGTGTACTCGATGCGTGCCAAATGTAGAACGCAGCATCGCCGACCGTGCTCCGTACGTAGTTTTTGAACGCCGGAATGAGCAGCTCTGCCATCAGATCATCATGTGTCTTGTCGTCATTGGCGATCATATCAAATCTGCCGCTCTGCGTCTTGTAGCTGACGCCATACGGTGGGTCGGTGTGTACGAGCTGTGCTTTGCGACCGTCCATCAGACGGTCGACTGTCGCAGTGTCCGTTGCGCTGCCGCAGATGAGACGGTGATTCCCGAGATGCCAGAGGTCACCTGCCCGGGAGAACGGCTTGTAGTCATCATCAACGCCGACGTTTGCATCTGCCTTGTCATCTACCGCATCATCTGCGCTCTCCATCGATGCGATGATCTTCTGCAGGTCTTCCTCCGTAAAGCCCGTGAGCTCTATCGGGACGACGCCTGTGTCCATCTCCTGCACCATATCCATTAGCTTGCCGATGTCGAGGGCGGCGAGCTCGGCGATGCGGTTGTCAGCGATGAGGTCTGCGTGCTCCTCCTCTGCGCTCGCATAGTCTTGGTACTCCACGGGAGCAGAATCCCATCCCATGATTTCAGCAGCCATCCTTCGCCCGTGTCCCTTCGTGATGAGACCGCTGCGCTTACTGACCGTAATCGGTGCGCGCCAGCCCGTTGCCCTTATGATGTCTCCGAGGAGCCGCACCTGCTTTTTGTTGTGTTCATTGGGATTGCCGGGGTTGGGATGAATATCCCGAAGGGAGACAATCTCATCATATGCGCAGAACACAGGGACGTCGTCGTTCGTCCTGCCGCGCGGTTCTGCCGGTGAATCGTATTGAATCAATCCTCCGTCTCCTCTCTTTTTTCTACATCAAACGCTCGTTTGTCCTGCTGTGTAAAACTCAATCATCTGCGGGTTATCCCGCAGGAATCCGACAAAGGCTCTCGAAAGTGCATCCACGAAGTCCTCAAGTCGATCATCATTCACGAGCTCCTCAATCTGCCGTTCATGCAAAAGCCCGTGCACAATCTCGTGCATCATCACCTGCTTCACACGCTCCCCGCGAATTGCCTTTGCCGACAGCAGAATCCGCGCATTGTTATATTCAATCAGTCCGCCGCATTCACGCCCGTCAAGCACTACGGGATCCTCTGACATCTTTATCCCGTAGCGAATCATATCAATCTGCACTGACGTCGGATTTTCCTTCTGCATAGAACGCCTCCTATTTTTGCCAACAAGAAAAGCGCCCCTTCGGACGCTTATCGCAGCTCGCTATATTCTCACGCTACCATCATACTACATTTCGGCGGCAAAAAACGGTACAAAAACGGAACAAAATGTCCGTGAAAAATACCGTTGAAAAGGAAATAAAGTTATCCACAGGCACTAATTTTGCCGTAGTCCCCTAAACACCTTTTCCCCTTTTGTTGTTAGGGTTGGACTCTGTAATTTTGCACCAGTGTCGCCTACTATCCCAATCTCACTTAAGTGACAATGATCAAGTAGAGATTCTCTCCCAAGTTCATCACTCGCATCAATAAATTCATCAGCCCTCATGCATAGCTCATGCGCTAATATATCTCTTTTATCGCCTTTTCCTATTGCAAGTAAAAGCTTACATGCATTATTACTTAATTGTTTCATGTTTTCTTCTCCTCTTAAAATCCATCCGAACCAAATTATTATGTGCACGATCAAAATAACCATCCGGCAAGGAACAATGTGTCTCTATAAAATGACCGCTTAGCCCTATTCCATCAATCATTTCCTCTCGAGTCATTATTCCGTCATCAATGAATATCCTGATTGCTTGACTAAGAAGAATAGGTTGCTCTTGCTCTATAACATCATCATCAGGTTCTCTTTTTCTCCAATGTTTTCTTGATATTTGTGTCTGTAGATACGTGTACCTATTATCATCAATCAAGAAAAGTTGTTTTGCTCTCATCACGATTCCGTTGATCGATATCTTCCATTTGGACTTTAGATATCGAAATTGTTCTAACGACCCCATATACAATTCATTTTGCAACGCAACCTCAGGCAACAAAAATGCACCAGCAAAACTCCTTGCTTCATCCTCGATTCTTTTTAACTCTTTTTCAACATCTTCTTCCTCATGAAAAAGCAAATGACAAAGTTCATGCGCAATACTCATACGAAGTCTAACCGCAGTATTGTTCTTATTCACGAAGATAAATGGTCTCCTATCCTGCCAATAAGAAAATCCATCTACATCGTCATCCATCGGCATAGTAACAACAATAATGCCCCTTCGTTCTAAATCACGTATCAAATTTGATACAGGGTTTACGCCCATATTCCATTTCCTGCGAATTAACTTCGCCCATAGTTCAGGATCTCTTTTTTTCTCAATATTCACCGATGTTTTGATTTCCTCAAATAATCCATCAACCTCTGGAAATTTTATCTTACCTCCAAAGAATTTGACGATATTGCAACTGATAAAATCCGCTCGCTTTAATGCCTGTTCTCTCTTTCTTTTTGTCGCTGCACTAAATTTACGAAAGAACACCGTACTACGTGCCACATTATCCATATATTGAGTTCCATAAAAGCTACTAGGCATGCTGTACATATTTTTCAAGCGAAAGAACATCTCAACAGGAACCTTACAACGACCTAATTCGAACATAGATAAAACTTGTGCACTGATTCCTAGTTCTTCCGCAACCTCTTTTATCGTTTTTTCATCTGCAATCCTCGCGTCACGAAGTCGTTGCGGGATGCAATATGCTATATTACTTGATACCTCCATTATTCTTTTCATCCCTTCTCAACAGTTCTTTAAAGCTTTCATCTAATTGAACAAGGATTTCATCTTTTTCTTTCTTTGTCGAATATCGATATGCACCAACCTTTAACGATTCTGAATGAATCCAGCCTGTTTCCCCTGGAACCCCTATACGTCCATATTGAAATTCATGATCGCCACCATCTCCGTACGTCGCGGCGTATGTCTCTATTTTCTTTATAGTTGACTCTTCATCAAAAAGCCTAATCTGAACGATATCAGAAGCCCTATAAAGAGCTTTCTTTGGAATATCCTTATGATATTGTGTTCGTGCAAAATATAGTTGTACCTCTTCATTATAGAGACGAACATGATGACAATTACGTGCACAATTCATCTGTGTTTCAAAAACATACGGTAATATTCCTTTTTCACAAAACGTTCTCGCCGAGCATGCGATACTAGCACGCAGTATATCTGCCCAAATTCCTTTTCCAACATTTGTTGCTCGAAGAAGATTATATATTCCGTTATTTGGTTGATACCTATATAATGCATCCGCACTCTCATAAGCCAAATCAACTAACGCTCGTACTGCATGGATGCGCTCAGATGGAAATTGATGCTCAAATTGCTGCTGAATGTCCTCTTTAGTAATCATTGAATCGCCCCACTTTCATAACTATTCATGAAAGTAATATAACATATTTTACTAAAAATCACAAGTAAAATATCAGTTATGTTTAAAAATCGAAAGCTTCATCTGCGCCGGCCGCTCAATCACCCCGAACAACATCAACGCCACATCTCGCAGCACCTTCCCGCCCTTCTCCCTTGCCCACTTCTCTGTATAATTCATTCGTTCGGCGATCTCCATCCATGACAGCCCCCGAATATACCTCCCCTCTATTAGTTCCACGTCCTCATCATTCAACGATTTAAGCGCTCGGTCAATCGCCCGTATCGTCCGCGACATCTCGTCACGACGCATCCGCATAGCAGCGATATTCCCCTCCAACTTGATACGCCTTGCCGCCGCAGCCTCCGTACTCGTCAACTCTCCTCTGCCACTACCAATAACATCGTCGCCATAGTGCACACTCGGGATCGATTCACTTTCGAGGAGCATCTCTTGCGCGTGTATTTCATCCGCGAGGTTCTGTACAGCTATTTTGAGCTGATTGTATTTCTTTAGGTATTGCCGCGTCAGCCTGATGTAGTCGTTGTACTCCCTCATATGCCCCTCCGCTTAACAACGAGACAGAGAGCGCGATCTCTCGCACTCTCTTTTTACTCCTAAACCTCTTTGTCTACTCCGCGCCGCCGTCCAGTTCTCGCATCATGATCTCTATCCTCGGTCGTTCATCGTACCATTTCCCGAGCTCGCAGAACCCGACGATTTGAGAATCGTCTTTGTACCACACGCCCTTTAGCGCGTCCTCGACGCCTTTCAGCACGTTCGACACATCCGGTTTTGTGGTCGGTCGCAGTGTCCCTGCCAGTGCAGCCGCACGCTTGTATTTTGGCATCCCTTTAGGGATGGCGCGATAAATGCGTAGGGAAAACACGACGGCGCCCTCGACAGGGCTTGCAGGGGCGTTCTGCGCGGCGATCATCCGCACATATGTCTTGTAGTCTCGGCTCTTTGCGGGATCGTATGCCTTGACGAATCCGCCATGCCGCGAAAATCGCGGTCGTCCCTGCGCGACCGGCTCTCCGAGTATAACGGCGGTATAGGTGCTCAAGGCGCGACCTCCTCGTTGCTCAGTAGCCTATACGTCTCCCCATCGTAGACGTACACCGGAATGCCGTATTTCTGTGCATACTCGATCTCCATCATGCAGCCTTTGCTCTCCCAATATCGCCCGGTCACCGTTACCACATCGCATTTCCCTAAAAGTTCAAGGCAATACCGCATGATTGTGTCATAGTTCATCCCTTCCAGTCCCTTGAAATTTGCGATCGGGCTGATGTAAAGCACATCTGGGGACTTCTCCTGAAGCTTACGCTGGATTGCCTCCGACTCTGCCCGATTCTTTGCTTCGTCACCACTGAATGGGTGCGATAGATAGTGTGTGATCATTAGCGTTCCTCCTTAGTCCTTCATCGTTTCCTTATCTGCACACCACACCCAAAATACAGCGTTAATCCTGCGCTCTATACGGATAAATCTATCAGCAAGCCATCCAACAGCCGAAAGCACAAACACAAACGGCGCTGCCGGCAAAAACCTGCACGCCTTGACATGTCTGCCTAAAACCTTCACTTCCTTGCCTCCTCCTTAATCCTTCATCCACACAAGCCACACCGTCTTGCCGCGTCTGTTGCCAAACAGCGGGGACTGTGGAAACAGCTTCAAAACATCCGCGGTGCTGATCTGATCCTCGTTCCACTTAAAGATCAAGACCCCCTGCGGACTGAGGACGCGCATGCACTCCGCAAAGCCTTTCCTCAGGTCATCCTCCCAGTCGTCCGTGAGCATGCCGTATTTCTTGGCCAACCACGAAGCCTTTCCGACACGGCGCAGATGCGGAGGATCGAACACCACGAGCCGAAACGACTCATCCGGGAAGATCATACACCGGAAATCGCCAAGAACATCGGGCCTAACCTCAAGTTTCCGTCCGTCACACAGCGTATCATTCACCGTACGGCAGTCTTGGAATACCACACGGGGATCGTCCTTGTCGAACCAAAACATCCGCGCGCCGCAACAGGCATCAAGAATCGGCTTGTCTGTCATATCGTCTCCTCCTTAATCCTCCGCATAATCCAGTCGGCGCACGGCCGCGCCATCAAACAGGCTGCCGAGTGTCATTGCGCCGCCTCATGATACCCGCGCAGGCGGTTCTTCTCGTTGACCCGCCGCTGCCATTCGTCCCGCTCATCCTCGTCATAGCCGAGCGCATCAAGCCACGAAACGCACACGGTGATCACATCCGTCAGCTCTTCTGCAAGATGCACATTGACCTGTCTGTTGCGGATGATTCCATCCAAATCGAGATTGATGAGGTCTGCTTCTCCGATTACCTCCTCTGTCTCCTCTGCGAGTTTTTCCATCCACTCTTTTGTGCTCGCATTCCGGAATTTCACACATGGAATCGGTTTAATCATTTTCTTCCTCCTACTCTATCCTCTGCCAGTTACGAATCTTTGCCATCACTTCAAGCACATACTGTGCAACCGTCTCAGCGGGATACACCCCTATGGGCAATTCTTCGGTCTGTCCGGGCGCATTGCAGTATACAGAGTAGATTGGCATACCGTTCGCACCTCTTCCATTCTGGGCGACGTAGTAGATAACGCCCTGCTCGTTCTTATACCGCATCTTGCGCCGCCTTTCTCCATCCGTAAGCGTGCGCACGATCGACGAGGGATTCCATTGCGCGCTCCTTTGTGTCATATGGTCCCGCGTAGATATGACCGAGCACATCCCCCTCGCCCTTGTAGTACAGCATGTAACGTCCCTGTGCGATTCCGCCCGCATAGTACGCCGTGCCGTTCTCATCTTCGTAAATCATGCGTCCTCCTTCGTGTGCCATCCGTACCGTTTCGCTATCTCATCAAGTTCCATCTGTGCCGCAAGAGGCGAAAGGAACGGATACTCGCATACCTGCGCGCGTCGCCGCAAGTTGCCACCCGCCCACACCGTCAAACAGGCTGCCGAGGGTCATTGATCTTTTGCCCTCCTGTTCCATATTTTTACTGCATCATTGACATCAAGAAAACTCTGCGTTGTGATACCACACTCAAAGCAACGGACGATAAAGCGGTTCTGCCCCATTATGTAGTGTCTGCACACTCTGTTGCTCCCGCAGAAGGGGCAAGGTTTCAATTCCGTCTTGCGTATAGCATCCGGCCTTTCGGAAAATAGTAACCTCCGTTTGACCATCACCGCACCTCCCGAAATATCAGCCCCGTCCCCTGCGTTTTGTACAGGAACAGCTTTTTCCGCAACACATAGTCCCGTGTCTTCACGCCTTTGACCTCGATCGCTTCGAGACGTCCGTCCGCATACTTCACGAGGAAATCGGGCGTGTATGTGATCGGACGAAGCTTTTTGCCCATGTTGTCCGTGAACCCCTCTAGTAGCTCATAGGTCGGCTGCGTCGTGATTGTCACCACTTCGCCGCGCTTTTTCTGATCGAGCAGTTCGAGGTAATACTCTGCCTCGCGTTTGCTGTCAAAGGTGTGTCCGCAGACCGTTGTTTTTCGCGCATTGTACTTGTTCGGCTCAAGCATTGAGGCCGCTGTTTTCGGTGCATATTGGAGCACCGTACACGGCTGCGGCTTTGTCATGTCAATCTCTGTCATCTCAGCACGCTCCTCTCCGAATCGTTCACTTTTCTTGTTCTCGCAGCCATTCCTCGTGTTCCTTCTCGATGTGTTCCTCGTATGCCTTATCGTATTGCTCGTATTCCTCTTCCTCCTCCCTCTGGTATCGCTTGTTATTCCAAAAGCAATCTTCGCAGACAACCCCATATACACTGCTCGGCTCTAATTCCCGCTCAGGCACATACCTTCTGCAGCAACCGCATCTTTCAAGCGCCATCTCAGCACGCTCCTTTCATACCTTGGACGAAAAAGTGACCGGGGGAGGTATCTCAACCTTGCGCCATCGCTCGGCATCCCTCTCAGTTCTTTTCACGTTCCATTCATCAACCGCTTCGTCCAATGTGTAATATTCAGGCGAGGTCAATCCACAATACGGGCACTGCACACAATATTTTCTTGTCATGCCCCAATAAGTTTCTGCGCGTCCGCCGCAGAGCGGACATTTTTTCAGTTTTCTCCTCCAAATCACATGATTGCTCCTTTCATGCGATAGTCCTCCGCCCGAATGTTCACGGGCGTTGTCATCTCTGCAAGGCGGCTCATGATGCGCCGACCAAATACCGCCTCAAGCTCCTTGCCGCTGTAGTTCGTCGTGATCACAGTAGGAAGCATATGCTCGTAACGGTGATTGATGAGCACATAGACCAGCTCCACCACCCACGGACGCGGGCTCTCCGCGCCGAGGTCGTCCAGCACAAGAAGCGGCGCGTTCTTCGCCGTCGTCACAAGCTCATCCGCCTTGCCATCCTTGCGGTCAAAACTTGCCCGCATTTTGCCGAGCAGGTCCCCCTGCACGCTTACTTTGATACAATGACATTTTTCCTTTGAACCCTTACATTTTTCCTGTACTCTGACATTTTTCAGGGTGTCAAAATAAGAAAAGAGCGGGCATCGGCTTTTCTCACCGGCTCCCGCTCGTCGTTTATCTGTCCAGTTTTATCTCGTTCCCGTCCTTGAACGTAACGGTCACTTTGCTCTTATCGTGCACGGTGATGAAATCCACCATTGAGAGCCAAAGGTCGTCATCGAACGTATCGATTAAATCCTGCTCTCTCAGTTTTTCCAGAAAAATAGAAACTTGCTCGCCCCGGACTGTTCGGTCGCTTATCTGTTCGACGATCTCATCATACCGCTTCTTTGCGCTTTCATACCGCTCGACAAGGCTTTGGTAGCGTTCCTCGTATGCCGTCTGGTCTTGGGCAATACGGGCATTTTCCTTAATGCAGTCCTCCACCAGTCTTGCCGTGACATTCAGTTCATTTTCCAGTGCCCTGCGCTCCTCGAGAAGTGCCGTGGTGGAGAACAGCTTATCCCACATCATTTCGTAGGTAGAGATCATCTCCTCTTTTTCGGCAAGCAGCAGATTGACGGCGCGAACGAACAGTTCCTTGATTTCGTCCTCTGTAAAATGCGGCGCGCTGCATTTCGTGCCACGAAACTTGTGATTGCATTGCCAAATAACCCGTTTGTACTTGTCCGTGGAGTGCCACGTTTTCGAGCCGTACCAAGAACCGCAGTCACCGCATCTGAGTTTGCTTGAGAAAATGCTGACAGAGCTGATTCTGTCCCTCCCCCGCTTGCGACCCTCCATCATCCGCTGCACCATGTCGTAAACATCCGGGTCAATGATCGGCGCGTGACTGTGCTCCACATAGTAACTCGGGACTTGCCCGGTGTTCCTGACAGTTTTCTTGGTTAGAAAATCCGGGGTGAATGTCTTTTGGAGAAGTGCCCGCCCACAGTATTTCTCATTGCGAAGAATGCTTTTGACAGTGCTGTCGCTCCATCGTGTTTTCCCACCAGGCGTTTTTATTCCTTCCTCGGTCAGCACTTTCGCGATGCCGTAAGGCGACATTCCCTTGATGTAGAGCGCGTAAATCCTGCGGATTACCTTTGCCTCTTCCTCGTTGATGACAAGCGAACCATCCGCGCCCTTGTCATAACCGAGAAAATGGCTGTAGCCGAGGCTGAATTTCCCGTCCGTCATTTTCTTGCGGATGCCCCAATTCACATTCTCTGAGATGGAGCGGGATTCCTCCTGACTGAGGCTCGCTAAAATGGTCAATAGCATTTCCACTTTGGGATCAAATGTTTTAAGGTTCTCCTTCTCGAACCACACCTCTACCCCATGCTCTTTTAGTTTCCGTATGGTTGTGAGGCTGTCCACGGTGTTTCTCGCAAAGCGCGACACGGATTTCGTGAGAATCAGTTGGATTTTGCCGTCCAGGGCATCCTGCACCATCGCCTTGAACGCCTCACGCTTCCGGGTATTGCAGCCGCTGATTCCTTCATCGGCATATACCTTGACGAACGCCCAATCCGCACGGCTCTTGATGTACCGCTCGTAATAATCGCATTGGGCGACATAGCTGCTCTGCTGCTCCTCCTCATCCGTGGAAACACGCGCATACGCTGCAACTTTGCGCTTTTCTGTGGCAGATAAGGGCTGCGCCGAGAATTTATTGACGCTGGCGGGGATGACCGTTACGCTTCTCATTGTCTATTCGCCTCCTTGTGGCAATGTGCCGTTCCTGCTTTTTCAGTTCAACCGTCCGCCGCTTTTGGACGGTATCGAACAGTTCTTTGCTGACAATCGGTGCGTGGTCATTCTCGATAACCTCATCCACACCGCTTTCCGTAAACTGTCCCTTGATGGTTCGATTGCCGATGTAGAAATCGCTGTCAAGGACTGTTGTTACCACACGGCGGGAAAATCTGCCCCGAATGCTCTGATAGCCCTTGGATTCGAGTTCACGCGAAATGTCGGAGATGTTCCATCCCTCGACATAGTATTGATACACCAACTGCACGGCTTCTGCCTCTTTTGGAACAATCACATAACCGTTTTGGCTCCATGTGTAGCCGAAGGGCTTTCTGTGCGGGTCGGTGTATTTCTTCTCGTCCTGACTGAAATAATGGATGCGGGCGGTTTTCACCGTACCATCATAAAAATGGAAGACGAGACTTTCTGTATCGGTGGTGAGAATTTTCTCCACCGTCCGCGCAAAAACATGCTCGTCAAATTCGGATAACCCCAGAACCTCGCAGCATGCCTCCCTAAGCCGACACCCACGGATGTTCCTTGCATCGCACATTCGCTTGTGAATTTTGCCGTAGCAAAACCAATGCTCCTGCAAGCCGTCATGCCTGTTGGTTTTGGTCACGCCCTTGACGAAGTGTGCGCCGCATCTTCCGCAGATGATTTTTGCCGAGAAGCAACTGGGCTTTACAATGCGATGTGCCGCCGGGTTGAACTCATAGTTCGCCTTGATTTTCCCCTGTACCTTCTCGAACGTCTCGCGCTCGATGATCGGTTCGTGATTATCGGTGACAAGGTAGCGCGGAAGCTGCCCCGTGTTCTTGAAAATTTTGTGCGTCCGAGGATTTTCCGTAAAATACCGCTGAAGAATGACATCGCCGACGTAAACCGGATTCTCCAAAACATAGTGGATGAACGGTATCGAACAGGCATGTCCGTTCTCCTTGAGCCATTTGGCAGTATGACCGAGTGGGACATCCTTTAGGAAGTTATCGAATATGACACGGACAGCCTCGGCCTCCTCCTCGCAGACGACGAAGGTTTCTCCGTTCCAACGATAACCGTAAGCTGCGACATGCCATTGCTTCCCTCGCTCGAATTTCTTCCGGATCGCCCATTTGGCATTCTCGGACTGGCTGCGGCTTTCCTCTTCCGCAAAGCCTGCCAAAATGCTGAGTAAAAGTTCACCATCAGACGAGAGGGTATGTATATTCTC
>ERZ772945.1450-NODE-1450-length-16689-cov-3.367560_pt1 | contig 16689 bp, 23 predicted proteins | sample MGYA00511681_ERZ772945 | MGnify/ENA primary metagenome ERZ772945 (study PRJEB29015, sample SAMEA2737943) | human oral metagenome | biome: human oral; feature: human-associated habitat; material: dental | place: China | collected 2143 ...
TTTGTCAAAATTTGATATACCCCCCGGGGGTACCCCATAATGCAGTCCGTCACATTTCGCCGTCTACTCTTGACACTTACCGTCCGGTCTGCTATGGCCCGTTCGGTCTATGATCGGGATCACATGGTTTGGCGTTGACACGTGTTTTCTGCATTCGTATATTTGTGTCATCGCCTGGCGAGGGAAACGCCCTCGGGTGGGAGGAGGAATGATGGTTATTCAACAGACGGTCCTTAAGGCGATGATGAATGTTTTTTCAGCATTGATCATTGAAGACTATTGTCCTAAACTCGAATTTGAGGACGGGTCACTTACCTTGTGGACTGAGGATGCGTCATGCGAAGCGGTCTTAGTGGTTAATAGGTCGCGTTCTTTGTTTGGGGAGCAAGTGTTTTCACTTGAGATTGTCCCTGGTGAGGGTGAGCGTTACCTGGCTGAGATGGTGGCTGATGAGGTGGTTGAGATTGTTAAGGGGGGTGTGAACGATGAGTAAACGCTATAAACTTCTATTGATCCTCATTGGAACCCTTAAACGTATACATGCTAATTATAGGATTGTCGGGAGCGACGAACCTCAAGACAGAGATAGTGTAGTCGTCTTAAATGAGCATCCTAGGAGTGTTTTCCTTAAGGTCACTAATGAGGGTATTGAGGTTCATCCTTCATTTCTCTCATTGTATGAGGAGGAACTGCAAGCGGACATAATAGTTTCTGTGGTTACGGCGGCGGCAGATGTTCAGATCACGGAATGAAGAGTTTATCGTCCTTGATGATGGTGAGGAGTTGTTTAGGTCATGGTCGTTCGTTGCGACGGCGAGGTTTCTGGAACTGGTGAATTGCGATCACAGGTTAGAGAGGTTGGGGACGGCGATAGATCGGGTGTACAGTCAGTTCCGGTCACCGTTGGAAAAGTTGGAGGTGGTTATCGATATCCGGGAACTGTGATTACCGTATACATTGGAACCAAAATGGTGTATGCCGGCGATTCCGTCGACAACGCTGTAGATAGAATCTGTTCACCAGGAAGGATTGATTATGAACTGTGGTCTGTCTGAGAAGGATATTAGGGGGCATGAGGGGCCGCTCTGGTCAGGTAACCTTGTGATTGAGAAGGTTGAAGGTCGCTGGGTTCCTGGTGGGTGTCCTGCTAGGGTGACCGATAGGGCGGTGTTTGCGTCACAGTATGGGATGTCTGCCAGGAAGTTGGTTGAGAAGTTTGGTCATATTGAGGATCATCCGAGGAAACGGTCATGGGTACTAAATGTGACACATTAGTCTCGAACATCTCTCACTGGTTGGCGATTGATGAGCAACTGGACCCTCATAAGTTCAGGGTTATCAGGTACTCAACCGTATCGGAGACGTTCTATACATGCGAGTATGGGACTGTTTCACGCCGTCGAGAGAATCACACCATAGTGGTAAACGTTAAGCCTAAGGGTCGACATTTTATTGATATTGTCTACCCGGAAGCCGACCAACCAACCGAGCAGGAGATGCTTTCTCTGCTAGTTTTCTGGACCGCTAAACACCTGTTCCTAGCGGTACCAGTCCCTACAGAAACTGAGGAACAGGGCAATCAAGAGACACTCTTCTAGGAGGAAGACCGAATGAGCACCGAGATTACTACCAGCATCGCCGCTAACCCGCTTGCCGGAATGGCAGCCACTAACGGTATTTTCACTACCGTTAAGGGCGACGACTTTGAGACTAAGGCGAAGATCTTCAACGCCGTTAATGACGCCAAGCCGGTTTCAGACCTTTCCGGTAAGCCGTTCGAGATCGCGGACCTGGTGATCGAGTCCACGGAGTTCGTCAATGAGAAGACTGGTGAGATCGAGCCCGCCGTGCGGACCATCTTCATCACCCCCTCGGAAGAGGCATACCAGGCGTTCTCCGGGCCGATCTTCAACGCCGCCAAGCGCATCCTCACCCTCTTGGGCGAACCCTCCCAGTGGCCCGCTCCGCTCAAGGTGAAGGTGACTGAGGAGGGGAGCGGTAAGAACCGCTTCTACAAGTTGACGCTGGTCTGACGTCGCCTAGTTGCTGGCTGCTATAGTCCTCCCCGTCCTCCGTAGGGAGGACGGGGAGGATTTACTATGAGGTACAGTAAGGACGAACTTATTGCGCTGCGTAAGGCTGCGATGAAGTCTGAGTCACTGGTGACTCGTAAGATCAAGCGCATGGCCAAAGGGGACTACGGTATCGACATTTCAGGAATGGAATATGATCCCCGTGTGGGTAAGGATGTCATTTCTAGGATGTCAGGTGATAGGCTTAAGAAACTCCTAGAGAAGCAAACTTATTTCCGCAAAGCACACGTGGGTTACTACAAGGGTGCGCGCGGCACCATCATTACCCGTCAGTCATATCGCAATTATGTCAACTCGGTTAAGAAGATCAATCGTACCGTTGACGCTGAGCAAAAGAAGTATGAGGATGTATACATTAAGCCGTTGGGCATGACGGTTAAGGAGAGGCGTGCAATGACTACACCCGCTCACCCCGTTCACGGTACCGAGGCGTACGACGGCATGAAGAAACTCAAGATCTACTCCCCTACCCAAATTATGGGCACCGAGGGCGCGAAGATGATTGCGCTTCGCAATGACGATATTCGCCGTCAATACACGAGCAGGGAACTCGTGTCTAAGGCCCGTGGGTACATGAATGACATGATGGACTGTATTGGGGATGAGGCGGCTAGGGGTAAGTTCAACTCCTTGTCTGATGAGCAGTTCTGGTTTATCTGGGCCTACACCGATTTCCCTGAGGAGTTGTCGCTCAAGTATCTGGCTATGCAGTTGGCACAGATGGTTGACGCTGGTGAGAAGAAGATGAGTTCTGAGATGGTTGACGCTGCTATAGAGCGTGGTGAGCAATCCCTGGGCCGTGCTATGGAGTACTACGAGTATGCAAAGACGCTCGATATCTGACGCTAGGTGCGCAGATTTCGAGACGACAACTAATCCCCTGGACTGCCGTGTATGGTCATGGGGGAGTATGGCAGTCAATGACTACGAGGATTATCAGGTCGGCATAGGAGTTGGCTCCTATGTCGCATACCTCCTTTCTGCCCCTAACGTGACGTTCTTCCACAATCTCGCTTTTGACGGGTCCTTCATCCTCGATCACATCCTGAAAGATGGTTACAAGTGGGTGCCAGACAGGCCCGGTAAAGGGGAGTTCTCCACCGTTATTAGCAATATGAATAAGTTCTACTCAATCACCATCGTCTCTAAGAAAGGTGTCAAGGTTGAGTTAAGAGATTCGCTTAAGAAGATTCCCCTACCTGTCAGAGACGTTCCTAAGGCGTTCAACCTTGAATCGGTTAAGGGCGATATCGACTATGAGGCTGATCGCCCCATCGGGTATCTTCCCAGCAAGGAAGAGTGGCAGTACCTGTACAACGATATCTACATCATGGCCCAAGCGATGCGCGTCATCCTTGCCAGCGGAATGACCAAACTAACCGTTGGAGCAGACTCCCTTGCAGAGTTTAAGGGACTACACGGCAAAGGGTTCACGAGAACCTTCCCGGTCCTCTCAAAGACCGTGGATGACGATATCAGAGCAGCATACAGAGGAGGTATCGCAATGCCAGCAAAACAGTGGGTGCGTAAGCGTACCGGCCCGGGAATCGTGATCGATAAAAACTCGATGTATCCGTGGGTAATGAGGACCAAGCCGCTCCCCTTTGGTAAGCCTTGGTGGACGGATACGGAGGACCCTAATGCTGACTTGTATACGCTATCGATCACGTTCACCGCTAAACTAAAACCTGGACACTTGCCCTGCATTCAGTTGAAGCGGTCAATTCAGTTCAACGCTAACGAATTTCTCGAGTCGGTACCTGAACCTACTACGGTGACCATTACCAGCGTTGACCTTGAGTTGTGGATGCAGCAGTACGATATAACAATTTACTCAATTAGCGGCTGCTGGAATTTCAAAGCAACAGAGGGGCTGTTTAACGATTACATTGATAAGTGGATGGCTGTTAAAGCAAATAGCACCGGAGGGGCAAGGACAATTGCTAAACTACACCTTAACTCATTGTACGGAAAGTTTGCTAAGAACACTGACGTAACCGGCAAACGCCCATACCTCGATGAAAACGGCACCGTTCAACTTACAATGTGTGACCATGAGGAGAGCAACCCTGTCTACACTGCTATGGGCGCCTTCATCACCGCTTACGCCCGTCAGGACCTCATCCGGTCCGCTCAAGCGAACTACGACAGGTTCCTGTACTGTGACACAGATTCCCTACACCTCAGAGGTGTGGATGAGCCAGACCTACACCTACACCCCACGGAACTGGGCGCCTGGAAAGTAGAGCATGACGGTCAACCGTTCGATGACGCCGTGTTCCTGCGCGCGAAGCAGTACTGTGAGCGGTTCGGCGATCATGATGATGTTCACATTGCAGGACTGCCGGCCGAGATTGGCGCTCAAGTCAGACTGGAGGACATGTTGACACCGAGAACTTGGGACGGTAAACTTATACCCAAGAGAGTTCCCGGAGGAGTCGTACTCTCTAACACAACATTCACACTCAAGTAGAGGAGAAACTGAAATGGCACGCGTCAAGGCTGGACATAAGAACCTGACTGTCACCGTCACCGAGGAGATTGCTGACGCTCTCGATGAGGCTCACTGGACCCTGCGTCGTGAGGTTTCCGAGATTCTGACGGAGATTGTCACCAAGGGCGTGGAGGAGGTCAAGGCGAGCACTGGCAAGTAACCGGGATGTCACCGGCTGAAACCGCTCGGTACTTGATGGGCTGACACCTCCTAGGGCTGTCTGGTCTCTCTCCGCAGTGATATGGTGGGTACGTAAGTACCCACCATATCTTTATGTGCACGGAAAGGTAGATAAATGGGGTTCCTGGATGATATTGGGGGCAAGTTTAGTAGCGCCCTTAGTGGTTTGGGGGAGATTCTCGGAGCGGACCATTCCGATACGCTCGATAATCTTTCAAGCATCTGGAATGAGATGACCGATTTTGCTGGCGGTTTCGATTCTAAGATGTCTGACCTGAATTCGATGCTTGAGGAGAAGGAGAAGATGATCTCTGACCTCAAGGGTAAGAATTATGATCTGCTCATGACCCAGCCCGGTAGTGACCCGAGTGATGCTGCGAGTAAGATGCCGGGCGAGGATGGTGCCGCCGATTATGACGGCGTCACGTTCGATGATCTGATTTCCACTGACGACTCTGATGATGAGGAGAAGAAGTAATGGCACGACGGTATTATGGGAAGGTCCGCAACGCGGACAACGTTAATATTCTTAACGCCATCCGTAATGACGCGTCCCTTGATTATCACAAGCGCATTCCGGCTGCATCCAAGGGTAATGTGGCTGACGTTGCGGACGCTATTTTCTCTTACAAGCCGCATAAGAATGAGTTCATTGAGGCCCTTGTGAACCGCATCGGTCTCGTGTATGCGCGCAATTCGATCTGGTATAACCCGCTTAAGGAGTTTAAGCGCGGTGCTCTTGAGTTCGGTGACACTATCGAGGAGATTCAGACTGGTATCGTTAAGGCGAATCACTACAGCCATGATCGGGATTACCTTGAGCGAGATATTTTCGCTCGCGCCGATATTGACGTGGCGTCCGCCTTCCACACCGTGGACCGTGAGGATTTCTACAAGATCACAATTGATGACAATACGCTCAAGCGTGCTTTCCTTGATCCGTCAGGTCTTGACCAGTTTACGCAGCAGATCATGTCCGCACCTACTACGTCTGATAACTGGGATGAGTATCTCATGATGACGGCCCTGTTCCGTGTCATGGATAATAAGTACCCCATGTTTAACGTGAACGTTCCTGACGTTGCGAAGATGGATTCTACTGAGGGCGAGGCCAAGTCTCTCCTGCGTAAGATTCGCGCTACTGCCGGAAACATGCAGTTCCTCTCTACGCGTTTCAACGGCGGTAAGATGCCGATCGCCGCACGTCCCGATGAACTTATCCTGTTTGCCACTCCTGAGGTCAAGTCTGGTCTTGACGTGAACGCGTTGGCTGTCTTGTTCAACGTGTCCTACGCGGACGTTCCTTCTCGAATTGTTGAGATTCGTCAGGAGGACGTTGCGATGGATGGTGTTCAGGCGTTCCTGACTACCAAGGATTTCTTCGTCATCGCGGATACGTCCCTTGAGACTACTTCTGAGTTTAACCCGATTTCTCGGCAGACTAATTTCTTCCTCCACCATTGGGAGATTATCTCCGCCTCCCCGTTCGCACCTATTATCAAGTTCTCTACCGCTCCCGATACGACGCGTGACGCAATTAATATTGCAGCAAATGTTGCTATTGATCGCATTCAGTTCGTCATTGACGCCAACGAGACGGACGTTAAGAACGTGGACAAGACGAACGCTCGTATGGTTAAGGGCGGAACGGCCCAGTTGGAGGCTGTGCTTACAGGTCTCAAGGTTGGTCAGGAGGACATTGAGTTCACTGAGCAGTGGTCTGTTGAGGGTAACAAGGATACTGGTACTCGCATTGATAATGACGGTCTGCTGTGCGTGTCTCCTGATGAGGAGGCTGCGACGCTTACCGTGCGTGTTAAGGTGTCGTGGATTGATCCGGCTACTGGGAAGTATGTTGTTAAGACCGCTTCTCTGACGGTTGCTACTAAGGATAACGCGGCTGGTCTTGCAGCCTGACTCCCCCTATACTGAAAGGCATCGCCCGCTCTGGGCGGTGCCTTTCTTTATTGGAGGAGTAATGCCTACCGTTAATTCGCTGCCTAACGGGGCCTCATTTGGCACCCAGTTCGATTATTCAGTGTGGGGACCAGGCACTGAGGTCACGTTGTGTAACGTGCCGTGGGACTCGATGTATAGGGATGTGTACTGGTTTGACAGTACAGAGGAGACGATTAAGTATATCCAGGACTACAACCGGAATCGGAATAATCGTACCACCTCAATCAAACACCTCACTTACTGTGCACAGAACGTGCCGGTGAGAGTTAATGTTCCGTTTAGTGAGGCTAATGTTTTCAACTACCTTATTGTCCAGAATGATGCGTTCCCGATCTCTCAGGAGAACAGGGCCACGACTTTCTTTTACTTCATCCACACTGTGGACTATGTCGCCCCTGAGACTACTCAGTTAACTATTTCTCTTGATGTATGGCAGACATATCACAACCGCGTTAAGTTCCGGTCAGCATATATCGAGCGTTCACACTGTCTCGAACAGAATGCAAAGGAGTTAAGGGAGCATTGGGACTTTGATTTTTTCAAGACTCATTCACGGTTGTGGCTCAAGCAGCCGGAAAGTTTCTCTCTTGGTGAGCGACAGACCATTTATCGGAGTTGGTTCGGCAATCTTGTGACCGGAAAGGTTAACGACTTTAATCGTCAATTTGACTATGTAGCGGTCATTATTTCTACCACTAATCTAAATGCCGATTTTGGGACTACCGGCAACCCTTCGATGTACGCTGCTACTGGGGCTAATGTGACTAGCACTGTCCCCCATTTGGATGCGTCGTCGCTTAGCCAATCAATTTCTCTCATTTCCGGTGCGTCGTATTACATGTGCTCACTGACCGATCTTCCCAAGATCATGAAGGAACTGAGTGGTGCTCCGTGGGTGTCGCAGGGGATTCAAGATATCTACTATGTCCCCGCCAACGTCATTAGCGGTGAGACTGTTACCGGTAAGTTGGGTAGTTATGGATTGAAGCGTATAACGCACAGTTCGAACTTTCAGAATGTAGAAGTGGCGTATGATTTCCATCCGACAAAGTTGCCCGATTTCCTTAAGGCCAATAACAATAATATTAAAGGTAAGAATCTTAGGCGGCTCAAGCGGTTCTTTAAGTTCTACACGTCTCCATACATGCACATTGAATTGTCGTTCAATAACGGGCAGACTCTCACAGTTTCACCTGAGTACCTTAACTGGGGTAAGCGTCTTGAGTTGAGAGTTGAATTTCAGTTGCTTCCGCCGTCCCCTCGCATTGTCGCCTATGTAGGTGAGTACAACAGCGACAAAAACGATACAGCGTGGAAGACCGATACCGAGTACGTGAATGAGGCGATGGTTATTGACAACTTCCCGCACGTTCCGGTTGTTAACGACCAGAGCATGATCTGGTACGCGTCCCACGCTCACTCAATTGCGCAGAACCGCAATGCTGCTACGTGGGGGCTCGATAAGTCTACGCGCGCCGCGGATACTTCGTTTGACGCGACCATGCGTGGCATTCGTACTGGTAACGCGATCATGCAAAATAATCTTGGTGCGCAGAATCTGAACACTGCTCTGGCTAACACCGCACAGATGGCCCACCAGCAAGTTAACAGCGCTAACCGTGCTATTAGCGGTATTGGTGGTGCCGCATCTACGGCGCTGACTAATCCGCTTGGCGGCATTGGTCAGTTGGGCGGCTATGTTCAGGGTCAGGTTACGTCCGATATCTCCACCGCTATCGATATTAACGCGCGAAACCAAGGCAACGTTATCTCTCAGAACTTGACGCGTGCTAACCAGAGTGAGCAGAACATGCTTACCGGTACTAACGCGGCGGCTAACCGTGATCTGGCTAAATGGGCGTCTCAGGGCGACTATCAGCAGCAGATTGCGGCCATTAACGCGAGTGTGCGGGATGCGCAGATTACTCCCCCGTCAGTTTCTAGCGCTAGTGGTGGTGACCCGTTCAACTGGATTATGAACGGTGCGCTTGTGTTTGCTAAATTGAAGATGGTGTCTGTTGACGTTATTCGTAGGCAGGGCCAGTTCTGGGAGCGTTACGGGTATGCGTGCGATTTCTTCCTCTCTCAGTTACCGCCGCGCCTACAGACGATGGACCGTTTTAGTTACTGGAAGTGTCATGATGTGCGTATCGTCTCCTCTTCGTGCCCTCAAATGTATATCGATACTCTTCGCGGTATCCTTGAGAAAGGCGTGACCGTATGGCATAGTCCTATGTCTGACAGTGAGTTCTATGGTGATGTGTCGCTTGATAATGAGGCGATTATCTGGGACAAGGAAGGGGCTCTCAGGTGAGTAGACCAGATTTCGTTAACGATTACATTTACGCGCCGTTCCTTAAGGAAATGGTGTTTGACCCGGGCACTATGCGAAGGGAAATTCTTACGGGGATGTATGCCCGAGTACTCTCCGAAATGTGTATGAACCGCTATCATTGGACTGGTCTTCCTGAGGAGATTGACCCCAGGTTCCTTGAGATGTCTTTGTTCTCCCAAGGACTGTCAGTGTTTTTCTGGGACAACGAATTCAATCGTTATTTTGCATTGCGCGGGGCCGGTATGGGAACCCCTAATATGTATAATAACCCAACTGAATTCATTGTCTACGGGAACACGATGGTTAATAAGACAATGAAGGGGGACGATTGCGTACCGATCTGGAACAACTATCTACGTACTGGTGATACCGACATTGTTGGGGTTTACGCGCGCCGTCTATCCGAGATTGATACAACGACGGAGATCGACCTCATTCACATGAGGGTGCCCGTCCTCCTGACGGCCGATACGAATGAGCGTAAGTCGGTATTGGACGCGTATAAGCAACTAGCCGAGGGTAATCCCATGATTGCTGAGGTTTCATCGGCTACCGGACTTGGGACGTTGCAGGATAAGATTAGTTCCATCTCCACGGGGATCAACAAGGACTATCTCCCTAACGTGATGGAAGCAAAGGTTAAGACCTGGAATGAGGCCCTGACCTTGCTTGGAATTATGAATGTTAATAGTTCCAAAAAAGAGCGGATGGTTGTTGAGGAAGCAAGCGGTTCGTCAGGTCAGGTCCTTGCTATGCGTGCCGTTAACCTGCAAGCACGTAAGTACGCGTGCGAGTGGATCAATGCCAAGTACGGATTGAATGTTGACGTCACGTGGAACCTCGATGACTCAGCCGGGACTACTGACATGCAGATGTTGAACCCTATGACTGAGATGAACCCTCTTGCTGACCAGGAATCCGCGAACAGCACCGATCTGGGAGGTCCTAATGAGTAATTACACGACAGAACTTAGGAAGATAGATGAGCGTCTGATAGATGACGCACTATCCCATTACCCTATTTTCTCTGAGGAGTATCGTTCAACTCTGAACTCTAAGATCAAAAACCATTTCTGGTTTAATGAGATCGGGCACGAGACCGTTGACATCTTCCTTTTCCAGTTAAAGGTTAAGATGAATGAGATCATGCCCTACTACAATCAGATGTACGAGTCCGAACTCACCAAGCGACACCCGTTCCTCACCGTCCGCATGACGTCCAAGACCACTTCCGCCGGCACGACTCGTACCACTGGCGAGACCAGCGAGCACGGCTCATCCACGTCATCTACCGACGCCAAGTCCCGGGCCGTCCAGTCCGAGACACCTCAGGTCATGCTCTCCGGTAACGGTGACTACGCGACAGGGGCGGCCGACTCTACGTCACTGACGGGCGTCAAGTCCTCTAGCAGCAGCGGCGGTTCTCAGTCGAGCACGTCCTCTAGCGATGGTAGCGGGTCTAGTAGTCAGGAGGGTTTCTCGGGCTCCATGGCATCGCTTATCCAGGCCCATCGCGACGCTATTATAAACGTTGATATGATGGTTATAGCCCAACTTGAGTCATTATTTATGCTCATTTGGACACCACCAGTAGATATGATTGGAGACAATTGGTATGGCTACTAATGACCCTCGGGTTAGTGCTATTGATGCCGCCCTGTATCGCCTGAGCCCGCCTACTACACCGTATTCAACCCCATTCACCCATAATAACGGGCTGACGGTGCTCGAGATTCTCGAGCGTATTCGCAAGGCTGTAGTGGACACCATCACCTACGCCGAAGGGTTCGGCAAGGAAGTTGAGGGGATGGTCAAGGAGATTAACCGTATTGCCGAGCAGTGGGCTAAGGACTCAAAGAAAAAACTAGATGACTTTGAGTCATTCCTCAACGACTCTCGTAAGAGCACCGATGAGAAGATCAAGGCGATGAACGAACTCATCGAGTCGTTCAAGGCACGTCTTGTAGATGCTCGCTTCGATCGTATCGAGGATGGCGATTTCGTCGACGCTCCGATGAAGGATTCCTCTCGAATTCAGGTTGCCACCAAGCAGCGAATCGGGAAGATTGATGCCGCTATCGAGAAGGTTAAGTCTGATATTCAGAATATCCTGAACAACTACTACACCAAGGCGCAAGCAAACGATCTGTTTCTCGAGGACCCGAAACTCACTGAAGGTGTCGTCTTCGGTTCGTCCAATGCCACTATTGAGGCATTTCGATGGACCGAGGGGCTGTGTAGGGATATGGGCGTCAATCCCAATATCTACGCCATTGGAGGTGGTGGTTTCACAAGCACGCCTGATAATAACTTCATTACTCAGGTGAATAATGCGCGCTCCCGAATGAGTGACGAGAAGAAACGTGCCACCAAGTATGTCTTCCTCATTGACATGCTGAACGATATCCGGGCACAGAACTCCGTCACCGACCAGGCCGGCACGTTCTTCTCACTAGTGCGCCAGCACTTCCCCAACGCGACCATCTACGTCCTGCCTGTCACGTACAATGAGGCATCTCTGAATGAGTACGTTCAGATGGCCCGTAGTTGCGTATCGCGCACCTACGAGGTGATCGCAGCGGGTAAGCCGTTCGGTGCCGTTGTGTGCGAGGGATCAAGGTCTTGGTTGCATTTCGGTAAAGAGCAAGCCAAGTCGTGGGACCAGGGCGTGGATAATGTCCACCTGACGGAAGCCGGATATCGGCACGTCAAACAATTGTTTATCAACTGGATCAACGGTGGCCCGTCGTTCCTCAACCCTCCGTCATTTGACCTGCATACACTTTCGGCTGGCGCGATTCAGCGTGACTACAACTATCTGAACTGTGAGCGTCATGATGACTTTGTGAACATTCAGGGCACGTTTAAGATAGGTGCGTCTAATGCTGGTTATGACGTGAAACTGATGGACCTTCCCGGTTGGGCGCGTCCTTACGACGGTGTTATGTCCCCAGTTATCGGCAACGATCGTACCTACAAATACGTGTATGTTGCTAAGACCGGTGGGATGCATGCTGGCGATATCCTGTCTGCTAACCAGACTTATCAGGTCAATATGACCTACCGCATTTTCTAGGAGTCAACAATGGCATGGGATGAGACAGCGAAGAAAGTAGCCATTAAGGCTATCGGCACAGTTGAATCGAGTATGAAATATGACTCGATCAACTACAATGACCCAATCACCGTCGGTATCGCGCAGTGGTACGGGCCGCGAGCAGCAGACATCATTAAGAAGATGGGCGCTGCTCACGCCACGGAGTTCGCCGGCGTTGCCTCATCCCTTAAAGCCGACCTGTCCTCCCACGGAAACGACTCGTGGTGGACAAACAGATGGTTGTCCAAGGCAGAGGGAGATTCACTTCTCCCTCTGCTGAGGGCGGGCGCCAAAGAACAGGACGCTCAGTTGGTGGCCGATCTTGAAGGGTACTTCCAGGCGGCCAGGAACATGGGTATCGACCCGAACACGAACACAGATTCGTTCATCTACTGGTGCGTTGCCTACCACCAAGGGCCGCGGTACGCGATTCAGGTCGCTAACAACGTAGGTGGTAACGCGTCGCTGGACGCGTTTCACCACGCAACTCTGAACAACGGCGTGCTCGGGAAGTACCCGAACCGGTACAACCAGGCATACCAGATTATTAAGAACCACGACACGTCAGGCGTATCCACTCCCGGCGCAGCCAGCCCCGGGCGGCCGGGGAACGGAGGCAGTGGAGGGGCTAACAGCGGCGGGTCCAACGCGGGCAGTCTCAGTTCCGTATGGAGTGACGGCAGTGGCCTCCTCCATATGAACACGTCAAGCGGAGTTGTGACCGCATACCCTACTGGGAACGCGCGTCAGTGGCTTACTAGTGCAAATAAAGTATCTAGTGGTGGTAGCGCAGCCACGCCGGGAAACGCTGGTGGTGCGGCACCTGGTGGTGGCACTGTTCCTGGTGGTGCCGATGCGGCGTCCAAGCGGTATGCAGTCTATAAATGGATGTATGACCGGCAGTACAAATTCACCTATCTGCAAGCACCTGGCCGCCTTAACCCCGATCAATCAGGATTCGGGGATTGTTCTAGCACTATCTACCGGGCCTATATGGATACGGTGGGAATCAACGTTGGCACGTGGACGGGTGACCAGTACAACCGTGGCACGGAGGTTCTCAGAGGTTATGGCCACCCTACTCCTGCGCAAATTGCGCAGATGACTACGGCCGATATGATTGTCATGAGTTGGGGCGCCGGCTACCCTCACACCGACCATGTTGAGATGTATACGGGTGACGGTAGCCATACTATCGGGCACGGTGGTCCAAACAGGGGACCTCACATTAATTCAATCTTTATGCTTGACGACGCCAGTTGGTGGACTGTCAGGCGTCATATCATGTAGGAGGGGGAATGGATAACCTGATCACACACTACTACGATTTCAGTCGTATCAGGTCGTATAACGCGCGCTATCTCATGGTCGTAGGTAGTCGTGGTACCGGTAAGACCTATGGTGCGAAGAAGATCGCCATTACTAACGCAATCAGGAAAGGTGAGCAGTTCATCTACCTCCGCCGTCACCGCGTGGAGCAGAAAGGTCGATTCACGTTCTTCGACGATATTGGGCACGAGTTCCCCGGCTACGAGTTCGCCGTGCACGGGAACGATGCCGTCATGCGAATGGAGGGGGATAAGAAGTGGACAGTCATTGGCTACTTCTCCGTGCTCAGCACCTCTCAGGCACAGAAATCGACGGCGTACCCGCTGGTAACCACGGTGATCTTCGATGAGTTCATTATCGAGAATCCTCAAATTCGGTACCTGAACGATGAAGTGCGTGTCTTCAACAACTTCTACCTGACCGTAGACCGGTACAAGGATAAGACAACGGTCTTTATGCTATCCAACTCAGCGAGCATTATGAACCCGTACATGCTCAAGTGGGACTTGCGCCCCAACTCAGAGTTCGTTAAGGCCGGTAACGGCTTCATCGTCTGCCACTTCGCAGATGACACTCAGTTCCGTAATGACGTGGCACGCACCCGTTTCGGTAAGTTCGTCATGAGTACCGATGAAGAGTATGCGAACTACGCTATTAACAATGACTTCAAGGACAATAACTCTGACTTCATTGGAAAGAAATCGGGACGTGCCGACTATTATTGCACCATTAGAACTAAAAACGGTTGCTTCTCAGTCTGGACGGACCTCCCTATGTTCACCATCCAGGAGTACAGGCCTAAGAAGGAGAACATGTATTGCATTGACCATAAAGTCATGAAAGAGGGTGACATCTACGTAAAACCAAACGACCGAATTATGCAGATGTTGCGCAACCGTTGGAGAAGAGGCCTTATCCTGTTTGACTCCCCAAAGTCCCGAAATACATTCACGGAGATTTTTAAATGACATCCCATATCGATATCGGAATAGTCGTCGGTCTCATCACCATAGCGGCAACCATCGTCGCTGTAGGTAGGTGGACCTACCGACAGTTCAAGTCGCTAGAGTGTCTGCTCGAGGACTGGCACGGAGAACCTGCCCGTCCCGGCGTCCCCGGAAGATTGGGGGTAATGGAAAGGTTAGACAGTATTGAGAAGAAGGTTAATTCTGCTGCTTTTAATTCTCAGCCTAATCACGGCACAAGTGCTTTTGATGAGCACACCCGCCTACTAAACCAAATTCTGGAAAGGATCAACAATGAATAAGATCATCGAGACCGTCACGTCCCCCACCACTCGAATGTGGTGCTACAACCTCATGATCGCCGTCATGGCATACCTCACCGTTAAGGGATACCTCCACGGTGATGAGTCCACGGCGCTCACCGCGATCGGCGCCGCATTCTTCGCCGTCGCATCCATTAACACCCCCAAGAGCGCCTACCAGGGAAAGCATGAGGCACAGTAATGGCAACCGCACAGCAGTTCATTGACGCGTGCGCAGAGGAGATCGGGTACAGCCGATGGACCGACGAAGACACGGGCACCAGGTACGGGCGCGACTACGCAGCCCGCCACGGCGCCGTATTCGGGCAGTCCGGTGTGCCTTTCTGCGACATGGGACTGACCTACTGCCTCCGCAAGATCGGCGTCACCGACTTCGACTCCGCCTACGTCCCCGCCCGCGTCAACACCGCACGCAGCCGCGGCTGGCTCGTGGAACCCGGCGCCGCGCGCCCCGGTGACATGGTCACCTTTGACTGGCACGACGACGGCGAGGATGACCATATCGGGTGCGTGGAGTCCACTGACTCCACCGGCGTCAACACCATCGAGTTCAACACCAGTGAGTTCTCCTGGGACGATGGGGGACTGGTCATGCGCCAGCATCGCCCCTGGGCCCATATCAGCCACTGTATCCGCTACCCCTGGACCGACACAGGGGTGGGATCACTCAACCCGCCCACGAGGCGGCTGGAGGACCTACAGCGTGCCGTAGGCGCCTACCCTGATGGTGTGATCGGACCTGACACCAGGCAGCGCATCCTCGCCGTCGTCAGCGCCTCCCAGTGGGGTGGACAGGCCTTCCCCTTCGGCGTGGCATACACCCAGGAGGTCGTAGGAACCAATCCTGACGGTGTTTGGGGTGAGGCCAGTATGGCAGCCCACGATCGCGTCGTAGAGGCCATGCAGCGCGCCCTGGGCGTCGAGGACGACGGTGTATGGGGGCCGGCCACGCAAGCCGCGTGGCAGGCCCTCGCTGACGTCAGCGAGCAGGTCTGAGCGCACACCGAAAGGCCCCGGTCACCGTCATGGTGACCGGGGCCTTGCCGTAGGAGAGGAGGACCTACGAGGTCAGTATTGCACCGGGATGAAGGTGGTGGCAACTCCAAGCGCGAAGAATGTGAACCCAATTGTCATTACGATAATCATCGCCACACAAAACAGAATTGCCACCATCATCATGTCAGGACGTTTCACTTTTCCTCCTCAGGATTAACCTTGCAAATGTAGGTAAGAACACCGAACATTTGAATCTCATTCATCTGAATCACTGATCCACGACTAAACCGCGTACCATTATGTCTGACCACCAAATCGTAAAAACGTTCATTAGAAGACGAAGCGAACCACTCATTACCAACTCTCTGAATCTTAACCATCAAACCATTCATCTTAACGGAGCAACGCGAAGCGTTAATAAAATAGACAATCCCCGAACAGGACGCAATAGCGTTCAACATCTTCGGCGTAAGGCAGAACCAAATATCCATACTCTCCTCCATTGTTAATATAGTATGCGGTACAGTCAAGTCTGTCAATATTCCGGGAATGTGGGTTTCCCCGCATTCCCGGATTCACTCAGCCGTTATCCCTGATGAAGTTGATAACGTCAATGTCACGAAGATTGCGGAACACCTCACCACCCTTCCAAATGTTGAATTCGTCCCGTCCCCTCCGACGAATAATGAACTGAGTGGAAGCAGTAATAACCTTAACCTTCCTGTTAGTCACAATGTAGTGGAAACCACGCATCCGGTTAGTCAGATACGGCGTCATCTGCTCACCAATCCAAAACTGGTAACCAACCTCCTCGACCTTGACCATCTCACCCTCAACGGTGTTCTCGATGATGTACTTGACGGCTTCAGTAGTGGCCACCATTTCGGGCTCCTCTCCCTTGCTGGTGATACCAGAATA
>ERZ772945.1458-NODE-1458-length-16654-cov-7.059220_pt1 | contig 16654 bp, 15 predicted proteins | sample MGYA00511681_ERZ772945 | MGnify/ENA primary metagenome ERZ772945 (study PRJEB29015, sample SAMEA2737943) | human oral metagenome | biome: human oral; feature: human-associated habitat; material: dental | place: China | collected 2143 ...
TTGATTATAATGAAATCCTTGAGAATAAGATGTCAACTTTATTTATACAGCATCATTTTGTGATCGACCGCTGTTGTACAGTTATCGGCCACAATCATCGGTGCAGTGCCGCCGAAGAATTCAAACATGTGGACATGGGCCTTGATCCAGTTCCCGGTCCGTTCGTTCATAAATGCTTCGACGAACGTGTACTGGCTGTAGGTCATAACGCCTACAAACAGCCAGCAGTTGGTGAGTTCACCGGTATCCGGATCGATGATGTGCGCGGGATCTCCCGCCCAGTCAACCTCGATCTGCTCACCCGGTTTTCTGGGGATGTGCATGGTTGCACGGCGCTTCTGTTCATCTCTGCGGATGTATTCGCAAAACTGGGAATACATGAGAGGTTCTTCGCCGGCCTGCCGGCATTCCTCGCAGTATTCGATCCACAGAAGCTTTTTTGTGACACCGTTCCGCAAGAGTTCTTTGCGGATGTAGTCATAGTCGGGAAGACGTCTGTCTGTCACCGACTTGTCGCTCGGGAACAAAAGCTCCTCGAGCGCACCGTCAGTCATGCCGAAATCGAGAGGCCATGAGATATCCATCTCAGTCGCCTTATCGATCACGCGCCTGACTATGTTGCGTGAAACACTGCAGCTGCGTGCAATGTTTCTGTCGCTGAATCCCAGGCTCTTGAGCCGAAGGATCTCACGATACTTGGTCATAATGGTGACCCTCCTTTATCTGTAGTCACGCTGAAGCGTGCACCTTGAAGCAATTGAAAAATCAAACTGACCGGAGCTGACATACGAATCAATAAGCCTTATAAATCGGCCTTGAAGATGATAACGCTCCTTGCTAAACTTTCCAGTTTTGGGGCTGACCACAGCATCAGCATAGAGCTTACCGATTTCATGGTTATACTCAGTAACCTCATGTTCCTCGCAGAATACCTTGAACCTCCTAACGGCACCTTGGTAGTTGAAAATGGTGGAGTCATTATATCCGGCACCTTTCAAAGCATTAATGAGCAACGTGCAGACAGTAGTTATATCCATCTTGAAGCACCTCCTTTGAATTAATGCTCCAAGTATAAAATACTATGCCGAAGAATCTCTCGTAATCGGAGACACTTCAGGAAATGAAGAAAAACTTCGGCATAGTTTTTTCTTCGGCATAATCGGTCAGGATTACAGGAAAAGCCTGCTGGAAGCCTATAGGTGTCAGTTTGGTCTCTATCCTGTCAAACACTGTCTTTACGCTGAGCGCTGTTTTGTCCGGCATAAGGAAAAGAAGTTGAAGTTTATACGGCCGGAAGAAAAGAGTAAGGATGACCTTTTTAGATCCTTTGCAACCGACAACGGTGTCCATCTCAACGGCTTTTGCTGCCCTTTCCGGATCGTTCCGGACGAGTTCCAGAAAGTCATTGTAGGTGCGGCTGGTAAAGATCCCGGTATCTTTTACCGGATAGTCTTTTTTCTTCACACGGGGCTTGTAAACGACCTTTTTAGGGAGGTCGAGCAGTTCGAGACATTCTGCTGTCATATCAATCCCGGTACGTGTATCCCTGAGTCTGTCCTCATAGCTGGACTGTGCGGTCGTGGCTTTATATTTGAACCTGAAGCAGTCGCATCTGTTGAATCTGGAGCATCCATTGCAGACAAAAGGTGCCTTTTCGGTTGCCGGACAGATATAGTCGAATTTTACAAAATCCGGGCAAATCCGGCGGCAATCGTGTATCCTGCATCTGCAGCACAGAGATGCCTTACATTTAGTCCTGCCATGACACAGGTTCGTCTTTTTACATAAACGTGTGTATTTACAGAGGCCTTCGAGGGAACTGGTATAAGAACATCGACCATAACCTGTCCGATTGAGTTTTACTTCTTTGGCAAGCGTTGATGGATCCTTGTGGAGTTCCTTCGCGATAGCGCGGAAAGACTTTTTCTGATCCAGTCCTGCCTGGAGGGTAGAACGGTCATCAAGGGTGAGGTGTTTTCCGTTTCCTTTGATCTCTTTGCTCATGGTTCTTTCCTTTCCAACCGCGGGCGGAACCAAGATAAAGTATAGACCAAAAATCGCGAGATATCCTGCAAGACTTATTTCTACGGGTGTGTAGAAGTTAGATTTTCATTTGACCAAAATTTGCCGGAAATTTGTCAAAAAGCAAAATAGGGCTTACCCTGCGCCAAATCCTGTGTTAGGATATAGAAAAGTGAAAGCCCCACAGGGCTGACATATGATAAGAGCGAAACGCATTTCCGATCCGGGGAATGCGTTTCGTGTGGTTTTAGGGAGATTTTAGTTTGCTAAAGCGGCAGGAAATGAAAGGAGGACCTATGCAGGAAGCTGGAATCCAAATGGCGGGAATACAGACAGCGGGCGTGCAGACCGCCAGAAAATCGGAATTTGGGAATGCGTCCTTAATTTTTACCGCAACTCTGATTTGGGGAACTGCTTTCGTTGCGCAGAGTCTTGGCGCAAATCATCTGGCCGCCTTCAGTTTCACGGCAGTCCGTAATCTGATTGGCTTTCTCTTTCTGATTCCCGTGACCCTTCTCTTTCGGGCCAGGGGTATTTCTGCCCGCCCCGAGCGGGAGAACCGGCCAGACAATGTATTTATTCCAGGCCGAAGAGGAAAGAGGGCGCTCGTGACGAAGAGGGAGCTGATCAGCGGATCCATCCTGGGAGTGATTGTCTTTGTCGCGTCCAATGTGCAGCAGTTGGGCATTGCCGGCACAACAACGGCTAAGGCCGGTTTCTTTACGGCCATGTATGTGATTTTTGTGCCCGTTCTCGGCATTTTCCTCGGCAAGAGAGTCAGGAAGATGATTTGGGGCTGTGTACTTCTTTCTGTTCTTGGTCTCTATCTCTTGTCCATAAAGGGCGGACATCTCTCTTTGAATGTCAGTGATGGACTGGAGCTGGTCTCGGGACTTTGTTTCGCGGTTCATATCATGTATGTGGGTCACCGCTCTTCCTACTGTGATGGGGCGGTCTTTGCCATGATTCAGTTTGCCGTGTCGTCCGCGCTCAGTTTTGTCTTTGCCCTGGCGCTGGAGCATCCCAGGATCGAGGATATCGGTCTGGCTATCTTTCCCCTGCTCTATGCGGGAGTTCTTTCCAGTGGAGTCGCTTTCACCCTGCAGATCATAGGGCAGAGAGGAATGAATCCGACCCTGGCATCGATTCTCATGTGCTTTGAATCAGTGATTTCCGCGGTCGCCGGCTGGTTTTTTCTCCATCAGGCCCTGTCGGCCATAGAGATTTTTGGCTGCGCCGTCTTATTTACCGCAATTCTGCTCGCGACTCTGTTTGGAGAGTGAGAGGATACGGGCAACGGGGACTTCAGCGAATAGCAGTATATTTTTACTAGCGAATTTCAGTATATTTTTCAAGTCTTGTGATGGAAAAGTTTTGCGTATACACTCAGTAATTGCTTTCAGTCACTGTGAGTGTGACGGCAGGATAAGGATTGACAGATGAGAATCGAGGTGTATGCAAGATGATTCAGAAGGAAGTCACAGAGCTGAAGAGAAGATTAAAGAGGGAGACGGTGTCCTTTTCCCGTATGGCCGGCTGTTATGTCGATGCCCAGAAAAATAAAGTGACCAGCTTCAACCAGTCCTTTCTCAATTTGGAGGATGATGAGTTCTCCAAGTACCTGGAGATCGCCAACAAGGTCCTGTCCGGGAAACTGGGAAATCAGCTGCTGGAATTGGAATTCCCTTTGGAGGAAGAAAATAAGGGTGGCCGTCAGCATCTGCTGATGGCTCTTCGCAATACCGCAATTGAAGAGGAGACCGTCCTGGATCGCTTCTATGATCATGTCATAGAGACCTATGATTTTGTCGGCAACTATCTGATCCTGCTCTTTCACGACGTCTATGATGTGATGAGCAGAAGCTCTGACAATATTGATCTGGACGAGTCCGCAGAGGCCTTTGACTACATTCTCTGCGCAATCTGTCCGGTAGCTCTGTCCAAGCCGGGCTTAGGCTACCGGGAGGAGGACAATTCCATCGCCGCCAGAGTTCGCGACTGGGTTGTCGGGCCGGTGGATACCGGATTTCTCTTTCCGACCTTTGATGATAGGGCGACAGATATTCACCATGTCCTCATGTACGCAAAGAAGGCCAGAGAACCACATAAGGAATTCTGGGAGAATGGAATGGGATGTCAGCCCAGGCTGACGGCAGCTGAGAAGAAGGACGCCTTCGGTCATATGGTCTGCCGCGATCTGTCCGCTGACCAGGACGCCGCGGAGGACATGCTCTTAGATGTTCAGTCCAATCTGAGTGACTTCATTGCGATCGAGGAGGATCGCAGGGGTGATGAGGAGCCCCTGCCGCTGACAAAAGAGGATCTGCTTGATATCTTAAAGGAGTCCGGCATGGAAGAAGACAGGTCCGAGAAAGTCGGCGCCAGGTTTGAGGGCTTCTTTAAGGAGGAGACGCCGAATGCAGAAGACCTGCTTGATACGAAGCTTCTCAAGGACAATGAGGTTCGCAAGGAGAAGAAGAGCCTGCAGAAGAAGGTGGTCGAACTGACCGATCAGCTGGAGGCCGCCGGCGTCATTGCGAGGGACGGCAAGTCCATCGATGTTGTCGTCAAGCTGCCGGATGAGCGTCTGGACGAGGTGGAGACCAGCTTTGTGGACGGACGAAAATGCCTGATCATCCCTCTGGAAGCGGATGATCGGGCTACACTAAACGGCGAGGACTATCTCTTTTAAGAAGAGCTTTTGAAAATTGGCTTGTCTGAGAGGCGCTTTTGGGAAGGCGGTCTGTCTGAGAAGAGCTTTTAATAAGGTGGCTTGCCTGAGAAAAGCTTTTGAGAAGGTGGGCCGCCTGAAAAGGCTTTTGGAAAAGAGGCCCGCGTTTGTCTTATGCCTCTCCGAGGGCCATCTCGCGGATTCGGATCAGTCCCTTGCGAACCGGCGGGATCGCGATGATCAGAAGGGTAATGACAGCCTCGGTGAAGAGATAGAGACCGTTATAGGACAGAGAGTAGAGCAGGGGCTGCCCGGAGAAATCATGTCCGGCAAAGCTGACCCCCTCCGCGTAGACGCCGAAAAAGATGACGCCGGAGAGCACGGCGAAGAAATAGCGGCCGAGAACAGCGAGGATATAACCCTTGATGAGACCATTTTTGGACCTGGAGAAGAGCCCGGAGAGTCCAAGGGCGCCGAAGGCCAGAATGTAGTCACAGATCATCTGGGGAAGGCTGATGATGTAAGGGCCTAAGAGCAGCTGGAGGATCCCGTAGGCAAAAGCCGCGGACAACCCCATGCCAATGCCATACCAGTTACCGACCAGGACGATGAAGAGCATGGAGAGCAAGGTGACGGAACCGCCCATGGGCATATTGAAGATCTTGATCATGGAAGCAACCGTGCCAAGGGCGATGGCCATGGCCGCAAAGGAGATCTCTCTGGCCGAAAAGGCTCTCTTTCTTCCAAAGAGAAGATTGCCCAGCAACAGTATGGCAATCAGAGCAATGACCAGGGCGGTATAGCCCCAGACCGTGAGAGAATAAGTTCCGTCGGCGCCGACATTTGCGAGTAAAGACATAAAAAAACCTCCCTTGACTGTTTCGCGGGGGGTGGGAATTTTGCTTCCTTACGCCGGTATGATCCGGATCAAGTAATAAGGGTCGAAGCATATGCTTCTCTCAGCCACAGGGCACCCCCAGCGATATATTTACATCAATCAGGCTACCACATAAGGGGGAATTGTCAAGGGGAAATGGCAGGAGTCAAGAAAGGAAGAGACAAGAACCAGAAAGGGAGAATGGCAAGAGCCAGAAAGGAAAAGGATAGAAATCGGCAGAAAAAATGGCAGAGCCGACAGGGATCTGAGCAAGGGTGTATGACAGAGGTCGGAGTATAGAAGAAAAGGCTGGGGCCAGAGAGAAGGAAGTACCGAGGCCGGAGCAAGGGAGCGAGCGGGCTTGGCTTTGGTTGAAATGGGAGCCGGTATGGTCTAAACTATAGCTTAATTTTTATGTTTTCCAAGATGAAGGAGAGGAAGATGGCTGAGAAGTTGGATGTCCGTACGCTGCAGCGGAACTATGAGGATTACGGAGAAAAAGAAGTGACCGTCGGAGGATGGGTCAGAAGCATCCGAAATTCCAAGAATTTCTCCTTCATGGTCTTAAATGACGGAAGCTTCTTTACCCCTGTACAGGTGGTTTTTTCCGCGGATAAGCTTGCCAATTACGAGGAGATCTCTCACCAGAATGTCGGGGCGGCCGTCTGGGTGACCGGTCTGGTGACCCTGACTCCTGAGATGAAGCAGCCCTTTGAGATTCAGGCGTCTGAGATCAAGGTCGAGGGGCCGTCCACTCCGGACTATCCTTTGCAGAAGAAACGCCATACCTTAGAGTATTTGCGCACCCTGCCCCATCTCAGGGCCAGAACCAATACCTTTGAAGCGGCTTTTCGGGTGAGAAGCGTGGCGGCATACGCCATTCATAAATTCTTCCAGGAGAGGGATTTTGTCTATACCCATACTCCCATTCTGACTTCTTCGGATGCCGAGGGAGCCGGAGAAATGTTTCAGGCGACGACTCTGGACTTAAAGGATGTGCCTGTGGATGAAAAGGGCAATGTTGATTTCACGCAGGATTTCTATGGCAAGCCCGTCAACCTGACAGTCTCAGGGCAGCTGCAGGGAGAGACCTTCGCCCAGGCATTTAAGAAGATCTATACCTTCGGACCCACCTTCCGCGCGGAGAACTCCAATACGACGAGGCATGCGGCCGAATTCTGGATGATCGAGCCGGAGATTGCCTTCGCCGATCTGGAGGATGCTATGGAGCTGGCGGAGGCTATGCTCAAGTATGTCATCGCTTATGTGATGGAGCATTGTCCGGAAGAAATTGCCTTCTTTAACAGTTTTGTGGACAAGGGGCTTATCGACCGCCTGAACCATGTGGTCAGGTCAGACTTCGGGAGCATTTCTTATACGGACGCGGTTGCGGAGCTTGAGAAACACAATGATGAGTTCGAATACAAGGTCTTCTGGGGCTGTGATCTGCAGACGGAGCATGAGCGCTACCTGACAGAGAAGATCTTTAAGCGCCCGGTCTTCGTCACCGACTATCCCAAGGAGATCAAGGCCTTTTATATGAAACTGAATGAGGATGGCAGAACAGTCGCCGCTGTCGACTGCCTGGTTCCCGAGATCGGGGAGATCATCGGCGGCTCTCAGCGCGAGGATGATTACGACAAGCTCTTATCCCGCATCCGAGAGAACGGAATGGACGAGTCGACCTACGGATACTACCTGGATCTGCGCAAGTACGGATCGACTCGTCATGCGGGTTTTGGTCTGGGCTTTGAACGCCTGGTGATGTATCTGACCGGGATAGCCAATATCAGGGACGTTTTGCCCTTCCCGAGAACCGTTGGGAACTGTGAGTTATAAGTCCGGGATGATATGGCATATCAATTGAGCAAATCGACGGAGGAGGAAACATGAGCAGTATTCAGATTCCCGAGGGCTACAAGTCAGCCCTTGGTCTCAAGGACACCCAAATTGCAATCAAGAAGGTCAAGGACTTCTTTCAGAACCAGCTGGCCGCTGAGCTGAACCTGCAGCGTGTGACAGCGCCCCTTTTCGTCGAGCCGTCCTCTGGTCTCAATGACAATTTAAATGGTACGGAGCGCCCGGTGGCCTTCGGAATCAAGGAGCAGAATGATCACGAGGTGGAGATTGTTCACTCCCTGGCCAAGTGGAAGAGATACGCTCTCGGACGCTATGGTTTTGCCCCGGGTCAGGGAATCTACACGGATATGAACGCCATCCGCCGGGATGAGGACACCGATAATATTCACTCCATCTATGTGGATCAGTGGGATTGGGAGAGAGTTATCGACAAGGGTGACCGCAACAGAGATTTTCTGCATAAGATTGTCAAAAATGTCTATGAGGCCCTTCATGTCACGGAGAAGTATGTGGCCAATAAATACGACTATGTGAAATGCTTTCTGCCTGACGACATCAGCTTCGTGACAACACAGGAGCTGGAGGACAGGTACCCTGACTGCACGCCAAAGGAGCGGGAGTACAAGATTGCCAGGCTGCACGGGGCTGTCTTTATCGAGCAGATCGGCGATCAGCTAAAGAGCGGCGACAGGCATGATGGCCGCGCCCCTGATTACGACGACTGGAGTCTGAACGGAGATATCATTGTCTACTATCCTGTCGATGACATTGCTCTGGAATTGAGCTCGATGGGAATTCGTGTTGACGAGGAAGCTCTCAGAAGTCAGCTTCTTAAGGCGGGATGCCCGGAAAGAGCAGAGCTGCCCTTCCAGAAGGCGATTCTCGAGAAAAAGCTGCCCTATACGATCGGCGGCGGGATCGGACAGTCCCGTATCTGCATGTTCTTCCTGCGCAAATGCCATATCGGCGAGGTTCAGGTCTCCATCTGGCCCCAGGAGGATCTGAAGGCGGCGGCTGACAGGGGAGTGGTTCTCCTCTGAAATTAGTCTGTGTGACTACAAGCAGGGAGACTCGGTTAAGAGTTGACAGGGAAGTTGCTCTCCGCTGAGATGTCCTGCGATCAAGGGCGGATCGGCCGGAATGCGATCGATGGCGGATCAGCCGGAATGCGATCAAGGGCGGATCGGCCGAACAGATTGAATGTCACGTATTAGCGTGCTAAAATCTCGGTAGTTGTTTTAAGGCAACCGCCGGGATTTTCTATCGAAAAAGAGGACCGGGCGACAGGAATACAAGGGGATAAGCATGAGTAAGAAGATGAGAGATGAAAATACGGATCGCCTGATCGACGGAATTCTGACTCTGAAGGACAGAGAAGAGGCCTATTTATTTTTCGAGGACCTGTGCACCGTCAACGAGATGCTTTCTCTGAGCCAGCGCTTTGAGGTCGCGGGCATGCTGCGCAGGAACTATACCTACATGGATATTGCCGAGAAGACCGGGGCGTCTACGGCGACGATCAGCCGGGTGAACCGGGCTCTCAACTATGGAGACGGCGGTTATAACACAGTGTTGGAGAGAGTCAGCTCTGATCTGTGAGAGGGCCTTTCATTGCTCAGGATGATAGGATCACCGCGAATTCTGGATCCTATGGTCAATGGGGAGATCAGATGTCAAAGATATTGGACTTACTAAATGAACAGCAGAGAGACGGAGTCCTCACTACGGAGGGCCCCGTCCTTATTTTGGCCGGGGCGGGGTCCGGAAAGACCCGGGTTCTGACCCATCGGGCGGCCTACCTGATTGATGAAAAGGGCGTGGCCCCCTACCAGATCATGGCCATTACCTTTACCAATAAGGCGGCTGAGGAGATGAGGGAAAGGATTAACAAGCTGGTCTCTTTTGGAGGAGAAGCTGTCTGGGTGGCAACCTTTCACTCCTCCTGTGTGAAGATCCTGCGCCGCTTTGCCGATCGGGTCGGTTATGACAGTCGCTTTACCATTTACGACGGAGATGATCAGAAGTCTCTGATAAAGGATGTCTGTAAGTACCTGGACATCGACACGAAGATCCACAAGGAGCGGTCCTTCCTCTCTGTGATCTCACATGCCAAGGAGAATTTGATCGGACCGGAGGCTTTTTTGCAGGAGGCCGCGGGAGATTTCAACCGGACCCGTCAGGGACAGGTCTATCGGGAGTATCAGGCCAGATTGAGGGCCAACAACGCCCTGGACTTCGATGACCTGATCATGAAGACAGTCGAGCTTCTGCGAGGGGATTCCACGGTCAGAGAGTACTATCAGCGCCGTTTTCACTATATTATGGTGGATGAATATCAGGATACCAATACCGCTCAGTTTGAACTGGTCAGGCTCCTCGCGGACGGTTACCGCAATCTCTGTGTGGTCGGAGATGACGACCAGTCTATCTACAGGTTTCGCGGCGCGAATATCTATAATATCCTTCACTTTGAAGAGCATTATCCGGATGCCAAGGTCATCAAACTGGAGCAGAATTATCGGTCTACCCAGAACATTTTAACAGCGGCCAATGGGGTGATCGCCAATAATACCGGCCGCAAGGACAAGTCTCTCTGGACGGATTCGGGGGAGGGAGAGAAGGTTCTTCTCAAGCAGTTTGACTCCGCCTATGAGGAGGCGGAATTTGTGGCCGACAGTATTGCATCCCTAGTCCGCCGCAGGGAATACAGCTACAGGGACTGCGCTATTCTCTACCGGACCAATGCCCAGTCCCGCCTCCTGGAGGAGAAGCTGGTGGCCGACAACATTCCATACAAGATCTTCGGCGGCGTCAACTTCTATGCCCGGCGGGAGGTCAAAGATCTGGTCAGCTATCTCAAAGTCATTGACAATGCGCAGGATGACCTTGCGGTGCGGCGGGTTTTAAATGTTCCCCGCCGTGGAATCGGGGCCACATCCATGGATCGGGTGCAGGCCTATGCCAATTCCAATGGTCTCGACTTCTACCAGGCTATGACCAGGGCCGGACAGATTCAGGGATTGGCCAGAGCGGCCGCTAAGATTCTTGCCTTCATATCTCTGATTGAGCGTGCTAGACAGGTTCTGGCGCAGGAGGGCATCAGCAAGAGTCTTCTCTATATCATCGATCAGACCGGGTATGCGGAAGGGCTGAAAGCGGAGGGAACGGATGAGGCCCGAGCCAGAATCGACAATATCGATGAGCTGATCAACAAGGTCATTCTCTACGAGCATGAGACAGAAGAGCCGAGTTTAAATGACTTTTTAGAGCAGGTTTCTCTGGTCGCTGATATTGATCAGCTGGACGAAGCCGCCGACTATGTGTCCCTGATGACTCTGCACTCCGCCAAGGGCCTGGAATTTCCCAATGTCTACCTGGTCGGTATGGAGGACGGACTCTTTCCCAGTTATATGTCAATCACAGCAGAGAATGCGGATGAGGAGATTGAGGAGGAACGTCGCCTGGCCTATGTGGGAATTACACGGGCCAAAGAACATCTGACGGTGACAGCGGCCCGCATGCGCATGGTGCGGGGAGAGATGCAGTACGCGTCTTTGAGTCGATTCGTCGAGGAGATCCCTGCAGAGGCCATTGACGGAAATTTGCCTGACAGGAATCGGTCAGACGCTTTTGCGTGGGAGAACGCCGAGGGCCCCTGTTATGGTTCCGTCGCTTATGCCCGCGGCAACGCGGCGGAGGTTCACAAGAAAACATCGGCTCAGAAGTACGCGGCCGCCGCGAAGAATTTCGGAGATGGCGGCAAGGAGCCTTTGGATTACCAGGTGGGAGACCGTGTTTTTCACCTGAAGTTCGGGGAGGGACAGGTCACTTCTCTTGTGGACGGTGGACGTGACTATGAGGTGACCGTTGACTTCGACCGGGTCGGCAGCAAGAAGATGTTTGCGACCTTTGCGAAATTGCAGAAGATATGAGCGGGGAGGAATGCAAGGGGGATGTGATGATGGAGATGAAGATAGAAGCGATACGGATTTGAAACAGACTCAGATATGGATCCGGAGAATGTTCCTATGGGTTTGATGTAGACTCAGATGCGGATGGAATCTTAAATTTTTCTGAAAATCATTGCTTTATCAGGCAATGTGCTATAATCAGGAATAAGAAAAGTTGTGCACGTATACAGGAGGTATATCGCTATGAAGAAGGCATTTAAGACTCTGTTTGGTTTGACCGCATTAGCAGCTCTTGTTGCCGGTGTCGGTTATGCAGTGTATAAGTATTTCAAGCCCGATTATGAAGAGGAGTTCATGGACGACATCGATGATGAGTTCGATGACGATGATTTCTTCGAGGACGAGGACAGCGAGGAGTTCGCCGCCAAGAATGATGCTGATGAGAAGCTCGAGAAGGAGGCAGAAGAGGAACTCAAGGATGAGAGCAGCTTCGCTGACTGATCCGACTTTGATTTGTGACAGTGGAATGTCGGCATCAAAATCCCTGCGGAGCCTGCATTCCGGTGTATATTGCCTGTGAGCTTACAGGGCAGGGCGTGTGAGAAACGGATCACAGTATATGTTACACTGAGGATTTCCGATCCATGGGATGGGAAATCCTTTTTCCATGTTAATAAGGGGCGAATTCGGTGCATGAGCAGGATGAGGACCCGATGACGATCGGTCAGGAAAGATTTGACCTGCGGACAAGGACAAGGAAGCGCGCGAATACCGGAGGAGGGGGAAAAGATGGATGCAAGAAGTGTCTTGATCGCCAGCTATGTAGGTCTGGCTCTTTTTTATATCGCCATTTATCTGTTCTTAGTCTACCAGATGAAACGAAAACGGGCGGATGGAACGAGGGCGATCGATGACGCGGTCAATGACCAGACAAAGACAGGAAGACCATCGGTTGCGGAGATCCTGATCTACGGGGGAATGATTGTCATCGCAGGTCTCATCATCTACGATGCCGTCTATCGGGGGGGAGATAAACTCTCCTATATCGGCAGGGCGGTGATCATTCCGATTGCCGTCTCCATCTTCAATGCGAGAAAGAGAACAGGCCGTTCTCTTCTGGCTCTTCTAGCTGTCTTCTTTATGGTCTTTTACTTTATGCTGCTCTTTTCCTTTATTGGTCTGCCTCCCAAGGCGCCGGGACTTAAGATCAATCAGACACAGATTGTCATGGACCAGACGACGGCAGAGGATCTGCACGCGGAGGGCTATGACATCTACTGCAGACGGAAAAATGCGGGCAGAGCCGAGTACCGGGACTATCTGACCAGTGGGGATTATCAGAGATATGCCTGGGATCAAAGCCGTACGATCCCCAGGGGATATGAGCACAGAGATATTGATGGGGCTTATCCGGATTACCTGCTGGTTAAAAACGGCCAGATTATCGGAAGTCTGATTTTCTATGCGGGCAGGAAAGAGGATAAGATTCTGGAGAACAGCACAGTAATCGGTTTTGGCATTGAAGAAGACGGAAGTCAGTCTGATCGGGAGAAGGGCCTGCAGATTGAACTCGAGGGGATTAATCTGATGCGGTCTTTGGATCAGGGAGAACTGGCTCGTGTTTTCGGGAAGAAGCTATGGCTTCAGCCCGGTGACCGCAAGAATGCCGATGTTACGAGTTTGGTCTATGGAATACAGTGGACTTGCAGGTCCGATAATTTCTTCTTCAATAATTTTTACTCTTATATCCGTTTTGATGAGTTGAATTTTATGACCAGATTCGAGCTTCTGACCAATCCGGTTCGATAAGATAAGAAGAAGGCAAACGCTGAATTTCACTTTTTCAGCAGGAACAAGCCGGTATCTTCGTCAGAGAGCATAGCCTCATTTGTGTTTTTCTGAGCGTTCTTTGACGCAGGAGGGATGCCTGTTTCAGCAATATTCTCCGGAAGGATCCGTTCAGAGAAGCCATGGATTATAGAAGACAATGGTATTTTGTGTTTGTGTGTAAGAGGATTGCGCAGTGAAGAGAGGACAGGAAGCAGAGGGAATCGTAAGGAGAGTCGATTTTCCCAATAAGGGGCAGGTAGAGCTGGCGGAGTCTGAGGAGTCCGTTGGCCAAGGGGTAAAGCCCAGCCGCATGGTAACCGTGAAGCATGTTCTCCCCGGGCAGAAGATCCGCCTTCGCCTTAAGAAAGCCGGCCGCAGCAAGAGCCAGGGAATTCTGCTTGAAGTTCTAAAGAAGGCTCCCAACGAGTTAGAGCAGGCGGCCTGTCCGCATTTTGCAGAGTGTGGGGGCTGCAGCTATCAGAATCTGCCTTATGAGGATCAGCGGAAGCTCAAAGAGGATCAGATACGGCATCTGATGCAGCCTCTTTTCGGAGAGGGAGTCGATCGGATTTTCGAGGGAGTGACGGCTTCACCGGCCCATCAGGAATATCGCAATAAGATGGAATTCTCCTTTGGAGATCAAACGAAGGGAGGCCAGCTGGCACTGGGGATGCACAAGCGGGGATCCTTCTATGACATTGTCACCGTAGACCAGTGCCGTATCATCAGCCAGGATATGCGGGATCTTCTGCGTTTGACTCTGGATTTCTTTACAGAGAGGAGACTGGGTTTTTACCACAAGATATGCCATGAAGGTTACCTGCGTCACCTTTTGGTTCGCCGGGCGCAGAGAACCGGTATGCTGATGGTCGATCTTGTGACTTCAACGGATCGGGTTGATCGGGAGGGCAGGCCTTTCACAGAAGAGGAGGAGAAGAAGCTGCTTGGTGACTGGAAGCAGCTTTTGCTCGGTCACAACTGGGATGATGAACTGGCGGGCATTCTACACACAAAAAATGATTCTCCGGCGGATGCCATTGAAGACCAGGGGACGGAGCTTCTCTATGGCAGAGATTTCCTGACGGAAGAGATCCTGGGTCTGCGCTTTGACATTACACCATTCTCCTTCTTTCAGACCAATTCGCCTGGGGCGGAAGTTCTCTATGAAACAGTGAGAGAATTTATCGGCGGGGACGAAAAGGGAGGGGAGAATATCGACTTGTCGACGGTTCTGAGCCTTCCGGAGGGGGCAGATGAAGAACAGGAACAAAGTCACTCCGACGGCGAAGCGAAGAAGCGAGACCATTTTGACGGTCAGGAGAAGAATCGAAATAACCTTGACTGCATTAAAGGAAAGACCGTCTTTGACTTATACTCCGGTACCGGTACCATCGCCCAGATCCTGGCTCCGGCAGCAGGTCATGTGATTGGAGTTGAGATTGTAGAAGAAGCGGTTGCGGCCGCCAGGGCCAATGCGAAGAAAAACGGTCTTGATAACTGCGAGTTTATTGCCGGTGATGTCTTAAAGGTCATTGACGATATTGAGGACAAGCCGGACTTCATTGTCCTGGATCCCCCCAGGGACGGAATTCACCCCAAGGCTCTGGATAAAATCATCAACTATGGAGTTGAATCCATGATCTACATCTCCTGCAAGCCAACCAGCTTGGTAAGAGATCTGGAGATTCTCATGGCCAGAGGCTATGAGGTCCGGCGGATGCGGGGGGTGGATATGTTTCCGGCGACGGTGCATGTGGAGACGGTAGTACTGCTTTCCCACAAGGCTCCGGACAGTCATATCAACGTAAAAGTGGAGTTTGGCGAGGGAAAAGGAAAGGTGCCGCTTGATAAAATAGCGGAGAGGGCAGAAAAGCACAAACCAAAAGAAAAGGTTACATATAAGAAAATAAAGGAGTACATAGAAGAAAAATACGGATTCAAGGTACACACCGCTTACATAGCAGAAGTGAAAAGAGCGTTTGGCCTGCCCATGTATGATGCTCCCAATACAGTTGAGAAATTAAAGAATCGTAAGGCACATCCGACAAAAGATAAGGTAAGGGCCATCACAGACGCATTAATTCATTTTGAACTTATCAGCAAGAAAGAAGCATCAGCAGTAAAAATCGCACATTTGTCTGCTATCTGATGCTCACGGTACAATGAACCTGAAAAGGAGGTCGATGAGCATGTGGTGGAAGAAGAAAGAAAAACACTATCTTTATCTTACATATGAAGAGCTGCGGATCGTCATGGCCAGCCTGGTCCATTGTAAAAACAAGCTGATCCGTGAGGGCAGATACACGGACTGTATCGACGAAATGATCGTGAAGGTATCCCGCCTGATGTGAGTTCCTACAATTACATATCGTTCCTTTGGGAGCCGCTTATTCTGACAAAGAGTAAGCGGCTTTTTCCATTTCCCTACATAGCCGTCTGCCGCCGCAGGCGGCTCAATCTTTGAAAGGAGGAAAAACCCCAATGGTAAAGACAAAGGTCATTTCCGTGGCGAATCAGAAAGGCGGTGTCGGCAAAAGTACGTCCGTGTACTGTATCGGGGCCGGTCTGGTCGCCGCCGGGCATAAAGCCCTGCTTGTCGATGTGGACCCGCAGGGCGATCTTACCAAAATGCTAGGCCAGCGTAAGCCCCATGAGCTGTCGCTGACCCTAGCAAACAAGATGAATGATATTGTCGCCGGAATGGATGCACCGGTACACCCGGAAGTCATGCACCATGCGGAGGGCTTTGATTTCGTCCCGGCCAACCGCACGCTCTCCGCCGTAGAGGTGGGACTGGTCAATGTGATGAGCCGGGAAACGGTGCTGCGGCAGTATCTGGACAGTGTCAAACAGGATTACGACTATGTTCTGCTGGATTGCCGTCCCTCTCTTGGCATGCTGGTCATCAACGCTCTGTCTGCTTCTGACTATGTTTTGATTCCCGTGCAGGCGGACTATCTTGCGGCGGAGGATATGACGGAACTGATCGGGACTGTGCAGAGCATTAAGCGGCAGATCAACCCCAAATTGAAAGTGGGCGGCGTGTTCCTGACGATGGCGAATGAGACAAACTTCCGCAGAGACATCGTAAAGTCTGTCCGGGAGAACTTCGGGAGGCATCTGTCCGTGTTGCAGACTGTTATCCCCTCTACGGTGCGGCTTGCAGAGATCAGTACCGCGGACAAGAGCATCTTTTTGCATGAACCAAAGGGAAAAGCGGCAGATGCCTACCGCAGTCTGGTAAAGGAGGTGATGAGCATTGGAGAAAAAGAGCGCAGCCGATCTTCTGACCTCGGTCGATGAACTGTTTACCACGCAGGCGGAACGGGATGAGGCAAAACGGGAAACGGTAAAGAAGATTCCCATCTCCGAGATCAGCGACTTTCCAAACCACCCCTTTAAGGTGCGGATGGACGAAGCCATGCAGGAGATGACTTCGATGTGGACGCAGAACTGCAAAAGCCTTGTGTTGCTCGGTCGGGC
>ERZ772945.1459-NODE-1459-length-16648-cov-5.819984_pt1 | contig 16648 bp, 16 predicted proteins | sample MGYA00511681_ERZ772945 | MGnify/ENA primary metagenome ERZ772945 (study PRJEB29015, sample SAMEA2737943) | human oral metagenome | biome: human oral; feature: human-associated habitat; material: dental | place: China | collected 2143 ...
TGTCTTATTCGACCGTTACTGACTTTGCAAGGTTTCTTGGCTTATCAACGTCACAACCACGTGCAAGAGCCACGGAGCGCGCAAAAAGTTGGAGAGGTACTGAGGCAATGATTGGCGAGAAGGAATCTCTAACTTTAGGTACGTAGATGACATAGTCGGCATGCTTTTTGATTTCCTGATCGCCTTTGGTCGCCACGGCAATAATCATGGCGCCGCGTGCTCGAGATTCTTGGATATTGGAGATCATCTTGTCGTATACCGGAGAGTTAGTTGCCACGGCAATGACAGGATAGCCTTTGGACAGAAGTGCAATAGGGCCATGCTTCATCTCTCCTGCAGCATATGCTTCAGCATGAAGATAGCTAATTTCCTTGAGTTTGAGGGCGCCTTCGTAGCAAATAGCGGCTCCCATGCCACGACCAATGAACAAAGCATCATTGGCATCTTTGCACGCCTGTGCTGCGGCATCAATGGCTTTTGTATCGCTGAGGACTTCTTCAACCTGCTCGGCGGTATCGGCAAGTTCCTTAAAAAGCAGGCGTATCTGAGCGATTGAGAGCTTTCCTTTTGCCTGCGCAAGAACCATGGCAAGAAGCATCAAACTCACAATCTGGCCGAGAAAAGATTTGGTTGAGGCAACGGCAATCTCCTTGTTAGCCTTAGTGTAGATAACACCGTCAGACTCACGGGCCACGGGACTGCCAATGACATTGGTAATGCCAAAAACCTTGGCACCTTTGATGCGGGCATCGCGGATAGCAGCCAAGGTGTCGGCAGTCTCGCCAGACTGAGAGACAGCAACTACCAGCGTTGACGGAGTAATAATGGGGTTGCGATAACGAAATTCACTTGCAGCTTCAACTTCAACAGGTATGCGTGCCCAGCCTTCGATAAGTTGACGAGCAATAAGACCGGCGTGATAGCTAGTTCCGCAGGCAATGATATAAACGCGATCAATTAAACGAAGCTGTTCCAAGGACATGCCCAGCTCATCAATGGAAAGAACGCCGTTGGTCAAACGTCCTGCAAGGGTGTCGCGGATGACACGGGGTTGCTCATGAATCTCTTTGAGCATGAAATCGGGGTAGCCGCCCTTCTCGACAACATCAACATCCCAATCAACGTGCATAACTTTAGGTTGAATGGGGTTTCCATCAGCATCGGTATAGCTGATGCCATTGGGCTCCATAACGGCAAACTCGTTATCGCCAAGAACAGTGACATCTCGGGAGGCTTCAATGACCGCGATGATGTCGGATGCAACATAGCTGCCCTTCTCGCCATGTGCAAGGACAATGGGAGAATCTTTGCGAGTAACTACGATGCGGCCGGGTTCCTGAGAGCATATAACAGCAAGACCATAGGTTCCTACTATCTGCGAGCATGCTTTAGCCACAGCGTCGCGAAGGTTGCCGCTGTAGGCTTCTTCAATAAGGTGAGCAACAACTTCAGTATCGGTGTCGCTACGGAATTTGTGACCATAAGCTTCAAGTTGCTCGCGAAGTTCGGCAAAGTTCTCGATGATGCCATTGTGTACGACGGCAATTTTGTTGTCGCAAGAGGTGTGCGGGTGGGCGTTGCGCTCGCTTGGAGCGCCATGCGTTGCCCAGCGGGTATGTCCGATGCCACAGGGGCTTGTGTTGTCGAGGTACTCCACCGCTTCAGCTAATCCCGCAACTTTTCCTACGCGATGTACGACCGTAAGTTCTTCGTTGGTTGCGTTTTGCAAAGCAATACCGGCAGAATCATACCCACGGTATTCGAGACGTCTCAGACCCTCGATGAGGGTATCTTTTGCGCTTTGGTGTCCAGTAAAACCAACGATGCCGCACATATATAAGCTCCAATCGTGTGCTTCTGAGAGTGTCCCAGAAACGATTAGTTTTAATCAACCCACTCTATTTTAGCGAGTTATATAGGCAAACTTGTATGGTATTAAAAACGAAGATCGGATTATACAAAATGTTGGCTATAGACGAGAAATTCTCATCTACAGCCAATATCATCTTTATGCACAACAGGAAACTCAATTCTCAGCATATGCAATTCGGAAGTAATCCAGCGTGGCTTTAAACCGATCTTGAGCTATAAGGCACGTATCAAGAAGATAGCCGTTCTCCTTATCCCACTTAGAGAGCCCTCGATAATAGAAAGACTTCATGTCATCAGTAATGATGAACGGAACAACGTTATGGGCAAGGCATTCTTTAAGCATAATCAACCTACCAACACGTCCATTACCGTCTTGAAACGGATGGATGCGTTCAAAACGAACGTGATAATCAACAATGTCTTCAAAGGAATGAGGACTGTTTGAGTTATAGGCCCTTAACAGAGATTTCATCTCTTTAGCAACATTTTCTGGAAAAGTGGTTTCTCGCCCACCGACCTCATTTGGTAAGCGTTTGTAATCTCCAACAGCAAACCAATCCTTTGCAGAATCTGTAGTTCCCGTTTTTAGAATGCGGTGAAGTTCTTTGATGATGGCCTCTGTAAGGGGGTCTTTTGCATGGTCAATCACGTAATCGATAGCGCGAAAGTGGTTCTGAGTTTCTACAATGTCATCAATATGAACAGGATTTCCATCAACGCCGATAGTCGCCGTTTCAAAAATCATACGTGTCTGATCAAGGGAGAGTTTGCTTCCCTCAATGTGATTAGAGTTGTAGGTAAGCTCAACTTGAATCTTATGGTAAATGCCGCCCTTTATTTTTGAGGACTTTTCTTCAATCAAGCGTGAAAGCAGCGAACTTGTTGACGATGTTTTAGCATTTTTTCGAGAAGGTTTTACTGCATCAGCTGGAATGTTCCAGGTTTTTCCCACGAGAAAAGCGCCTGGTACGCGACCTGTTGCACAATAATTGCGCACACTTCTCTCGGATATGCCCCAGAGCTCAGCAATTTGGGCAGCAGAAAGAGATCCCATCGAGCTTCACCTCCCTATCGGCAAAAACTGGTGAGATTATTATAGCAAAGGAGGCTATTTATTGCCGATATCGGAAAGAAATATAAGAACCTGTCTGTGCCTCAAGTTGCACAGTTGGTTGTTAATATCATTAAAGTAATTATTTATTTCTTGTTATAGCCACACTCGCGAGCATCATATGCCTCGATAATTTCTTGTTCAAGCTCATTAAGATCTTTATGTCCGCTATCGACAAGACTTAATGTTGAAATAATAAATTTATCGCCCATCTTCCAATCAGCATAGACGTCTCCGTTGCCTTGACCAGTAAAGTACTGTCTTACTCGTTCTAAAACATGAATACTATGTCCCACGAAAAATTTATCTTTAGTCAAATTGTGTAAAACAAATACTCCAGTGAAGTCGACCTTGTCTCCTTTATCTGTAAACCACATCCGCTTACTAAGAAATTCCTCAGGAGTTACATCTGAACTTTTCGACTTGAGGGTTTCCATACGATTATGATTTTGAATCTTTGCACGGTGTGCGAAGAAGAATTCAGCAATCATCCAGATAACAGTTACTACAATCATTGGAATGATAAGACCATTCCATAAGAGTTCATCCTCGCCAGGTCTGTATGCCTCCATAGAGCGCGTAACTCTTATTGGAAGTTTCATGTGATCCTCTGTATATCTAAAGAAAATTACCGCCATAAATATTGCCCATGCACAGAAAAGAACTTGTGATTCTTTTCTCCATTTCGACATACTTTTAGCGGCTTGTGTAAATGCATAACTATTTATAAATAGACGTGACACGACAATCTCCTATGCAACTGCGTATATAATCAACCATACCTTGAGATATTTAGTCGAAAGGAACATCTGGATGAAGCTTACTAATGAACAGTTAGATGAAATTCTTCAACAAGCAGGACTTCGACTGACACAGCCGTATAATGCTGATGGAAAATATCGAAAGGCAGAATGGCTTTATACCTCCTGCATTAATTGCGGAACAGAAGCTCACTATCGTCTCAAATATATACTTGATAAAAATGATATTCAAGAGCCAGTCTGTAGAGCCTGCTATTGGATAGGCTGGTACGGATGGGCAGGCAACATTTATGATGAATCAGTACGGACTCTATTAAAACAAGGATATTCCCGTAAAGACCTCATCGACCAAGGTGCTATTAAATTAGAAAGAGATAAATCCTGGTCAGATGCAGAATCACTAGCAACAAAAAATGGCTATATTCTCGTAGATTTGTTGCATGGTAAACGTCCAGGCAACGATGTATTGATTGTGAAATGCAAATCATGTGGAAGACAAACAGCTGAGCGTCCTGACGACGTGGTCTTTGGATGTAGTTGTGGCGGAAGAAATAATGGTGGTGTCATCTTCGGCCACGAAGACAGGAGGCCCACAACTCCATTAAATCAACGTGAGATAGCCCCAAGAACTCCATCAGCACTGGGGCTCAATAAATGGTTAGCAAAAAATTCAATCAATCCAGATGATCAAATGAAAGCAAAAGAAACGGTTAACCTAATTGAAAATAGTGGGAACTGTCTACGAGAAACTAACCCTGAGCTTTCCGAAGAGTGGGTAAAACCAGCCGATGGGTCTCGCCATACTCCCGACACTATCAAAAGTGGAAGCAAGCGCAAGGTATTGTGGCGTTGTATTGCATGCGGTCATGAATGGACTGACACAGTCCGCAGCAGGGAGCTTCGAATGAATAACCGTTGTCCGCATTGTGGCAAGATTATGGGGTCACTTGCCTGGAAATATCCTGAACTTGCTAAGGAATGGAGTCCTACCAATCCCATAAGCCCTTGGAACATTAAACCTTTCAGCCAATTTGAATTCATTCCTACATGGATTTGCACAACTAATCCAAATCACACATGGACTGCAACGGTTACTTCAAGGACTAAAGGAAGAAAACCTTGTCCCTACTGCAATGAATAATGAGCTAATACTTTCTGGAATGTCATTTCTTCCTTGAATGTAAACCTTGAATGTGGAATGCTCCTCTTACCTTGGAGCAATAATTATATCTTGAGTTTTTGTCTATGAAGATAATAGAAGTAGGCAATCCAAAACTACTGCTATCTCCAATCGTACTTGCAATCGTTGCAATGAAACTTAGGGTCTTCTCCACATACAACGCAGCCGCCTAAAATAGCGCGGCCTTCTTCAATATCACGCAATAATTGATCGTCAAGCAGTCGTAAACCCCAAAGATATTTTGCGACATTCGTACTATTACATTTAGGGCATACGGGGCTATCTGAACTCTGCTTTTCCATTAGTACTCCCATCTCACGATTTCTACTAAAAGATCACACTTTTATGGAAATACTAGTCTACGTAATGACATAAAAAACACTGTCCACTGAAATGGACAGTATTTGAGGTTGATCATTTGTAACCCCTAGCAAACAGGGTTGCCATACTCGCGCAACATAGCATCTCGATTAATAATCCACTGCTTACCATACTTGCGGGCATCCACTCCTGGAACTATTTTGCCGTACGCAACAGCCTTACGCAGAGTGGACTCGCTTAGGCCCCAGAGTTCGCTAGCGTCTGAAAACGATATAAGTCCATCGAACGGGGTCACAACTTCCGTTCCGTTCTCCCATAGCTCATCGCAAGAGAGATCAAGGTCATCGTTCCAGACAATACCGTAGCCGCCTTGACCAACTTCTACGCTTCTGAATAGCAATTCATCTTTCAGAAGCTTAAAAGCTGAAAAACGTCTCATAAGTGGAGCTACATCGTAGATTTTTGTGGTGCCGTTGGTAAACTGAACGCTCAACTTTAAGCCAGTCAAGGCAGAGACATCTTTTACCTTATGAAATTTCATAATCTGCCTCCTTTAGACGAGCGGATCGATCTTCTTAAATTCTTGCGTTTCCCTTATCTTTTCTCACTGTTTTTATAATATCACGATATCATGATATTACTGAGCAACCTTTATTACCCAAACTCATCACATAAAAACTGCCTTCATTTCTGATTATCCAGTTAATGGAGGCAGTTCTTTATTTTTATTAATGTAAACAGCAATATAACATCAAAGCGAGAAAAGAGCAGTTAAACCTATTTTTGAATATTAAGATTTGTATCGAATAGCTCATTAATCGCATTTTTTATGCTGAGATTAGAAATACCTATACGTCTTAACTGCATGGCATAGATAAGATACCTAAGAAATATCAAATCAAGAATAGATGCTCCAACGAATTCTTTATCAATATTTCCATGCGCAAAATCATTTCGTTGATTAGCCAACCGATTTCCGATAGTTTTGTAATCAAATTTTTCATCATTAAGGTCGTAGAGACGTCTACCAAACTGTTCAACTATCGAATTTAAATCCGTTCCAGCGCGTTTTATCTTCGTCTCTAAATTCATAAACCCAATTGATTTGCAACAATTCTTAAGAATTTTTTTTACCTTGCCAGTCGTATTACTTATTAACTTATTCATTTCCTCTAATGCTTTTTCTTTAGCTTTCAATTCCTTATCTTCTTTTACAACTCCATCTTGATATAACTTTCCAAACTCCCACTCAAATGCAGCAGACGTAAGAACAAATACGGCAGCATCAAGAGATTCCTCGGCTTCAAAAGATTTAGGTAAATGATTTAGGTACAGGCTGTCTTCAGAGATTAAAGAAAAAAGCATCTCTTCTTTTGATTCGAGCCTGTCGAGACTAATGTATCGACCTTTTTCAAGAGATACGTCAATTTCTAGAGGTTCTGAATTTATTATATGAAAAATGGCAGCATCTTGATAATGATTATTATCGTATTTGACCTGTAGAGTACTCTCTTTAAAATAACAGTTCTTTCTAAACGTTAAAAATTGAACAAACTTTTTTGCCAATTGATAAAGCTCAAATAAATACCAATAATCATTAGTTTCTTGGAATTCAAAAATGATACTTGAATTAAAAAGTATTGGAGGAGTGCCAATATTCAAACTACTTTTCCATCCGATAGAAAAATAGACAGTAACTACTTTTTCTTTAAAGTTAAATTGTTTTTTCTCTGTCGTTGTTTTATCAAATCCACATGTCTTAATTGCAAGAACACCACTCTTTTTTAAATCATCTAAATTGAACTCTTGAGAGAAAGCGCGATTAATTGGATGAATATAATTAAGTTCTGCATTAGTTAGAGACATCCTGCTATATTTACTATTTGACGTTCGACATTCAATCACTCCAGCAACATCAATATATAAAGTTGTATTGCAACAGTTAATAAATGAGCCAACTCTGGTTAAAAACACCATTGAACAGCCTGATTCAGCACATTGGCCTTGCAAAAATGGTACATCAATTACTAATGGATTACCTAATGTATATACTCCAGGCTTAATTTCGGCGTGAATCCAGTGCCATTTAATCTCGTTTATTTTTTCTTTTGGCGGTATTAACGAGAGCTGTGTTCCATCAAAAATAAAAAAGAATTCAATGCCTTTGTATTCTAGCGTACCAGTATAATTATTCTCCAAAATTACTCCTCATAACAATTTCAATGTTTTGAAATATCTTACTAACGTCAAATATTAAATAGGTGGAATCTAAACTCAAAGTCACAAAATCTTTTTTAAATCAAAATCAACCTAACGCATCAAAAGCAGTTAAGCATACAAATCATGTCAAAACCTGTAGAAGCCCAATGAATATTCGTAGTAAATCTCTACAAGAACCGTTCTTCCATTATCAGTAACTACTAAACCTACTGAATAGCCAACAGGTGCCGAGGAATAAGAGTTAATAACGAACTCTAAAATCAATTTATCTAACGCAAGCGACCAATCACATCGATGATGACGCACATCTAAAGACTCTGCTAAACAAATAAAACATTACTTAGGTTTAATTTTTGATATCATTTTTGCTAGTTTATCCGCATCCTTCAAAAAAACCATTCCTGCAGCTGCCATCACGCCACCTGCACCAATTACAATTTCTTTCATCTTATCTTTCCTGTCGTCCTGTTTTGCCCTACAGAGCGCGCAATAAACAGTTTCAGGATCATCAAGAACTTGATAGCAATTCTTAGTCTTACAAACAGCAACAAGCTTCGACCCACATTCAGGACAAAAATTAATATTGGATTTGAAAGTCTTCTTCTTTTTATTCATTGAGCACGAAGTATTTGTGCAACCTTTAACAAACTTCATGATTTTCATCCTCTTCAATTACAGGTTCAAGATAAAACGTCGATTCAGGCCCAAGAAGAACTTTAGCTGAATCTTCAACATCAAGAATAAGTTTTGCACGCGATTTCCAAATGCCCTTCTCTGTACCGTCATCTAATACATCACACTCTGAAAGCAACCCAGCAGATTCACCAACCGTTTCTTCAATTAATTTAGAATAAGATTTTAATGAAGAAAGCATGGCACGACTCTCACCACAATCGAAATAGATAGCCGCTTTTGCAATAGAAGCCTGATGAATAATCGGAAAACAACGATTGATTATCATCATCTTTTCGTTGATGAATTCCTCGCGCTGTTTCTTGTATTTATTATATTGCCCACTTTCCAAATATGAAATTGCACTTTTCATCTCAAGTGAAAGCTGGGCAACTGCATCAGAGAGAGCTCGTTGCGATTGTGCAACTAGAAGATTGTGTAATTGTTCATCCTCGATTTCTCTTGCTTCTAGATAGAGTGACATACCACTTTCAAAAAGTCCAATTCTGTCATTCTGCTGTCCTTGAAGCACCTCTTTAACTCTGCCATCAATAACTAAAATTTGATTCGCAAGATCTTCAAGTTGATTTTGTATGGCCTTCAACTGAAGAGATCTTGCAATATCTACAAAGTCAATATCTCCAGTAATATCTTCGCGTTTAATAGGAAGCTTCTTACCAAATTTGCCGGAATTATTAATTTGTGCATAGATATTACCGAATCTATCACTAGTTAACTTAATACTGCCTTCATCAATTTTTTCCAAAAGTTCATCTGAGGCATCAACTACCAGGCGATAAGTTTTCGTTCCCAGCTTTTGAATCTGAGCCAATTCCCCTGCATTTTTTCCCAAGATTTTAACGACATCGTTTATAAAATTATCGGCAGTCACTAACTCTCGATTAAAACCATCAATAAGCAATGTAAACGGTTCGCTATTTTCAGAAATCTTATCTTCATCCAATTTCAACTTTTGAATTTTGTTATTCTCGTTCATGAAGCCCCTTTTGCTAATAAGAGCAACTATAGTAAAAACTATTATACTGTGAGAACTAGAAACGTTTTTTAATATTACAAAAAGCGAACGCTGGAACTCTAAACGTACTGTTTTGACAATATAACTTATTACGTTTTTCAAATCAGGCATTATAATAATCTAATGCGTTTATATTACATTTTGATTGATGGGAACACGAATGCCTACAGTATGTATACAACTTATAGACTTCTATGGAGTCCGATCAAAAATTCGTTGTTACCTCATTAATAACAATCAAAACTCTTTCACTCTACAAATTCTTAATTCCTTTCATAAAGTAGCTAAGAAAAAAGTAGCTCTCTGCAGTATGGGCTTCTCAGCTTTTTGCATATCTGAATAATCAAAAAGATTACAAAGAAGAGGGCGTAAAAATATGAAGTCATTAAACAGCATCGGTGTTGAACGCCTGGGAGATGCGGAGAAGATCAAGATCAGCTGCGCCAAGAAGCACTTCGAGGCGTTGGACCTCGGAAACGATTTCCATTACAACGTGCGCACGACGTACCGGTACGAGGCGGTGAAGGCTTAGAGATGATTCACGCTGACTTACATATCCATACACTCGCTACCGGGTGGGATGAAAACTTCGAATTCGACATGGAGCAGCTTAAAAGGCATATTTCGAATTGCGAACTGAATGCCATCGCAGTTACCAATCATAATGTTTTCGATCGGTCGCAGTTCGACTCTATTCGCGACGAGCTGTCCGATATGTGCTTCGTCTTGCCCGGGATTGAGGTCAGCGCACTTAAGACCCATATTCTGGTTATCGATGACCCGGACAATGTATCGCGTCACGAAGCGTCGTGCAAACAGGTCGAATCCAAACTGGCCGGAAACACCAAGGCTAGCCTAAGTCTGGAGGAGCTCGAAGATTGCTTCCCTTATCTTGATGAATGCATCTTAGTTCCTCATTACCAGAAGGATCCGTGCATCACTCAAGAAAACATGTCTCTTTTAGGCTCGCGCATCACAGCGTTGGAAACGTCGAGCACAAATAAGGCTATTCGCCTAGCAAAACAGGGAGAGCTAAGTTATCAAGCCGTTAGTTTTACCGACTATCGCTTCGGCATCGACAATGCTTTTGAAAAATCGAGCCGGTACCATCCTGGGAGCGTCTATCTTGCAACGGATAGCTCTTCATTTGGAGCAATCAGGCATGGATTAAAAAACGGGGTACGATACGCCAAAGACGGCAGCACAAACCTTGAATTCTCTCCAGGGCTAACACTCGTTCAGGGCGTGAATTTATTGCTCGGCAAGCGGTCCACGGGCAAATCATTCTCCCTCGACAGGATTAAATCCGTCTGCGATGACAAAGACGTCTATTACATCAAGCAGGGAGAACTCGTCGAGAAAGGAACTGAAGACACCTTTTACCAGGAGCTTAACAGGCGCTTCTCCCGCATAGGAAGAGATTATCTATCGAAATGGGATGACTTACTCCTTAAGGCGAAAGCAAACGGCACCAAGGAGGAGCGCTTATCGAACATTAAGGACTACCTCAAAAGACTCAAGTCGTATGCCGAGACAAGCTCCAAGCAAGATTGCTATTCGTCCTGCGCCCTCTACACGTCCGAAGACATGACGGCACCGAGCCAAAAAGACACTTGCGAATTAATCAATGCGGTTGTCGCTCTTCTTAAGTCTGAAGACAATGCCGACCTCATCGAGTCGACTGTTGGGCGTGCACGGCTCATCTCCTTGCTGAAGTCCCTCGTTCGCAGGGCAAAACGTGAGAAGATTGAGTGGGAGCAAGTTAAATTAACGAACAAAATCGTACATGCGGCGCGACAAAAGCTGAAGGTTTCCGCCGTCGATGAATATCCTCAACCCATCTTGGAAATGGCATTCGAAAAAGAGCTGTTCTTCAGAAAAGCCACTATGCTCCTGGAAAAATGCTGGCAACCAAAAAAGATCGCAGATGACAACTTCTCTGCTTATTCGAAATACGCAATCATCGCAAACCGTAGGAAGTTTTCAAGTGCAAACGAGATAAAGAACGCTCTCGGAAAAACGAATACGTCTCTTGCGCAGATAACCAAGAAGAACGCAGCAGATTATCTCGACACGCTCCTTGCAATCCCTGAAGATGTTGATCTTTCGCAGGGGCTATTTTCCGTCGAGGTAGGTATGGTGGATTCAAAGAGGGCAAAGCTATCAGGTGGTCAACGGACTGAATGTGTGTTTCTCGGAAAGCTGCACGAAGCATACGGGTCCAGTGTCGTCCTCATTGATGAGCCTGAGTCGTCTTTCGATAATCCCTTCCTCAGTAGGTCAATCGCAAGCAAGATTAGAGACTTGGCAAGTAATGCGGCAGTTGTCGTCGCAACGCACAACCAGGTACTTGGGTTCGACTTGAACCCCGAAAAAGTTTTCATTACCAAATACGATGAAGTTACCAAGCAGTATCTTATGTTGTGTGGAAGCCCTCATGACAAAGCGTTATGCAACGGCAACCAGGAGATAAACACCGCTGAGTCCATGCTTGAGATCCTCGAAGCAGGGTTCATGTCTTACGAAAACAGGAAAGACTACTACTCGGAGCTGGGAAAATGAAGATATTCGAAGTAGAATCTAACGTTATTAAATACTATGGTTCTGACGGCGGTTTTCATCCAATTCAGGATATCGCTGAAGATGACATCTTTGACATTGTCGGCAAGATTATCGACGGTGAAATGATAGAAATGGACCCTGTCCCGGATTCCGATGAAGGCTACAACCCTGCAGCGCTCGCGATTTACAAAGAGCTACATAAGCAGTTTTCCGCCATATCCAATAACAGAGACAATACGATTAGGCGTATAGACTCAGAATTTGCCGAGGCTGAGGCCTACTACGACGGCGAAGACGCAGGCAACCTCCTGGAATCGCACGATGAGGACGTATAGGACGAATGATACGATTCTACGTTAGTTGCCGGACATTAGCGACTGGCTTGCCAACAATAACTGCAAAGGATAGATAGGTCTTTAAGGATGGATGCAGGAAAATCTACGATAAGCGGCGTGTTCAATGGATCGCGCCTGCTCGAAATACCCTTCTACCAAAGGGCGTACGTCTGGGGAGAAGAGCAATGGGAGCGCTTCCTCGGTGACATGGAGTTCGTCACGGCCTCTAAGCGACCTTATTTCCTAGGTTCCATCATCCTGAAGCAGGCCTCCTCCGGCAACACCTGGTCCGAGGTGTCCGAGGTCCGCACCGTCATAGACGGCCAGCAGCGCCTCACGACCATGGTTATCTTCTTCAAGGCGCTCTGCGCGAAAAACGGCACCAACAATCTGTTTGAACGAGATTTCGTTCTGGAGACCGGCGAAGTCGCCCTAAGACACGGCAAGTACGACCGGCAGGATTTTGAGAGGATCGTCAGCGCCACGGGCTGCGAGCCCATCGAGGGCACCTCGGCCATCATCCGCGCCTACAACTACTTCCTCAAGAATATCGACCCGGAGAAGGTCGACAGGAACACGATCAAGTCGAACGTCCAGTTCGTCTGCATCGATCTTACCGAGGGCGAGGACGAGCAGCAGATATTCGACACCATCAACTCGCTCGGGGTGCGCCTGACGACGGCGGAGCTCCTCAAGAACTACTTCTTCAACCGTGAGAACGAGCAGGCGTTCAAGGAGTGCTGGGAGGACGTCTTCGAGCCCACGGCTGAGAAGAGGGAGTATTGGGAGCAGGAGGTCGTTACCGGACGTATCAAGCGCACGCTCGTTGACCTCTTCTTTGACGCATTCCTCCAGATCCTGGTTCAGGACAAGAAGCGTGGCGTCACGGCCGAGGACAAGCTCTACTATTCGCGCACGTCAAACCTCTTCCAGTCCTACAAGGACTTCATCGCCAGGTACTGCAACGGCGATAAGAACGAGATCCTCGACAGCATGAAGGACTATGCCGAGGTGTTCGAGTCCACGTTCGACCCAGGCTGCTGCGACGCGGATATCCCATCCGCCCCCGGCGTCGAGCGACTGAACGTGCTGATATTCGGCCTCAAGAACTCGACGCTCATCCCGTATGTGCTCTACGTTCGCAAGAACGCGGAGCCTGCAGGCGAGATATCCGGGGTCTACGCCCTGCTCGAGAGCTACATCGTCCGCCGGATGCTGGTCCAGGCGACCACGAAGAACTACAACAGGCTGTTCACCTCGCTGATCCTGAACGAGGTGAAGGACGCGGGGGCCCTGAGGAAGGCGCTTGAAGCAAATGAGGAAGCGACGACGTACATGCCCGGCGACACCGAGGTCCGAACGGCATTCGAGAAGTCATGCCTGTACAACCTTCAGTCCAAGGGCGTCCTCTATCTGCTGGAAAGTTCCATTCGCCCTGGCATGAGCAGCACGGCTTTGCTTGGGTTCAACCAGTACACCCTCGAGCACATGATGCCCAAGAAGTGGCGAAACAAATGGGGAGCCCTCGACGATGAGGCTGCCACGCGAAGGGACCGGAAGCTCCTCACGCTCGGCAACCTCGCCATCATCACGCATTCGCTCAACGCCTCCATCCGCGATGCCGATTGGACCACCAAGAAGCAGGGAAAGGGATACAAGGATGGCCTGGCCCTTTGTGCCGCCGGCCTTGCGACGATGGCGGGCGCCCTGGAGAAGGGGTCTTGGGACGAGGACGACATCGCCGATCGCGCCGAATGGCTTGCGGACAAGGCGTTGAAGGTCTGGCGTTAAGCCCTACCCGCGTCCCATTCCGAAGATACTTGCGGTGTTGGATTCTGCATCCATTACGGCTGTCGCCAGCCCTTCCAAAGGCGCGGCCCGCTTCAACGGTTCAGACACCGAATCGTCAACCCCCTCGCCGAACGCCAGAAAGAACCTCATCACAAGCTCGACTCTCCGCTGTAGAAACTCGCTCAGCTCGCCGTAGGAAACCGACAGCCGCACCTCCTTGGCCAACTCCGCCATCGAGTCCTTCAGCGCCTTCTGAACGCTCACAGAGGGCCTCGCCTCAACCTGCGTATCGGTTAGCTTGGCGATGATGTAGTCCTGCCTGCTCATGCCGCTCCAAGCTGCCATCTCGCATATGAGCTTGTGCTTCTCGGGCGTGCAGCGAAACGCCATCGTCTTGCTGCGCTTGCGGGCGCTGTTCTCGCACGGCATCTTGCTCACCCCCTCGCCCCGTCGAGCGCGATGGCCATCTCGTCCTGCTTCGTGGGGAACAGGTACGCGTAGCGGTAGGTGATGTCCACCGCCTCGTGGCCCATGCGCTCGGCGATGGTCAGCGCGGCGAAGCCCATCTCAATCAGCAGGCTCACATGGCTGTGGCGTATGTCGTGAATGCGGATGCGCTTCACACCCGACGCCTTGCACCCGCGCTCTATCTCGTGGGCCAGGAAGTGCTTGGTAACGGCGAACAGGCGCTCGTTGGTGGCGACGTCGTCGCGCATCTCGATGAAGTCCGCCATCTCGTCGCGCAGGAAGGCGGGCATGACAATCGTGCGCACCGACTTGGGCGTCTTGGGGGCGGTCACGGTGTCCACGCCATGGAGGCTCTGATACGACTTGTTGATGCGCAGCCGCGAGCTTTCCAGCATGAAATCGGACGGCGTGAGCGCCAGGAGCTCGCCGTAGCGGTCGGCCTGACCGAGGGGGCCGTGCGCCACTACGAGAGTGGCATCCGAGCCGTGAAGCCCGAGCTGCTCGAGTCCATCTCCGCGGCGCTCGGCGTGTCCGTCAACGCCCTCAAGGATTACGGCGTCGAGACTGCGGGCGACCTCATGTCGCTGCTCGTGCGGCTCGAGGACTCCTTCGGCATCGTGCCCGCAGCCGACGGCACGGGCCTCTCCCTGAACCCCAAGGCGCCGCATGCGCCCAAAACCGCGATGGCGATCGAGCAGTGGGCAGAGAAGCGAGAGCAGCTCGAGAACGGCGAGATCGACGCCGACGAATACGAGGACTGGAAAGCCTCGCTGTAGCGGCTCTCCGCATTTCGCGATCAACGCATCCGAATCAGGACGCCAAGCTAGGCGGTGAGCTCCGCTCGCACCTGAGTATGCTGAGTTTTTACTCCCTATTGCATGCAAAGGCATTTTCGGCGCACCTGCAGAGTAAATGAAGTGGTGGCTTACACGGCGGCACACGGCGGTATGCCGCGGCATTTCCCCTGATTACTCCCGTTTCCATTGAAACAGCGAGATTCTTTACTCCCCATTAATCACCTGGAGAAACGCCGTACGGAGACCGCAAAAATGCCCATTGAGTTCGATTTGAGTTTTACGGGCCCTGAAACAGCCCCGTTTCGCCCTCGGGGACAAAAACCGCGCGTCTACTCACTTGGGATGAATCCTTACTCCCATTCCTCCGAATACCGCCCCGTGCCTTGTCGTCTTGAAACACGGGGAGTAAATGGCGAAATCGCAGATGAAAGGGAGTAAAAAGGCAAAGAAAAAGCCTCCGTTCCAACATGGGAACGGAGGCTCGATAATTGAGTTTACTCACCAATGTCACTGGCAGCTTTGCCGTGACTCTCGTACGAAACGAAACTCAGCGGCACAGTGCAGCACTCAAAAGTGCAGGTCAAATCCCTATCAGCTTACTCCCACTCAATGGTCGCAGGTGGCTTTGGAGTGATGTCGTAGGCTACGCGATTAACGCCAGCAACCTCGCTGACAATACGGGAAGAAATGCGGGTTAGCAGCTCGTATGGGAGCTTTGCCCAGTCAGCGGTCATAGCGTCGCTAGACTCAACGGCGCGCAGAATAACTGGACGAGCATACGTGCGCTCGTCGCCCATTACACCAACGGACTTAATGTCGGGTAGCACGGCAAAGTACTGCCAAACGCTATGCTCGGAGTTGCGATCGCCTGTCTCGTCAAAGAGCTGAGCGTTGTAAGCGTCAATCTCTTCTCGCACAATAGCATCGGCATCGCGGAGAATCTCCAGCTTTTCTGGGGTAACGTCGCCAATAATGCGAATAGCAAGACCAGGACCTGGGAATGGCTGCCTGTAAACAAGGTTCTCTGGCAGACCAAGAGAGACGCCCAGTGCACGAACCTCGTCCTTGAAGAAGTGATCCAGAGGCTCAATCAGATCAAAATGAACTCCCTCTGGGAATGGAATCAGGTTGTGGTGGCTCTTGATAGTTGCAGCCTTGCCGCCGGTCTTACGAGCGCCAGACTCAATAATGTCAGGGTAAATGGTGCCCTGCGCCAGGAACTGAACGCCGTCCAGCTTCTGAGCCTCATCAAAGAAGACCTTCCAGAACTCGGTGCCAATCAGGCGACGCTTCTTCTCTGGCTCAGTAACGCCGGCCAGAAGCTTTGCATAGCGCTGCTCTGCGTGAACGTGAATTAGAGGAACGTTAAACTGCTTGCGGAAGACCTGCTCAACCATCTCTGGCTCGCCCTTACGAAGCATGCCGTGGTTAACAAACACACAGGTCAACTGATCGCCGATAGCACGATGAACAAGAGCTGCAACAACAGAAGAGTCAACGCCGCCGGAAAGCGCCAAAATAA
>ERZ772945.1462-NODE-1462-length-16597-cov-3.208560_pt1 | contig 16597 bp, 12 predicted proteins | sample MGYA00511681_ERZ772945 | MGnify/ENA primary metagenome ERZ772945 (study PRJEB29015, sample SAMEA2737943) | human oral metagenome | biome: human oral; feature: human-associated habitat; material: dental | place: China | collected 2143 ...
AGCGGTATGTTTTCAGGGTATGATGAAGAGGGCTTGCTTTCGGTAAATTCGCACTGGAAAGGGGGCTTTGCAACGATATAAAATTGTCAGGAAAATTTCGGCAAGAAAGCTTTACCGTGATGTGAAATGGTCTGGGGAATTACTTTCTTATCACCTTTTTCCCCTCACAAATCACGATGCCTTTATAGTTTTTACCTACAAGTTGCCCCAGAATATTGTAAGTATTTTTGGCAACAGAGCGCTCGGGTATGGCGATGGCCTCGTCGTAGAGGCGATAGAAGTTTCCGTGGTCGCCGATGAGCAAATCGTTTCCGTGAAAGGCAACAGATTCGGGCTCTCCCTTGAAGCCAAGGCCCGCCAGATTGATGTTCTGCACCTCACGGCCCGTGCTAAGGTCAACGACTGCAAGCGTGCCTTCGCCTTTGTATCCGTGCAAATGATAGATGTATCCCCCCTTAATGGTTGCGCCTTGCCCCACTCCGGAGATGGTGATTCGTACGCGTTTCTCAACATTTTTTACCGCACTGATGTAAACATTCTTTTGGTCGAGGGCGGGGATTCTCACCTTCGAGTAGCTTCGTCCGTACGGACCGTTGTTGTAAATCCATAGGAACCGGCCCGTCTCGTCAACGTTCGTGGTTGTCATTTTGGCGTCTTTGAAGTGGATTGTCTGTATGAGTTGTACGCTGTAAAGCGGCCCCGTTTTGACAATTCGGTACACATTTGTCCGGCACGAATCGCCGCGTTGCGACACGTATACCAGCGGAAATCGGTCGTCCGGCTTATAGAAAGTCTTGCTGAAATCGACGGTATTGCAGTGCACTGCCACGTCAGAGAGCCCCGTCATAAAGCTGCGTGACTTGTTGATTTTTTTGAGATTACGGATGTTTATAATGTCAATGAATCCGAATTTGTCGTAGAACCGGTAGAGGCTGTCGCCGTATACGGCCCAGTCTTGTTGTGCTCCGGCACCCCATGTGCGGCCTATGGTAGTGAGCTTTTCTAACTCAGGCGTGTTGAAAGTTTGTGCAATGGCCGTACTTGTACAAAGTAACAGAAGACCGATGAGGCTGGTTTTGATACTATTTCTCATTTGTTTTAACCCTTAAAAAAAAGAGGTTTACTTAGTTTTATGCAGCAAAAGTATGAAAAAAGTTGGCATAATATATAGCTTTTACGGTTTTAGATGGTGAAAATTCGGCCGAAGGCAGTAATTTTGCAGCCATGAATGCAAAAACAAACACGACGTTAAGTATTAGGCATAACAGAATAGTGACCTGTCTTTTCTTGCAGATAGTACTCCCTTTAATGTTTATTTTTTCATCGCTGAACGCTGTGGCAGCACCTTCCGTTTCGGCAGTAAATGCACGTCAGGCGCGCGATATGTTTAATAAAGTATATCAGAAAACCTTTGGAGCACAGGGCTGCAGGTTGAGTTACAGCGTTAATATCATAGGACTTTACAGGACGAAAGGCACCATCTGGATGAAAGGAAAGAAATCGCATTACATGGAATCGCGCTACTGTTCGTGGAGCGATGGCGTACACCTTTACCGCGTAGACTTGAAGAAACGTGCCGTAGAGCTTCATAATGCAGCCTCGCCAAAGCGCGACAAATACATGTCGAAATTTACCTTCGACATCAATATGTTCGATTATAGCTGGAATAACAGCCCCGAGGGTATTGTGATAAACCTCGACGCTAAGGATGGGGCGAAAGGCATTAAACACGCCCGTGTTATCCTCGATAGCGTTACACATACGCCGAAAAGTCTCAAGGTGAAGGTAGCTTTCTTTTGGACAACGGTTAAGATAACCGGGTATCAGTCGGGCGACATCAACGATAACGTGTTTGTTTACCCCGCTGCTAAATACAGGAATTTTGAGTTTACGAACATGTGGCCCGATTAAAAGCTCGTGGCGTTTCAATTTGCAGATGAAAGTTTTATTTCGTAAATTTGCGTAATAAATATATTGCTATGGACGAAGCAACGCGCATTAGGCAGCAGATTCCTGATGTTTCGGGAATGACAACCGAGGAGGTAGATGAGCTGATAAGGGAACGGCTGAAACACAAAGAGCTTCATACGCACGGTTTGGTAAAGCGTTATGGCAAGCGCACAGTGGCCGACGACGTTACCTTTAACGTCAGGCAGGGAGAGATAGTAGGCCTGCTTGGCCCTAACGGTGCAGGCAAAACAACGTCGTTTTACATGACTACGGGCTTGGTTATACCCAACGAAGGGCATGTGTATATTGATGATCAGGAGATAACCGATTACCCCGTTTATAAACGTGCACGTGCAGGAATAGGCTACCTTCCGCAAGAAGCGAGCGTGTTTCGTAAGTTAAGTGTGGAAGACAATATTATGTCAGTGCTCGAGATGACAAACCAAACCCGCCAGCAGCAACTGGATAAACTGGAGAGCCTGATAGCTGAATTTCGGCTGCAGAAGGTAAGGAAGAACAAGGGAGACCGCCTTTCGGGCGGAGAGCGCAGACGCTGCGAGATAGCCCGTTGTTTAGCCATTGACCCGAAATTTATTATGCTTGACGAGCCCTTTGCCGGCGTTGACCCTATTGCTGTGGAAGATATTCAGCATATTGTATGGCGTTTGAAGTATCGCAATATAGGCATATTGATAACCGACCACAATGTGCAGGAGACTCTGTCAATTACTGATCGTGCCTACTTGCTGTTTGAAGGCCGCATCCTTTTCCAGGGATTGCCCGAAGAATTAGCCGGGAATAAGATTGTGCGTAAGAACTATTTGAGTGACAATTTCGTTTATCGCAAGTTCCAATCGAATGCTGACGACCAAGTATTTGCTGCCGAAGCACGCAAGGAACTGCTCAGAGAGGTGGCTGCTCAGGAGGGTTAAAAAAACAAATTTGTTATTGCTATATTAGGTACATTCGTAGGGATTAAGTAATTTTGCAATTTGAAAATCGCGAGATTACCCCTGTGTGCAGATTAAATTAAAACAATAAAATAAAAGACAAAAGATGAAAGTTTCATTCGAAAACCCCGACAAAATTAATGGTCGGCTGACGATCACAGTCGAAGAAAACGACTATAAGAGCGAGGTTGATAAAACGTTGAAGGATTATCGTAAAAAGGCAAACGTGCCTGGTTTCCGTCCCGGTCAGGTGCCCATGGGGATGATTAAACGTCAGTTTGGTGCCAGTGTAAAGATGGATGCCATCAATAAAATAGTTGGCGAACAGATTAACAAGTATGTCACTGACAACAAAATCAATATGCTTGGACAGCCTCTTGCATCAGAGGCACAACAGCCACAGGATTTGGGAAAGGACGGTCCTTATACCTTTATATTTGATATTGCAGTTGCTCCTGAGTTTGATCTTGAACTCACCAACAAAGATAAGGTCGACTATTATGACATTAATGTTGACGACGCACTGATTGATCGTCAGGTAGAAATGTTCGCATCGCGTCTGGGTAAAAACGTAGATGTAGAGGAGTATGCAGCAGGAGATGTCGTAAAAGGCGACCTGCGCGAGCTCGATGATAAGGGTAATACCAAGGAGAATGGCCTTACAGTTGAGGCAGCTGTGATAATGCCCGAATACATAAAAGCCGCCGCACAGAAGAAGCTTTTTAAAGGAGCTAAGGTAGGTGACATTATTACCTTCAATCCTCGTAAGGCATATAAGGAGAGCGATGCTGAAATGGCATCACTGCTAAAGGTTGAAAAGGAGAAACTTGCAGACTATGAAAGCGACTTCAGTTACCAGATAACGAATATTCAGCGTTTCGAAAACCATGCCGTTGATCAGGAACTTTTCGATCAGACATTTGGCAAAGACCAGGTGAAGGACGAAAAGGAGTTCCGTGAAAAAGTTGCTGAAGGCTTAAAGAAACAGCTCGAAAGGGAGAGCGATTACAAGTTCCTGATTGACGTACGCAAGTATGCAGAGGATAAGGTTGGACAGTTAACCTTCCCCGATGCCCTGCTGAAGCGTGTAATGAAAGAGAACAATAAGGATAAGGATCAGGCGTTTATTGATAAGAACTATGAAGCAAGTATCAAAGAATTGACCTGGAGCCTGATTCGCAACAAGCTGTCAGAGAAAGCACAGATAAAAGTTAACGACGAAGATGTACGCAATGCAGCCCGCGAAACGGCCCGTGTTCAGTTTGCACAATACGGAATGAACAATGTTCCTGATGAGTATGTAAACAACTACGCTGACGAGCTTTTAAAGAAGCAAGATTCTGTACAGCAGTTTGTTGACCGTGCTATTGATATTAAGCTTATGGAAGCACTTAAGAAGGTTGTAAATCTAAACAAGAAGAGCATATCTCTTGATGACTTCAACAAGATGATGTCGGAATAAAAACTTTATTTTAAGAAAAAATAGTTATCTCTTAGCAGAGGTTATCGACTTTTTTCACTATCTTTGTATAAATGTAGTGCCTTGTTTTCGCCTTGCTTGCGTAAAGGTATTACCTAAGATAGGTAAAAAGGAGGTCGATAACCTCTGTTTTTTGTCTTATTAAAAAAGGAAAAGACGTATTTTATGAATAACGAATTTAGAAAATTTGCTACCCGTCATTTGGGTGTAAATGGTATGGTGCTTGACGATGTTGCCAAATTACAGCAGCAATACCTCAATCCTTATATTCTTGAGGAGCGTCAGCTGAACGTTACACAGCTTGATGTGTTTTCACGTTTAATGATGGATCGTATTATCTTTTTGGGGACAGAGGTAGACGATTACACCGCCAACGTGCTGCAAGCACAGCTTCTTTATCTCGACTCGGTAGATAATACGAAAGATATTTCCATCTATATTAATTCGCCTGGGGGCAGCGTTACAGCGGGTCTTGGCATTTATGATACCATGCAGTTCATCAGTAGCAAGGTGGCTACCATCTGTACAGGTATGGCTGCATCGATGGCAGCAGTGTTGCTTGTTTCGGGTGAGGAGGGTAAACGTTCAGCTTTACCTCATAGTCGTGTGATGATACACCAGCCTCTTGGTGGCGTACAAGGACAGGCTTCAGACATTGAAATTGAGGCCCGCGAGATACAAAAGTTTAAGAAAGAGCTTTATACAATTATATCAAACCATTCTCATCAGCCATTCGAAAAGGTGTGGAAGGATAGCGACCGTAATTATTGGATGACGGCAGAAGAAGCTAAGGAGTATGGCATGATAGACGAAGTGCTTACACGGAAGGCACTTGCCGTTGAAGAGTAAAAGCGTGCTTAATGAATTGGGATTGTAGGAAATGAAGAAAATGCCAAAGAAATGTTGCAGCTTCTGTGGCAGGAGCGAGGATCAGGTGCGACTCCTTATTACGGGGTTGAACGGATACATTTGTGAAGATTGTGCTCAGCAAGCTTATAAAATAGTGAACGAATCAGGAGTTATGTCTTCGGCATCTACTTCAGAAAAGCCAGTAGAAAACTATAAAGTTAAGGAAGTTCCCAAGCCTCAGGAGATAAAGAAGTATCTTGACAACTATGTAATAGGTCAGGATGAGGCCAAAAGATATTTGTCAGTATCTGTATATAACCACTACAAACGTCTGCAGCAGCCCGCTGATGACGATGGCGTGGAGATAGAAAAGAGCAATATTATTATGGTAGGCTCAACAGGAACGGGAAAAACTCTTTTAGCAAGGACGATAGCCCGACTGCTTGATGTGCCATTCACGATTGTTGATGCTACGGTATTTACCGAAGCAGGCTATGTAGGAGAAGACGTGGAAAGTATTTTGAGCAGGTTGTTACAGGTTGCCGACTATAATGTTGCCGCGGCTGAACGTGGAATAGTTTTCATAGATGAAATAGACAAAATAGCCCGTAAATCAGACAATCCGAGTATCACGCGTGACGTGAGCGGCGAAGGGGTTCAGCAGGCCATGTTGAAACTTTTAGAGGGTACAATGGTAAATGTTCCACCACAGGGAGGACGCAAGCATCCTGATCAGGAGTATATTCATGTGAATACAAAGAATATATTATTTATATGTGGAGGTGCCTTTGATGGGATAGAACGGAAGATAGCCCAGCGTTTAAATACGCATGTGGTGGGGTATAATTCGGTTCAGAATACCCAAAGGATTGATAAAGGAGACTTGATGAAGTATATCGTTCCACAAGATTTGAAATCGTTTGGCCTTATACCTGAATTGATTGGACGTTTGCCAGTGCTCACGTTTCTTAAACCCCTTGATCGTATTGCTTTACGCCGAATATTGGTAGAACCGAAAAATTCGATCGTAAAACAGTATATTAAGTTGTTCGAGATGGACAAGGTTAAACTGACATTTACAGAAGAGGCACTCGACTTTATTGTTGACAAAGCTCTTGATTATAAGTTAGGCGCACGTGGATTACGTTCTATTGTTGAGGCCATTATGATGGATGCGATGTTTGATATACCTTCAAAGCGCGTGAAAAAGTTTGATGTAACGCTTGATTACGCGCAAAAACAAATAGATAAAGCTCATATACAGAAACTTGAATTAGCCTGATACAAACCCTATAGAACGCTGGAAACTATCAATCGGATATGGCGAAAATAGATTTGACGAAGGAGCTAAAACACTGTTTTGGCTTTGATAAATTCAAAGGAGACCAGGAGGAAATCATCAGAAATCTGCTGGCAGGGAACGACACCTTTGTCTTAATGCCAACGGGTGGAGGTAAGAGCCTGTGTTATCAGTTGCCATCGATATTGATGGAAGGTACGGCAATTGTTATTTCTCCACTTATTGCACTGATGAAAAATCAGGTTGATGTTGTCAATGGTTTGTCTGAAGACCAGGGACTTGCCCACTTTCTAAATTCGTCATTAAACAAGTCGGCAATAACGCAGGTAGAGCAGGATGTAAGATCTGGTAAGACAAAACTATTATACGTAGCACCGGAATCACTGAATAAAGAAGATAATCTGCCGTTCTTTCAATCGTTCAAAATCTCTTTTTTTGCGGTTGATGAAGCACATTGTATTTCAGAGTGGGGACATGATTTTCGTCCGGAATATCGCAATATTCGTCCTACAATTGATAGTATAGCCCATGCAAAGGGGTTGGATAGAATACCTGTTATTGCACTTACGGCAACGGCGACTGACAAGGTGCGTACCGATATTAAGAAGAGTTTAGGTATTATAGGCGCAACCGAATTTAAAAGTTCGTTCAACCGTCCTAATCTGTATTATGAAATTCGGCAGAAGGTAAATGATAACGACACAGACAGCCAGATTATACGTTTCCTGAAAAAACATGAGGGGAAGAGTGGGATCATCTATTGTCTCTCACGCAAGAAGGTTGAAGAACTTTCAAAGAAACTTCAGCTGAATGGCTTTAGGGCTGCACCGTATCATGCCGGACTTGATACGGAAGTGCGTAATCAAACCCAGGACGATTTCTTGAAAGAAGATACCGATATCATTGTGGCTACCATTGCTTTTGGTATGGGAATTGATAAACCAGATGTACGATTTGTTATACATTATGACATACCCAAGAGCTTAGAAGGATATTATCAGGAAACCGGACGGGCAGGGCGTGACGGAGGTGAGGGAATATGTATTGCATTTTACTCACCAAAAGACCTGAAGCGTTTGGAAAAGTTTATGGAGAATAAGGGGAATGCGGAGAAGGAGATAGGCAGGCAGCTTTTACAAGAAACGAAAGCTTATGCCGAGTCTTCTGTGTGCAGGAGAAAAATGATCTTAAACTATTTTGGTGAGGAATATCCAAAAGACAACTGTAATAATTGTGACAACTGTTGTCATCCTGAAAAGAAAATAGAGGCAACCGAAGCCTTGATTTGCGTGCTGACGGCAATAAACGAAGTAAAAGAAGCCTTTGACCAATCATATATTACTGATTTTGTACGAGGACGTGCAACCGATAATATTGTACGTCATGGGCATGACCAGTTGGACGTTTTTGGCTGTGGAGAAAAGATAAATGGTGAAAATCCCAATATTTGGAATCCTGTTATCCGACAGGCAATGATTTCGCATTATATCAAAAAGGATATAGAAAATTTTGGCTTACTGAAAATAACTGCTCTCGGAAAAGAGTATTTAAAGAAGCCTGTACCTTTCTTTGTTGTGCCTGATAAAGAGTTTCAAGAGGCAGATGATGTAGGAGAAGGTAATGTCAGTGCGTTAGATAATACACTATATGAGCTATTGAAATCGCTCCGTAAAGACGTGGCAAACAAGCATAAGTTGCCACCTTACGTTATATTTCAGGATATATCGCTTACCCAAATGGCCACTTACTATCCGGAAACACTGGAAGAACTGCAGCAGATACAGGGAGTTGGGGTAGGAAAGGCAAATAAGTTTGGTAAGCCATTTGTTGAACTGATTAAGAAATATTGTGATGAGAATGGCAAGGATCGCGAAGATATGATGCGCGTTATTAGCCTGCCGAACAAGTCGATTAAGAAATTAAAAATAATAGAACTCATTGATAAGCGTATTCCTTTAAATGATATTGCTATTGCACAGAACTGCGAATTTGATGAACTTTTAGATGATATCGAATCAATAGTATGTAGCGGTATGAAAGTGAATATTGACTATTATCTGAATGATAACAACGTTATTGAGCATGAAGAAGTAGAAGATATTCTCAACTATTTCCATGAAAGCAAAACAGATGATATTGATACAGCAATAAACAAAGCTGATATTTATGATGACGCAGATGGCTTAACCGCTGAGGAAAAAGCCCGCCTTGTACTTATAAAATTTCTTTCGGACGAAGCGAATTAATTTTGATATTGACATCATTTTTCATGATAAAAGCAAGGGTCGAGATTAATTTGTGATTGGAAATAGGGCTGCTATTGCGAGTTAAATAGCATTAAAGCAATAAGAAATTGGCCAAAGTGCTGTTTCATATGGGGATTTATTGGTAAATTTGCATGCAATAAATTCCTAAAGTAAATTTTATGTCATCATTTGTTGCAGATAAAATTGTTATGGATGGTCTGACTTTCGACGACGTCCTTTTAATCCCTGCTTATTCTGAAGTATTGCCCAAACAGGTAGAATTAAAGACACAGTTTTCACGACACATAGAGCTGAACATACCTTTTGTTACAGCTGCAATGGATACTGTTACGGAAAGTTCGATGGCCATTGCTATTGCCCGGGAAGGTGGAATTGGCGTTATTCATAAGAATATGTCAATAGAAGAACAGGCTCGTCAGGTTGCCATTGTAAAGCGTGCAGAAAATGGTATGATATATGATCCGGTGACAATACTTCGCGGTCGTACAGTAAAAGATGCACTTCGGTTGATGGCAGAGTATCATATTGGGGGAATTCCTGTTGTTGATGAGAATAAATGCCTTGTAGGAATTGTAACTAATCGCGATTTAAGATTTGAGCGTCATCTGGACAAACTTGTTGATGACGTGATGACAAAAGATAATTTGGTAACTACACATCAGCAAACTGATTTAAGGGCTGCTGCACAAATATTACAAGAAAACAAGATCGAGAAACTTCCTGTAGTAGATGCCTCAAACCGTCTTATTGGCTTAATCACATACAAAGACATCACAAAGGCCAAAGACAAGCCAAATGCTTGTAAGGATGAGAAGGGACGTTTGCGCGTTGCTGCAGGTGTAGGGGTTACGGGAGATACAATGGAACGTGCGCAGGCTCTTGTTGAAGCCGGGGTTGATGCCATCGTAATTGACACAGCCCATGGACATAGTAAAGGAGTAGTTGGTAAACTTAAGGATGTTAAATCAGCCTTCCCCAATATTGATGTTGTTGTTGGAAATGTGGCTACAGGTGAGGCGGCCCGTTTCCTGGTAGATAATGGAGCGGATGCTGTTAAAGTGGGAATAGGGCCAGGTTCTATTTGTACGACTCGTGTTGTCGCAGGTGTTGGCGTTCCCCAATTGTCGGCTGTTTATGATGTTTATTCAGCATTGAAAGGGACAGGAGTGCCTTTGATAGCTGATGGCGGGCTTCGTTATTCGGGTGATATCGTAAAAGCTATTGCAGCTGGTGGCAGCTGTGTTATGATAGGTTCGCTTGTGGCAGGAACCGAAGAAAGCCCTGGAGAAACGATTATATTTAACGGTCGTAAGTTTAAAAGCTATCGTGGAATGGGCTCTTTGGAAGCTATGGGACAGAAAAATGGTTCAAAGGACCGTTATTTTCAGGGAGATACGAAAGATGTAAAGAAACTTGTTCCGGAAGGTATTGCAGGCCGTGTTCCCTACAAAGGAACGGTACAGGAGGTGATTTACCAGCTTGTTGGCGGGCTTCGCTCAGGTATGGGCTATTGCGGGGCAGCAAATATAGTAGAGATGCACGATGCTAAATTTACGCGCATTACCAATGCAGGCGTGTTAGAAAGCCATCCACATGATATTTCTATCACAAGCGAGGCTCCAAATTATTCACGTCCTGAATAAAGTATTGGCGTTTTAGTAATTGTGTAATAGAATCGAATGTTTTACAGATTTTATAGACTATGCAAATGAAAATAAGATTATTGATGGGTATCATGCTTTTGTGTGGTCTTGTATCGTTTGCACAGACTTCTGATCCTGTTATCATGATGATTAATGGGAAACCTGTAACACGTTCAGAGTTTGAGTATTCTTATAACAAGAATAATACAGAAGGAGTAATAGATAAGAAGAGTGTTGCCGATTATGTTCCTCTGTTTATTGCCTATAAGTTAAAAGTAGAGGCGGCGAAAGAAGCAAGACTGGATACGATGAAATCGTTCCAAAATGAATTTGCAATTTATCGTGATCAGCAAGTGCGTCCTGCCTTTATTTCAGATTCTGACATTGAGTCAGAGGCTAAAAAACTTTATACACGAACTCAAAAGCAGATTGACAATAATGGAGGAATGGTAAAGGTAGCACACATTCTTATTCTTGTTCCTCAACGAGCTGACTCGCTAAAGCAGTTATCTGCAAAAAAGAAAATAGATTCTATTTATACCGTGTTAAAGAAAGGAGCCGACTTTGATATTGTGGCAAAAGGACTTTCGGAAGATCAAGCCTCTGCACGAAATGGGGGAGATTTATCCTGGATTGTGAAAGGGCAAACTTTAAAAGAGTTTGAAGATGTAGGGTGGGCTTTAAAGGATGGTGAGATAAGCAAACCTTTTAAAACGAGTGTGGGCTGGCATATCGTTTTGAAAAAAGGACATCAAAACTTTTATAGCTATGCAAGTCAGCGACCTGCTATAATAAATTATATTAATCAACGAGGGCTTCGTGATAACATTATTGATGCGAAAATAGACTCTCTTGCTAAGGTTCAGCACACGACGAAGGATAAGATAATGGATGCAAAAAGAGTTGAGTTAGAGGCCCAAGACACGAACTTAAGATATCTTATTCAAGAATATTATGACGGGTTGCTTGTGTATGAAATAAGTAATCATCATGTGTGGGAGAAAGCTCAAAGTGATTCTATTGCTCAGGAAAAATTCTTTAAGCAACATAAAAAGAATTATAAATGGAAAGGGCCCCGATTTAAAGGCATTGCTTACTATACTCGTTATGCAGAGGATATAGCAAATGTTCAGAAAGCTATTAAAAATAAACCATTTGAGCAATGGGCAAATATCTTGCGCTCTACCTTTAATTCTGATTCAGTTTTACGTATCCGTGTAGAAGAAGGAGTCTTTAAAAAAGGGGTTAATGCTATTGTTGATAAAGAAATTTTTGGAAAAGATACCGTAATTACTTCTTTAAAAGACTATCCTTATACAGCTGTCTTTGGGAAGAAACTTTACGCACCCGGGAATGTTGACGATGTACGTCAGCTGGTTATTTCCGACTATCAGGAGGCGTTAGAGAAACAATGGGTCAACGCCTTGCGCCAACGTTATCGTGTGGAGGTTAATGAAAAGGTTCTTCAGACAGTAAACAATCATTAAACAAAAAACGAACATGAAAATTAAACAATCAATAATAACTGTCGCTGTTGTATGTTTTATTGCTGCTTCTGCCGTTGCGGGAGAGGGCAGATTGTTGAACCTTTCGAGCAGGAAACTTGCAGATACTGTCCGCGCAGATTCATCCGTTCAGCAAGAACAGCCTGTTCCTGAAAACAGTGTTATTGATGAAGTAATATGGGTAGTTGGTGACGAACCTATTTTAAAGTCGGATGTAGAGGCTATGCGTATGCAGGGCTTGGCAGAAGGAATTAGCTTCGGTACTGACCCTGATTGTGCTATTCCAGAGCAACTTGCCGTGCAAAAATTGTTTTTACACCAGGCTCAAATCGACTCTGTTGATGTACCGGAAACTGATATTGTGGCAGGCGTTAATCAACAAATTAATCGTTGGATTGAAGCTGCGGGGTCTCAAGAAAAGTTGGAAGAATATAGAAAACAAAGTATAAATGACATGCGTGAGCAGCTTCATGATGAGTTTAAGAACCAACAACTCATTCAAAAGATGAAGCAAAAGATAGTTGAAAACGTTAAGGTTTCGCCCGCTGATGTACGTGCTTACTTCAGAAATCTTCCAGCCGACAGTATTCCTTTTGTGCCAACAGAGGTTGAAGTACAGATATTGGCAATCACACCAAAGATTAAACAGGCAGAGATTAATCGCATAAAAGACCAGCTACGCAACTTTACTCAGCGCATCAATTCAGGTGAAACAACGTTTGCTACCTTAGCACGCCTTTATTCTGAAGACCCTGAGTCGGCGAGACAGGGAGGAGAATTGGGGTATATGGGCAGAGGATTGTTAGACCCTGCCTTTGCAAGTGTTGCGTTTAATCTTACCGATCCAAAAAAGATTTCAAAAATAGTGGAGTCCGATTTTGGTTACCATATTATCCAGCTTATTGATAAACGTGGTGATAAAATTAATTGTCGGCATATCCTTTTAAAGCCAAAAGTGTCGACTGAAGAGATTGATGCCGCTGTTCATCGTCTGGATTCGATAGCCACTGACATCCACAATGCTAAGTTTACTTTTGAACAAGCTGTTGCCTTTATTTCCGATGATAAGGACACAAAGAATAATCAAGGTCTGATGTCCAACTCAACAGCTGATGGTATGACTTCTCGTTTCAAGATGAAAGAACTTCCATCTGAAGTTGCCCGAGTGGTTGATACGATGAAGGTTGGTGAATTATCAGCTCCGTTCCAAATGATAAATAACAAAGGTAAGACCGTTGTGGCTATTGTTAAATTGAAGAGTCGTACAGAAGGGCACAAGGCCACAATCTCTGAAGACTTCCAGGTAATGAAAGGTGTTGTACTTAATAAGGAACGAGAAAAAACAGTTAATGCCTGGGTAGTTGATAAAATTAAGCATACCTATGTACGTATGAGTGACCGTTATAAAAACTGCAATTTCCAATATCAGGGTTGGATTAAATGACCGATTGGTATTCCTTTAAATTAAATAAGTTCGGGCATAGAGCTGCATTTGTAACAGCTCTATGCTTCTTTGTCCTTGGCCTTGCTGAAGCTCTCACAGCTCCTCCTCGGCGAAGTATACGTCGTGTAGTTGATGAAAAAGTTTACCTTATTCATGCCGATATATTAAAGTATGACATGTACGGACCGAATCCGGAAGCACAGATTGCCAAAGGTAAGGTTAAGTTTAGTCATAAGGGAGCTACGCTCTCTTGCGACAGTGCTTATTTCTTTCAAGCCTCAAATTCGGTTCGTGCTTTTGGTCATGTGCGATTCCATCAGGGCGATACTCTGTCGCTTACTTGCGATAATGCCTGGTATGACGGACAGGGACAGATGATGGAAGCACGCAAAAACGTTGTACTTCGTCATCGTAAGCAGGTACTTTATACGGATAGTCTAAACTACGACCGCCTATATAACAATGCTTATTTCTTCCGTGGCGGTCGGCTTATAGACGGTACAAGCAAGTTAAGTGCCGACTGGGGCGAGTATAATACCGAAACCAAGCAGGCTGTTTTCTATTACGATGTCCAGCTTCAAACACCCAAAAACCGAGTATCTACCGATACGCTCTATTACGATACACGTAAATCATTGGCTCATGTTGTGGGGATGTACACGCCCGACAGAGGCCGTGGGCATGCCGCTCCATCTGTTATAACCAATAAAAGTGGAAAAGTAACTACTACTGATGCTTATTTTAATACGCATACTGATCATGCCCAGCTCTTTGGACGGTCAACTATTGTTGATAAGGAGAAAACCATAACGGGCGATACATTATATTATGATAGTAAGACGGGGCACAACAAAGGATATGGTAATGTAATCTATGTCGATAAGAAAAACAAAAACCGTCTTACCTGTGGCGAGCTTGTTTATAACGAAAAAACGGGCCGTGGCTATGCTACACGGCGTGCTCTTGCTGTTGACTATTCACAGAAAGACACGCTTTATATGCACGCCGACACCATGCGGATTGAAACTTTTAACATGAATACAAAAGATGTTTACCGTAAGGTCCATTGTTATTATAAGGTAAGGGCTTTTCGAAATGATTTGCAGGCCGTGTGCGATTCGATGGTCTTTAATTCAAAAGATTCTTGTCTTACATTGTATCATGACCCTATTGTATGGAATGGCAAGCGACAGCTTACGGGCGAAAAGATCAAAGTGTTTATGGCCGATTCCACTATTCGTGAAGCGCAGGTGTTGGGCCAGGCCTTGTCTATTGAGATGATGCCCGATACTATTCATTACAATCAGCTGTCGTCGAAGAATCTGTTTGCTTATTTTACGAACGGTAACATTCGCCAAACCGATGCTGTAAGCAACGTGCGTGCCATCTATTTTCCTGTCGACGATAAGGATACTACATTGATAGGTCTTAATTATACCGAAACCGATACCATGCGAATGTACATTGCGCCCAATCGTCAGTTACAACGAATATGGATGCCAAAGGCTCAGGGAACGTTGTACCCGATGACGCAAATTCCTCCTGACAAACTTCGTCTCGATGTGTTTGCATGGTTCGATTATATTCGTCCTGTCGACAGTAACGATGTATTTTATTGGCGGGGAAAGGCAAAGGGTACTGAAATAAAGAAGCTAACACGCCATGCTGCACCGCTACAAACAATTGGTACTCAATAATGAATATCCTTTTCCAGACACGTAAGCCACGCCATTTTCACCACGAAATGATTTATGTTGACGAGCGTAAAGAGCGACTTGAACTTCTTGAAGAACGTGCACTACTTGAGATAAAATCTGGAGCATCACCCTCCAAAGATGTCCTGCGTGAGCGTCTTCACAGTGCTATGCGTCCTTCAGCAAGGCGATTAAAGTCTCAGCACTCCTTTTATATTATAGTGCCTGTCTTGCTGATTCTTCTTTTTTCAGTTCTTTTGATATTGATTCTATGAGTGATATAATTCAGCTTTTACCCGACTCTGTTGCCAATCAAATTGCTGCTGGCGAAGTTATTCAGCGGCCTGCTTCGGTTATTAAGGAACTTGTTGAAAACGCCATTGATGCTGGTGCAACCAAGGTAGAAGTATCTGTTGTGGATGCTGGCCGAACGTCAATACAGGTTACCGACGACGGTAAGGGTATGTCTGATACCGATGCACGCTTGTCCTTTGAGCGGCACGCAACGTCAAAAATACGCCAGGCCGACGATTTGTTCTCCTTGCATACCATGGGCTTCCGTGGCGAAGCTCTGGCTTCTATCGCTGCTGTGGCTCAGGTTGAATTGAAAACTCGACTGCACGATGACGAGTTAGGCTCGCATCTTGTCATCGCAGGTTCGCGTTTTGTGTCGCAGGAACCTTGTGCCTGCCCGGCAGGCTCAAACTTCATGGTCGAAAATCTCTTTTACAATGTGCCTGCCCGACGTAAGTTCCTGAAGTCGAACACTACCGAACTCAACAACATCATCACTGCTTTCGAACGTATTGCACTGGTCTATCCCGACATCACCTTCACGTTTCATAGCAATGGTTCTGAAATGTATAACCTGCGCGCAACATCGCTCCGCCAGCGTATTGTCGACATTTTCGGTAAGCGTATCAATCAGGACCTCCTTCCTGTTAAGGTTGATACCTCTGTTTGTGGAATCAGTGGTTTCGTAGGTAAACCTGAATCAGCAAAAAAGAAAGGGGCAAGACAATATTTCTTTGTCAACGGGCGCTTTATGCGTCACCCTTATTTCAGCAAAGCTATTCTTGCAGCTTTCGACAGGCTTTTGCCGCAGGGCGAACAGGTTCCCTATTTTATTTATTTCAGTGTTCCGCCCGAAGATATTGATGTTAACATCCATCCTACTAAGACCGAAATCAAGTTCGAGAATGAGCAAGCCATCTGGCAAATACTCATGGCAGCCGTAAAAGATGCGGTGGGAGCGTTCAACGATGTTTCAACTATCGATTTCGATGTTGAGGGGAAACCCGATATTCCTGTGTTCAATCCGCAGGGTAACAGTGCTGCTCCCGAGGTTGATTATAACCCACAATACAATCCTTTTACCGACGAAAGCACCTCTTCTGCCGACGTTCCCTTCCCCTCTTCTTCACCTTCCCGGGTTGGGCCGGGCCGGATGGGGCAGGGCGACGGCGCAGTTTACCGTTCAAAGATAGCCGATAATTGGGATGAATTGTATTCAGG